>OOCO01000309.1_pt1 | contig 8098 bp, 2 predicted proteins | sample 1670991 | NCBI WGS metagenome assembly OOCO01 (sample SAMN06348111, study PRJEB24527) | human gut metagenome | biome: human gut; feature: ankylosing spondylitis patient; material: feces | host: Homo sapiens | place: China | collected 2015-10 | reverse complement strand
CGCTACGAGTTCCGCAACAAGGGACTCGACGTCTTCATCGAGTCGCTCAAGCAGCTCGCCGCATCGGACCAGCTCCAGCGCGAGGTGCTGGTCTACATCACCGTACCGGCCGGCAACCGCGGTCCGCGCCGCGACCTGCAGGCACACCTCGCCGACGCATCGAAGCCCATCGACGGCAGCCAGTACAAGTATTCGACCCACTACCTCGAGAACCAGACGTGGGACCCCATCGTCAACGCCATCAACGGCAGCGTGCTGACCGCCGCAGGCTCGAAGGTGAAGGTCATCTTCGTCCCCACGTACCTCAACCAGAACGACGGCATCTTCAACAAGAACTACTACGAGCTGCTCGTGGGCATGGACGTCACGGTATTCCCCTCCTACTACGAGCCGTGGGGCTATACGCCGCTCGAGTCGGTGGCCTTCTCCGTACCGACCATCACCACGACGCTGGCCGGCTTCGGACTCTGGGTCGCCTCGCACAAGGAGCACGACGGCGTGGAGGTCATCCGCCGCGACGACTTCAACGCCCGCGAGGTCGAGGGCAAAATCGCCGATGCACTCATGCGCTTCAGCCAGCTCTCCGAGGAGCGGGTCAAGCAGGTGCGTACGTCGGCCTATGAAATCTCGAAGACAGCGCTCTGGGAGCACCTCTACACGGCCTACGAGCGCGCCTATACCGAGGCGGTCGAGAGCTCCGTGGAGCGCACCAACCGCACCGTGCCCACCGACGGCGGCAGCAAGAACGAGCAAATCAACTTCGTCCGCCAGCAGCTCTTCGTCGAGAAGCCCAACTGGAACCGCATGATGGTCGACAAGACCCTCCCGAAGCGGCTGCGCGCCCTCGAGGAGCTCTCGCGCAACCTCTGGTGGTGCTGGAACCCCGGCGCACGCGACCTCTTCGAGGAGATTGACCCCGTGCTCTGGAACGAGTGCCAGCGCAACCCCATCGCCTTCCTCGACAAGCTGAGCGTCGAGCGGCTCAACAAGCTGGAGAAGGATTCCGAATTCCTCGCCCACCTCGACTCGGTATACGCCCAGTTCCAGGCCTACATGGCCGAGAAGCCGGCCGCAGGCGCCACGAGCATCTCCTACTTCTCGATGGAGTACGGTCTGCACTCGTCGCTGAAAATCTACTCGGGCGGTCTGGGCATCCTGGCCGGCGACTACCTGAAGGAGGCCTCGGACAAGAACGTCCCGATGACGGCCGTAGGTCTGCTCTACCGCTACGGATACTTCACGCAGCGTCTCTCGGCCCAGGGTGCGCAGGAGGCCACCTACGAGGCTCAGAACTTCTACAAGCTGCCCATCTCGCCCGTGCGTGACGAAAACGGCGGCTGGGTCACCGTGACCATCGCCTTCCCGGGCCGCACGCTCTCGGCACGCGTCTGGAAGTGCCAGGTGGGCCGCACGGACCTCTACCTGCTCGATACGGACTACGAGGCCAACCTCGAGGAGGACCGCCAGATTACCCACTACCTCTACGGCGGCGACTGGGAGAACCGCCTCAAGCAGGAGATTCTGCTCGGCATCGGCGGTATCCGCGCCCTGCGCAAGCTGGGCATCAAGAACGATGTCTACCACTGCAACGAGGGCCACGCCGCCTTCATCGGCATCGAGCGTATCCGCGAACTGGTCAACCACAAAAAGCTCAGCTTCTCGGAGGCGCTGGAGGTCATCCGCTCCTCGTCGCTCTTTACGACCCATACGCCCGTGCCGGCCGGTCACGACGCCTTCCCCGAGTCGATGATTCGCCAGTACATGTCGCACTACCCCGACGTGCTGGGCATCACGTGGGAGCAGTACATCAACCTGGGCAAGACCAACCCCAACGACCCCAACGAGAAGTTCTCGATGTCGGTGCTGGCCTGCAACCTCTCGCAGGAGGTCAACGGCGTATCGTGGCTCCACGGCGAGGTCTCGAAGGAGATTCTGGGCAACATGTGGCCGGGCTACTTCAAGAACGAGCTCCACATCGGCTACGTCACCAACGGCGTGCACTTCCCGACGTGGATTGCCTCGAGCCTGCGCCGCCTCTACGCCCGCTACTTCCCCGAGGGCTTCGAGGGCCACGACTACGACATCCCCGCATGGCAGAAGGTACATGAGATTCCCGACGCCGAGTTGTGGAACGAGCGCATGTTCCTCAAGAACAAGCTCATCAAGCATATCCGCAAGCGTTACAGCGACCCCTCGCAGGTACGTCTCGAGTCGCCCCGCCAGATGCTTCAGGTCATCGAGGGCATCAAGCCCGAGGTGCTGACCATCGGCTTCGCCCGCCGCTTCGCCACCTACAAGCGCGCCTACCTGCTCTTCACGAACCTCGACCGTCTGTCGGCCATCGTCAACAACAAGGAGCGCCCCGTGCAGTTCATCTTCGCCGGCAAGGCTCACCCCAACGACAAGCCGGGTCAGGACCTCATCAAGCGCATCGTCGAGGTGGCCGCCATGCCGCAGTTCGTAGGCAAAATCATCTTCCTGCAGAACTACGACATGGAGCTCGCCCGCCGCATGGTCCAGGGCGTCGACGTATGGCTCAACACCCCGACCCGTCCGCTCGAGGCTTCGGGTACGTCGGGCGAGAAGTGCGTGATGAACGGCGTGATGCAGTTCTCGGTGCTCGACGGCTGGTGGGTCGAGGGCTACCGCGAGGATGCCGGCTGGGCCCTGCCCATGGAGCGCACCTTCGCCGACCAGCACTATCAGGACGAGCTCGACGCCGAGATGATTTACAACACCATCGAGGAGCAGATTGCCCCGAAGTACTACAAGCGCAACAGCGAGGGCATCCCCTACGAGTGGGTGAACTCCATCAAGAAGTGCGTGGCCGACATCGCCTCGAACTTCACCACCAACCGCATGCTCAAGGACTACGAGGAGCGCTTCTACAACAAGCTGGCTGCCCGCAAGCACGAGATTACGGCCGGCGGATACCGCCTGGCGCGTGAAATCGCAGCCTGGAAGCGCAAGGTTTCGGCCGCCTGGGACCGCGTGCGCATCGTGGAGTCGCAGCGCGTGAAGATTGACAAGGAGGCCGTCTTCGTGGGCGAGAAGTACCACTTCGAGCTGAAGATTGACCTGGCGGGACTCAACCCGGGCGACATCGGCGCCGAGCTGGTCATCGCCCAGCAGATTGTGGGCGGACAGAACGTCAACGTGCTGCGTACGATTCCCTTCGCGCAATCGACCGTCGAGGGCGAGCTGGCCACCTACACGCTCGACTACACCCCCAACGAGACCGGTACGTTCGACTTTGCGCTGCGCGTATTCCCGCAGAACCCGCACCTGCCGCACCGCATGGACTTTGCACTGGTGAAGTGGGCCTGAGGCAGGAAGCGTAAAACGGTCGCTGGAACGGTTTTTTCGACGAACCCGTTGTCCGTTTGAACTTTTTTGATTATATTTAGAGACCGAATATACTTAATTATATTATATGTCAGCATTAACCTTCGACAAAAGCGAATTAGGCAACCTGGAGTATTCGCTCCAGCGCGAAATGCTTTCGACAGACCGGTTGGGCGGCTACATGGGCACGACGATTGTCTGCTGCAATACCCGCAAGTACCACGGTCTGATGGTCTCGCCCATCGACGACAGCGACCGTACCTACGTGCTGCTATCCTCCCTTGACGAGACCGTTATCCAGCATGACCAGTCCTTCAACCTGGCCCTGCACCGCTACCCCGGCGTCTATGAGCCGCGCGGTCACAAGTACATCACCGACTTCGAGTACACTCCGACCCCCACGATTACCTATCGTGTGGGCGGCGTGATTCTCAAGAAGGAGATGCTCTGGATTCACAAGCGCACCCAGCTCATGATACGCTACACGCTCGTCGACGCACACTCGCAGACGCGTCTGCGCCTGCGCCCGTTCCTCGCCTTCCGCGACAAGCACGCACTCTCGAAGGCCAACATGGAGGCCGACGGGCACTCCTATCCGGCCGTCAACGGCGTGAAGTGCCGCCTCTACGGCTCGTTCCCCTGGCTCTATCTGCAGACGAGCAAGCCCGAGGCGGAGTTCGTCCCCGCGCCCGACTGGTACTACAACTTCGAGTACCAGCAGGAGCTGGCCCGCGGCTACGAGGGTCACGAGGACCTGCTCACCACCGGTTACTTCGAGATGGAGCTCAAGAAGGGCGAAAGCGTCATCTTCTCGGCCTCGCTCGACGAGATGGGCTCGACAAAGACCATCGAGGAGGTGTTCGAGGCCTCGATTGCCCGCCGCACCCACAAGATTGACTTCATCAGCTGCCTGCGCCACTCGGCGCGTCAGTTCGTCATCCGCCGTCCGGGCGGCCGCACCGAGGTGCTGGCCGGCTATCCGTGGCACGGCGTCATCGGCCGCGAGACCTTCCTCTCCCTGCCGGGCATCACGCTCGAACAGGACCACAAGGAGGACTGCATCGACGTGCTCGACACGCTCGTGCGCGAGATGCGCGACGGCATGTTCACCGGCTCCTACTCCGCTTCGGCCGAGGTCGACGCCCCGCTCTGGTTCTTCTGGACGCTGCAGCAGCTCGAAAAGCAGCTGGGTGCCGCGGAAATCTGGAAGCGCTACGGCGAGGTGATGAAGCAGCTGCTCGAATCCTACCGCCGCGGCATCGACGGCCGCGTACGGCTCCACGACAACGGACTCATCTGGGCCTGGTCCGACGCAGAGCCCCTCACCTGGATGGACGCGAAGGTCGACGGCCGCGCCGTAACCCCGCGCAACGGCTACCAGGTGGAGGTCAACGCTCTGTGGTACAACGCCGTATGCTACGCACTGACGCTTGCCCGCCAGAACGGCGACGTGCCCTTCGTCAAGGAGTGGGAGGAGCTTCCCGCCCGCACGAAGGTCTCGTTCCTCGAGCACTTCATGCTGCCCGAAGGCTATCTGGCCGACTATGTGAACCAGATGGAGTGCAACAAGTTCATCCGTCCGAACATGGTCATCGCCTGCAGTCTGGACTACAAGATGCTCGACGAGGAGCAGCAGCTCGGCGTGCTGCGCGTCGTGCGCCAGCACCTGCTCACCCCGCGCGGGTTGCGCACCCTCTCGCCGCGCAACCCGCTCTACAAGGGCATGCTCGACGGCACGCCCGCCGAGCGCAACCTGGCCGCAATGAACGGCACGGTGTGGGTATGGCCCCTGGCCTTCTACGTCAAGGCCTGCTTCGACATCGACGACGGCCGCTTCCTGCACGAGGCCGAGGAGATGCTCGCCTCGTTCAACGAGGAGATTCAGAGCTACTGCATCGGCTCCATCAACGAGATGTTCGACGCCGACCCCCCGTATGCACCCCGCGGTGCCGTATCGCAGGCTACGAGCGTTGCGGCCGTGCTGGACATCTACCGCATGATTGAGGCGCACCGCCCCGCGGAGCCCGCGCCCAAGAAGCGGAGCAGCAAGACGGCAGCCAAGGCCGCCGAGGAGACGAAACCCGCAACCCGCAAAACGAAAACCACAGCCAAGGCCGACGCCGCGAAGTCCGACACCGCGGTGAAGGCGACCAAGACCACGGCGAAGACGGCGAAAGCCGCCGCGAAGAGACCCGCGGCCCAAGCTACGAAGAAAACAAAAAAAGAATAAGTTATGAGAGTTTTAATGTTCGGCTGGGAGTTCCCGCCCCATATCGCCGGTGGTCTCGGAACAGCGTGCTACGGCATGACGCGCGGTCTGGCGCGCAACGGCGTAGACGTCACCTTCGTGGTGCCGCACGCCTACGGCGATGAGGACCAGCGCTTCCTCCACATTGTCAACGCAAGCGACGTGGATGCCCTCTACGGCTCGGCCACAAGCGGCGAGGACGACATCCTGAGCCGCATGTCGTTCATCCACATCGACTCGAACATGGTCCCCTACATCTCGCCCGAGGAGTACGACGAATACCACGAGGAGTACGTCAAGAGCGGCAAGAAGGTGTGGGAGTGCACCGACGCCTGGAAGCAGCGCTACACCTTCTCGGGCAAGTACGGCGCCAACCTCATGGAGGAGGTTGCCCGCTATGCCGTGGTTGCGGCGCAGGTGGCCCGCGACCTCGAGGGTCAGTTCGACGTCATCCACGCCCACGACTGGCTGACCTACTACGCCGGTATCGCCGCCAAGCGCGTATCGGGCAAACCGCTGGTGGTACACATGCACGCCACGGAGTTCGACCGCAGCGGCGAGAACATCAACACGCAGGTCTACGCCATCGAGCGTGCCGGCATGCAGGCCGCTGACCGCGTGATTGCCGTCTCGAACCTCACGCGCAACATCGTCATCAACCGCTACGGCATCCCGGCCGACCGCGTGGTCACGGTACACAACGCCGTGCGCTTCGCCGAGAACAGCACCGAGGTGCCCGAGCGCGGCGTGAAGGACAAGATTGTCACCTTCCTGGGCCGCATCACCTACCAGAAGGGCCCCGACTACTTCGTCGAGGCTGCCGCCAAGGTGCTCAAGCGGGTTCCCGACATACGCTTCGTGATGGCGGGCTCGGGCGACATGATGAACCACGTCATCCGCCGCGTGGCACGGCTCGGCATCGCCGACCGCTTCCACTTCACGGGCTTCCTCCGCGGCGAGGACGTGCACAAGTTCCAGCTCTCGGACGTCTACATCATGCCTTCGGTATCGGAGCCCTTCGGCATCTCGCCCCTGGAGGCGATGCGTTCGAACGTCCCGGTCATCATCTCCAAGCAGAGCGGTGTGGCCGAGGTGCTCGACTACGCCATCAAGGTGGACTACTGGGATGTCGACGCCATGGCCGACGCCATCTACGCCCTCATCAAGTACCCGGCACTGGCGAACATGTTCGCCTCGAAGGGCCTCGAGGAGGTTACCAACCTCAAGTGGAACGACGCAGCAGCCAAAATCAAGGCTGTCTACGAGGCCGCAATCAACGACAAGAAATAACCAAAAACAACCTCTATGAAAACCGTTTGCTTATACTTCCAGGTGCACCAGCCGTGGCGCTTGAAGAAATACCGCTTCTTCAACATGGGTAAGGACCACAACTATCTGGACGACCTGCTCAACCGCTCCATCATGCAAAAGGTGGCCCGCCAGTGCTATCTGCCGATGAACGCCCTGCTGCTGAAGCTCATCAAGGAGAACAAGGGCAAGTTCCGCTGCTCGTTCTCCATCACCGGCACGGCCGTCGAGCAGTTCCGCGCCTTCGCCCCCGAGGTGCTCGACTCGTTCAAGGCGCTGGCCGAGACGGGATGCGTCGAGTTCCTCGCCGAGACCTACTCGCATTCGCTCGCCTCGCTGGCCTCGAAGGAGGACTTCCGCGAGCAGGTCAAGCTCCACACCGCCATGCTCAAGAAGGAGTTCGGCGTGAAGCCCACGGCCTTCCGCAACACGGAGCTCATCTACTCGGACGACATCGGCGCGATGGTTGCCGAGATGGGCTTCAAGACGATGCTGGCCGAGGGTGCCAAGCACGTACTGGGCTGGAAATCGCCCAACTACGTCTATGCCAACGCCATCGACCAGAAGCTGCGTCTGCTGCTGCGCAACTACAAGCTCTCGGACGACATCGCCTTCCGCTTCTCGGACCGCAACTGGGACCAGTACCCGCTGACGGTCGACAAGTATGTCGGCTGGCTCACGTCGGAGAACACGCCGGGCGAGGTCATCAACCTCTTCATGGACTACGAGACCTTCGGCGAGCACCAGAACGCCGATACGGGCATCTTCGAATTCATGAAGGCGCTGCCCAAGGCCATCCTCGCGAAGAAGGGCGAGCTGGAGTTCGCCACCGTGAGCGAGACGGCCAAGAAGTACCAGCCCGTTTCGGTGCTCCACTGCCCGCACGTGATGTCGTGGGCCGACGAGGAGCGTGACGTGACGGCATGGCTCGGCAACGAGCTGCAGAACGAGGCCTTCTCGAAGCTCTATGCCCAGAAGGAGAAGGTCGCTGCGCTGAAGAATCCCGACTTCGACTATGTCTGGAGCTTCATGCAGACCTCGGACCACTTCTACTACATGGCGACGAAGTGGCTGTCGGACGGCGACGTTCACTCCTACTTCAACCCCTACGACTCTGCCTACGATGCCTTCATCAACTACATGAACGTCCTCTCGGACTTCATCATCGAGTTGGACAAGGCCGTAGCCGCCAAGGCC
>OOCO01000308.1_pt1 | contig 8137 bp, 7 predicted proteins | sample 1670991 | NCBI WGS metagenome assembly OOCO01 (sample SAMN06348111, study PRJEB24527) | human gut metagenome | biome: human gut; feature: ankylosing spondylitis patient; material: feces | host: Homo sapiens | place: China | collected 2015-10 | reverse complement strand
TCCGCCATGAGGTAGCGCCGAGAGTGATAATGTCGTTCACCCGCGACTCATATACCATCTCCTCATCCAGTTCACCCACCCGCCGCGAACCGGCCTTTTCTTCACCTTCGGGTAATAACACGCTATACATGCCACGATCCGGAATGGTGCCGCCGCTGGTAACCGCCAACAATTGAGCGCCAGGTCGGGCGGTCAATATCCCGGTCTCCCTGTTCCAGACCAGTTTGGGGCGAAAAGCAGAAAAATCGCCAGAGGGATAGCGCCCGGAAAGCATATCCAGCGTGGCGTCAAAAACACGTCTTGGCAGATCTTTCCACGGTGCGGCACGGCGTACGCGGGAGTACCATTCGTCTACCTGTAATGCATCCATCGCCGCGGCGGCAACGGTTTGCTGCGCAAGGACGTCGAGAGGATTATGCGGTGGTGTCAGGTTTTCCAGCCTGCCTGCGAACATACACTCTACAATGACTGCGGAATCGACTAAATCACGCCGGGTACGGGGGAAAAACAGCCCTTTAGATACACCGCCAACCTGATGTCCGGCGCGACCAATGCGTTGTAACCCACTGGCAACAGAAAGCGGCGTTGCCACCTGAATCACCAGATCCACCGCGCCCATATCAATCCCCAGTTCAAGACTGGAGGTTGCGACCACGCAGCGTAATTCACCCGATTTCAGCGCCTGTTCGGTGATTGCTCGTTGTTCTTTAGAGACGGAGCCGTGGTGTGAGCGGGCAATAAAAACGTCGCTACTTTGTACACGGTTAGAGGTTGCGCCGGAGGTCGACTCGAAATGGGCCGCATCAACGGCGATAGACGGGGAACGCTGTAAGCGTGCGGCGTAAAGCTCATTTAATCGTGCCGCCAGTTTTTCCGCCAGCCCCCGCGAATTAGTAAAGACAATGGTCGAGCGATGGCGCAACACTTCATCAAGGATACCCGTTTCAATATATGGCCAGATGGAGCCTTCCCGGCCGGCATGGCTGTCTTCGCCGGTGCCGCTGGCGACCGATGAGACATCATCCATATTGGCGACCGGTACGACAATTCGTATCTGCGGATGGCGCATTGCGGGCGGGTTGACTACCGTAACCGGGCGATCGCCACCAAGAAATGCTGCCACATCGCTGGCTGAGCGCACAGTGGCAGAAAGGCCAATTCGCTGTGCTGAGGTGTGGAGCAGCGCATCGAGCCGCTCCAGACTTAACGCCAGATGCGCACCACGTTTACTGCCCGCTACCGCGTGGACTTCATCAATAATTACCGTTTCGACGCCGCGTAGCGTTTCGCGCGCGCGGGAGGTCAGCATCAGATAGAGTGATTCGGGTGTGGTGATCAGAATATCCGGCGGATTACGGGTGAGTTTGCTGCGTTCCTGTGCAGGCGTATCGCCAGTACGGATCCCTACGCGAAGATTGACTTCCGTTTCGCCGCGCCGCCGCCGTTCATCGGCAATACCCTTCAACGGGATCTGCAAGTTGCGCTGAACGTCGGTGCCCAGGGCTTTTATCGGTGAAATATAGAGGATGCGTGAGGTTTTACGCTTATGCGCCTCGCGGGTATCTTCGCCGCCTTCGCGGAAGAGCCGATCGAGGGCGTAGAGAAATGCTGCCAGCGTTTTCCCGGAGCCGGTCGGTGCAATCACCAGCGCATGTTCGCTTCGCGCCGCCACATGCCAGGTTTGCGGCTGGACAGCGGTCGGCTGTTTAAAGGCGCGAAGAAACCAGTCGCGGGTCGCCGGTGAAAACACGTCCGGCAGGAGCGATGAAGGGTCTGGATTATCTGCCATTAACGCTATTCCCCGTGAATATCATGCAGGATGCGTGGAATAGCCTCACTATAGATGCCTGAATCATTGCATGTCATCAGGCATCGACTCGATTACACCTCTTCGGCGGCAGATAGCGGCCAGCCTCCCAGACGTTTCCAGCGGTTGACGATTTCACAAAACAGCACAGCAGTGCGTTCGGTGTCGTACAGCGCGGAGTGCGCCTGGGTGCTGTCGAAGTCCATGCCAGCGGTCTGGCAAGCCTTTGACAATACGGTTTGTCCGAGTGCCAGCCCGGCCAGTGCAGCAGTGTCAAAAGTGGCGAAAGGGTGGAACGGGTTACGTTTCAGTGAGGCGCGTTCTGCGGCGGCCATCATAAAGCTGTGATCAAAATTGGCATTGTGCGCCACCATAATGGCGCGGTTACAGCCGCTCGCTTTAATACCTTTACGTACAACTTTAAAAATTTCGTGCAGCGCCTCGTATTCGCTGACCGCGCCGCGATCGGGATCGTTCGGGTCAATGCCGTTGAAGGCGAGGGCTTCTGGTTGCAAATTTGCGCCGACAAATGGTTCGACGTGGAAATGTAATGTGGTGTTTCAGGGTGATGGCGGCAATCTCAAGCAGCGCATCGGTTTTGGCGTTAAATCCGGCTGTTTCAACATCGATCACAACAGGATAAAAACCACGAAAACGGTCGCACAGACCGGTAAGTTGAGCGTTATCGGACATCTGATTCTCTTAATACGGATAAATTGCAGCGCGCATTATGACAAATATTACTTGTCGATGCAGTAAAGATGCGGGCGCGATGAGTTCACGCCCGGCAGGAGATTAGTTGCCCAGACCGCGACCGGCGTCTTTCTCTTCGATTAACTCAATTTTGTAACCGTCCGGATCTTCCACAAACGCGATAACCGTAGTACCGCCTTTTACCGGACCCGCTTCACGGGTCACGTTACCCCCGTTTTGACGGATTTTTTCGCACGCTTCAGCGGCGTTATCTACGCTAAGCGCGATGTGACCATAAGCAGTGCCGAGTTCGTATTTATCCACGCCCCAGTTGTAGGTCAGTTCAGCGTTGCAAATCGCCAACGCGCAGCATGGTATGAAGAAGACGCATCTTTTTATCCTCAAAATGGCTAACAGATTCAAAATGTTGTTTTAGTATAGCGGCGGCTTTACGCCGCTCGCAATGTTGGATTACAACGTCGGGTAATCGGTATAGCCTTCCGCGCCGCCACCGTAGAAACTTTCGGCACGCTGTGGGTTAAGCTCAGCTTTGCGCTGCAAGCGGGCGACCAGATCCGGGTTCGCAATCCAGTCACGACCAAATGCCACCGCATCAATTAACCCTTTGCCGATCAGCGTTTCAGCTTTTTCTACTGTGTATGCACCTGCGCCGATAATCGGACCGTGGAAACGGGCGCGTACTTTTTCGCGGAACGCATCAGTATACGGTTCACCCCCCGCCCAATCTGGTTCTGACATATGCAGATAAGCAATGCCGCGTTTACCCAGTTGTTCAATCAGATACAGTGCATCGGCTTCTTCATTCGGGCCGTTATCTGTGTTCTGGAAAGTACCGATTGGTGAAACGCGAATGCCAATGCGATCGGCACCCCATTCTTCAATCCCGGCATCGACCACTTCCAGTACCAAACGTGCGCGATTTTCCACGCTGCCGCCGTACTGATCGGTACGATGGTTTGAAGAAGGAGAAAGGAACTGATGCAGCAAATAACCGTGAGCAGAGTGGAGCTCTACCAGATCAAAACCGGCTTCACGCGCGTTAGCAATGGCCTGACGGAAATCATTGACGATACCTGGAATCTCTTCCAGTTCAAGCGCACGCGGCATGGATGTTTCAACACGGATCGCCTGACCATTTTCATCGCGCAGAGAAGTACGTGTTCCCGCGCTAAGTGCTGAAGGCGCTACCGGTGCCTGACCGCCAGGTTGCAGGCTGGCGTGAGAAATGCGTCCGGTGTGCCACAGCTGCACGGCCATATGACCATTTTCAGCATGAACGCCAGCGGTGATTTTTTTCCATGCGGCAATTTGCTCCGGACTATGGATGCCAGGCGCACCTGCATATCCTTTTGCCTGGGCAGAAATTTGCGTGGCTTCACTAATAATCAAACCGGCACTGGCACGTTGGCGATAGTATTCCGCCATCAACGGGGTAGGAATGTCACCCGGTTCAATACTGCGCAGACGCGTCAGCGGTGCCATAAAAATACGGTTTGCCGCCGTGATCGCGCCCACTTTCAGTGGGGAATACAGTTTTTCAGATGACATAAAGGCTCCCGGTCGTCTGGTGATAAAAAATGCCTGCTAAACGGCAGGCGTCGCAATAATGTTTTTTACATGGGCCAGCGCGTTTTCCAGTGGCTCGAAACTGCGCGAAATTTTGGCCTGCAGATTCGCGCCAAGCCACAGTGCGTAAAGCACTTGTGCCTGTTGCAGCGGTTCGCCACAAAAGGTTAAACAATGGTTCTCACGGCCATTTTCCAGCGCCTGAGAGAGCAGGGCGATCACGCCGCGAGCACCTTTATCCATCGCGCTGCGCATATCTTCTGACAGATCGCACACTTCGGCAGAGAGTTTTACTGTCAGGCAACCACTGATGGTTCCATGTTGGCAAAACTGGTTCAGTGTTTGCTGGTAATAAGCCAGTATGCGGTCGCGGTAGTTACCTTCGCCGGATTGCAGCAACTCAGTCAGTCGCTGGTGATATGCGGCGTAATGACGCTCAAGCATGGCAACGCCAAACGCTTCTTTAGAGCGAAAGTAGTGATAGAAGGACCCTTTCGGCACTTCAGCGGTTTTTAGTAATTCGCTTAGCCCCATCCCGGTGAATCCACGTTGCAGGCAAAGTTGCTCGCCCGTCGCCAGGAGATGTTCGCGAGTATCATGTTCGGTGTGTTTGTTCATGCGTTGGAGTGTAGTAGACCAGTCGGTCTAGTGCAAGCAAAGTTGCTACTTTGGACATTAACAGCTTCAATAATGGTAATAATCTTATCTGAGGAGGGCGAAGTGGCGGAGCAATTAGAGTTCTTTCCCGTCCAGAGCCCGTGCCGGGGAATTTGCCAGTCTGACGAACGCGGGTTTTGTCGCGGCTGTTTTCGTAGTCGTGATGAGCGTTTTAACTGGAATAAAATGAGCGATGGCGAAAAACAAGAGGTGCTGCGCCTTTGTCGGCAGCGATTAATGCGCAAATTACGCGCAAATAAGCCAGCGTCATCAGACGAACCGGAGCAACCATCACTCTTTTGAACCTAATCTTGCGTATACTCCTCTCATATCTGATAAGAGGAAGCGATTATGGTTCAGCGTATTACTATTGCGCCGCAAGGCCCGGAGTTTTCCCGTTTTGTGATGGGCTACTGGCGATTGATGGACTGGAATATGTCCGCCCGCCAGCTGGTCAGTTTTATTGAAGAGCATCTGGATCTCGGCGTGACCACCGTGGACCATGCTGATATTTATGGTGGCTATCAGTGCGAAGCGGCGTTTGGCGAGGCACTGAAACTGGCACCTCACCTGCGTGAACGGATGGAAATCGTCAGTAAATGCGGTATCGCGACGACCGCGCGTGAAGAAAACGTCATTGGTCATTACATCACTGACCGCGATCACATCATTAAGAGCGCCGAACAGTCGCTAATTAATCTCGCGACCGATCATCTGGATTTGCTGTTAATCCACCGACCAGACCCGTTAATGGATGCCGATGAAGTGGCGGACGCGTTCAAACATCTGCATCAGAGCGGCAAAGTGCGTCATTTTGGCGTATCGAACTTTACGCCTGCGCAATTTGCCCTGTTGCAATCACGTCTGCCGTTTACCCTTGCCACTAATCAGGTGGAAATATCCCCGGTGCATCAGCCGTTACTGCTGGATGGCACGCTCGACCAACTACAACAACTGCGTGTTCGTCCGATGGCGTGGTCCTGCCTTGGTGGTGGTCGTCTGTTTAATGATGATTATTTCCAGCCGCTGCGTGATGAACTGGCTGTGGTGGCAGAGGAGTTAAACGCGGGCTCGATTGAACAGGTGGTTTACGCCTGGGTATTACGTTTACCATCGCAGCCGCTGCCAATTATCGGTTCAGGTAAAATTGAGCGCGTACGGGCAGCTGTCGAAGCAGAAACACTGAAAATGACCCGTCAACAATGGTTTCGTATCCGTAAAGCGGCACTGGGGTACGACGTACCGTAAGCACTTTTAGGAATAGCCGCCGTTCAAAAATGTGTCACTGGTTTACACTTATTCAGGAATGCACAATGAACGGAGGTCCTATGAAACGTTTTAGTCTGGCTATTCTGGCGCTGGTTGTTGCAACCGGCGCACAAGCTGCCAGTGAAAAAGTCGAGATGAACCTCGTCACGTCGCAAGGGGTAGGGCAGTCAATTGGTAGCGTCACCATTACTGAAACCGATAAAGGTCTGGAGTTTTCGCCCGATCTGAAAGCATTACCCCCCGGTGAACATGGCTTCCATATTCATGCCAAAGGAAGCTGCCAGCCAGCCACCAAAGATGGCAAAGCCAGCGCCGCGGAATCCGCAGGCGGGCATCTTGATCCACAAAATACCGGTAAACATGAAGGGCCAGAAGGTGCCGGGCATTTAGGCGATCTGCCTGCACTGGTCGTCAATAATGACGGCAAAGCTACCGATGCCGTCATCGCGCCTCGTCTGAAATCACTGGATGAAATCAAAGACAAAGCGCTGATGGTCCACGTTGGCGGCGATAATATGTCCGATCAACCTAAACCGCTGGGCGGTGGCGGTGAACGCTATGCCTGTGGTGTAATTAAGTAATTAAGAGGCCAGCGTACCTTGCGGTGGTGCTTGCTCAAGTTGCGAAAGCGAGCAGTACAGCCGCCAGACAATTGCCGCCAGCTCACGGGCGGCAGGTTGATGATGACGGGCAAGGCTGTCGCAAGTCCGCTGTAATTCTTCAAGTGTGGCCGCCAGTGATTTTTGCTGAACGCCACGCTCACTCATCACTCCCCGCAACAGTGAAATACAGTTATCCCGTACTCGCGATAACGGATCGGAACGCGATTCCCAGTCGCGCAATTGCCAGACAACATGAGAACAGTTCAGCAGCACTACACCCCAGCGTAATAACCAACGGCGAGCCAGCGCATCCTGGCTGTTACTCAACTGACTGACGTGATGATAAGTGAGCGATTCAAATTCGCTTTCACTCAGTGTTGGATGGCGGCTTAGCTGATCGACAAAATCCCGGCGCAGCGCGCGAATATGGCGGCGGCTTTTACGAGCATCCGATCCTGGACGCAGAATGGCGAACGCTAACCACGCCAACGCGACGCCAACGATTTTTGCCAGATTATCGTTAAGAAAATCAGCAAAATCATACACCGGGGGATTAGTGACAGCGATAAAAGAACCCATAAAAACAATCAGTTGCCCCCACAATGCGGCAAATTTTGGCATCTGCAATTTAAGAAGCTGCATTGTCGCCAGCAGTGGAAAGAGAAACAGTAAAAATTGCCACAGATCGCTAATCTGGACCATCAGACCAAATTTGACCACAAAGCTGAATAGCGAAAGTAACACCAGCGTGCGCATCAGAAGTGACAACGACTTAAACGGTGCTGCGACGGCGGAGTAGAGTACGCAGCTAATTGCTGCCAGCGTTAATGCATTGGCACCGGCATCCCATTGCGAAGCAATACTCCATGCGCCAATCATCATCAACGTACAAAATGTACGCAGCCCGCTCCACATAGCTTCGGCGTTATCGGTATGACGAGCCAGGCCGGATGTCCGTGGGAGTCTGGTATGATCATCTACACCGCTTTGCAGACGATGTAATTCCTGACTACTTTGCAGATAAAGGCGGCAAAAATAACGTAGTCGCTGCCAGAAGGCGACGTGCCGATAGTCGGCGACGTTGGTCGGGCGTAGCGGGGCGATAATACGTGCGACGGTGTAAACATCTGTTTGCGAACTGGCGAGCGCCGTCAGCAACTGTTCGAGAATTTCTCGTGTGGCACCTGGCGGTGAGGGCCAGTTGAGCAACATACGTCGCAGGCTGGAGATGACACTGGTCATACGTAATTGCTGGTGGAGCAGCGCATTAAGGCGCGCGTTTTGCTGGCGAAAACGATAGTGGCTCCAGAAAGCCTGGATACGCAGCAAATTCATGGTCAGTATCTGCCCAATCACCCCTTCATGTGCTGCACGAATGGCATCGGTTGTTTCAGGCTGCCAGAGTAAACTGGCATGTTCCAGTAATCGGGCGTGCATGTTTTTCAATGCGGTTAAAAGGGCAGTAGCATCGGAACTGCTCGGCAGGATCATCATCATCATGCCGCCGCACAAAATACCGACT
>OOCO01000302.1_pt1 | contig 8299 bp, 6 predicted proteins | sample 1670991 | NCBI WGS metagenome assembly OOCO01 (sample SAMN06348111, study PRJEB24527) | human gut metagenome | biome: human gut; feature: ankylosing spondylitis patient; material: feces | host: Homo sapiens | place: China | collected 2015-10 | reverse complement strand
GGTCATCATGATGTGGCTGTCAATGAAACTATAACCCAGGCGCTTTCCATAACGACGTCGTCAGTCCATGATCAACCAGCCCCAGCTGATCCTGATAAACTGCCTGCCACTTATCGCGTGAATCCTGATAAAGTTCATGCTTTTCCGGGTCTGGTGTGTGCGTCCGTTCCCAGCGAACCAGGCGTTCTCCGGTTTCTGCCATTGATGAAAAAATTCCGGCACCGACGCCAGCTGCAATGGCACATCCTAATGCAGTGGCTTCTTTGACCACCGGAATATTGACGGGTAATCCCGAGACATCAGCGAGAATTTGACTCCATAATTTCCCTTTTGAACCTCCGCCTGCAAAGACTAACGATGAAGGATGAATATTCGAGAAATCAGCAATTTGCTGCAAGTTACACGCTGATACAATCGCCGCATTTTCTTCCAGCGCACGGAACAATGTCGCTTTGTTACATTTATCCGGGTCAATGGACAAGTTAATAAAGGAAGGCGCAGCGTGATACCAGGTTTTAAAGCGCATTCTGTCGGAGAAGATCGGCATTACGCCCCACGACCCAGGCGGCACCCGACTGGCCATCTCTTCCAGCAGCGTATAGGTGTCGATGCCTAAACGTTCGGCAATCAGTTTTTCTTCGGCACAGAAAGCATCGCGGAACCAGCGCATGGTGAGTCCGGTAAAAAAGCTTATAGATTCAGCTTGTACCATGCCAGGAATAACATGAGGATTAACGCGCACGTTCATTTCTGGGTCTGTCACCGGCGCGGCTAAATTTACAACTTGCTGCCAGAATGTGCCGCCAAGAACCGCGGTTTGTGCCGGACGCACAACGCCTAACCCAAGGCAACCAAGCTGCACGTCGCCTCCTCCAACGACCACCGGAGTGCCCGCCTTCAGACCGCAGAGTTCCGCCGCTTGTGAACTTACCACGCCCAGCAATGTGCCGGTTTCTTTGACAGGAGAAAGAATATCGGCACGTAGGCCAGCCATATCCAGCAATGCAGGTTTCCAGTCACGGGTGGTTAGATCAAGAAGTCCCGTGGTGCCAGCGTTAGAGGGATCCACCGCCAGTTCGCCGCTGAGCATATAGGCCAGCCAGTCGCTGATCATGGTGATGGTTGATGCCTGACGGTAAATATCGGAACGATGGTGCGCCAGCCAAAGTAATCTGGGGATGGCACTTAAAGCCAGTGTTTGTCCGGTCGCGCGATAAACTTCGTTTTCAAAGGTATTGTTGTGCAGTTCTTTAAGTTCGCTAACTTCGCGTGCCGCTCTGGCATCCACATTGGCGCAGGCCCAGATCGGGGCTCCTTCATTATTATATAAAACAATGCCTTCACGCATCGAACATGCCGAAACGGCAGCGATATACTCCGGGGCTATGCCGGCGTTGTGCAGCGCCTGGCGCATACACTCACACGCCAGTTGCCAGTTTTTGTTGAGATCAAATTCCATAGAACCAGGAACGTCCGGTACTGCCAGATGCCGCCACTCCGCCTGTCCCACTGCTATTTGATTGCCTTCCAGGTCGAATATCACAGCCCGAATACTTCCGGTGCCTGCATCCAGCGCCATCAGGTAGTACTTTGATTCTGAAAGGGTAAAGAGTCGAGCCATTAGATTATCCTCGGCTTATGCGTTCTGTCTATTCCTCTATACGTTCTCCATCATTCCCGGTAATAAGGTCATGCAAATTTAACTACGTAAAATCGCCGCTGCTGTGTCCTGATCGGTAACCAGTGCGTTGATATAACCGCCTTTCATTGCAGCGGCAATTGCTTCGGCTTTATTTTCTCCCCCTGCCACGCCAACCCGGACGGGTATGGTCTTCAGCGCGCTTAAAGGTAAGCCAATCAGTTCGTTATGTATTTTGATATTCGTGACAACGTCACCTTTTGCATCAAAAAAGTAGCCTAAAATGTCGCCAACCGCCCCTTTTCGGCCAATCATTAACTGTTCGCCCTGGCTGATATAACCGGAGCGAATGATTGTCGCATCGTCCTGTTGACTCACAGCACCAATGCCGACAATCGCCACATCCGCTGCTTGCGCGGCTAACAGAACATCTTTGACGCAATTTTCATTTTTTAGCGTACGGGCAATGTCAGCGGAGGATGCCCGCAACGGAGCCGGAATAATATTCACACTGCACGCCGCGTTAAGCTGCCCGATTCCCGTCATATAAGAACCGACGCCACCGGAGAGCGTGACCAGGCGAATTTGCTGTGACGAAATAAAACCACTTAAGCGTTGCAGCGTATTCATGGTTGCCTCGCCAAAACCAATCGCCAGCATCTGTTGTGGTTGAAGTAAACTCATCAACATATGCGCCGCGCCTATCCCCAGTCGCCCACCGACATCAGCATCCGCAAGCCCAGGGATCACCCGGACATGTTGCAGCGAAAACTGACGACGTAATTGAGTTTCATATTCCAGACAGCCTTCAAAGCGAGAATTAATCTGTACGCGAATAATGCCGGACTGATGCCCTTTCTCCAGCAATCGCGACACTTTCAAACGTGTCAGGCCGAGACGATCGCTGATCTCGCTCTGGGTCAGCCCGTCGTGATAGTAAAACCACGCGATCCGCGCGACCTGTTCTTCTTCACACATTCCCTGTTCTGAAATTGCCGAATCGTTGATTGTCATAATTCATTCTTCACTTTGAACATATTTAAATCTTTAATGCAATTGTTCAGTTCTTGCTCATTTATATCTGTGATGGCAACCACAGTTTGACTCTACGAGCATGAACAAACGCAACCGTGAAAATCAAAATAGCATAAATTGTGATCTATTCGTCGGAAATATGTGCAATGTCCACCTAAGGTTATGAACAAATTAAAAGCAGAAATACATTTGTTCAAAACTCACCTGCAAAACTGAACGGGGGAAATATGCAAACGAGTGATACCCGCGCGTTACCGCTACTTTGCGCCCGCTCGGTTTATAAACAGTATTCAGGGGTCAATGTCCTGAAAGGCATCGATTTTACGTTGCATCAGGGGGAGGTCCACGCCCTGCTCGGCGGCAATGGTGCCGGTAAATCGACGTTAATGAAGATTATTGCCGGTATTACCCCTGCTGATAGCGGTACGCTGGAGATTGAGGGCAACAACTACGTCAGATTAACGCCAGTTCATGCTCATCAGCTGGGTATTTATCTCGTTCCCCAGGAACCGCTGCTTTTCCCAAGCCTGTCGATAAAAGAAAACATCCTGTTTGGGCTGGCAAAAAAACAGCTCTCCATGCAGAAAATGAAGAACTTGCTGGCGGCGCTGGGCTGCCAGTTTGATCTGCATAGTCTGGCAGGATCGCTGGATGTCGCCGATCGCCAAATGGTGGAAATCCTCCGCGGGCTGATGCGCGACTCGCGGATTCTGATCCTCGATGAACCTACCGCCTCGCTTACCCCTGCGGAAACCGAACGCTTGTTTAGTCGCTTGCAAGAGCTGCTTGCTACTGGCGTGGGTATTGTTTTTATCTCGCATAAGCTGCCGGAAATTCGCCAGATTGCCGATCGAATTAGCGTGATGCGCGACGGAACCATCGCCTTAAGCGGCAAAACCAGCGAACTGTCTACCGACGACATTATTCAGGCCATCACCCCAGCGGTACGGGAAAAATCGCTCTCTGCCAGCCAAAAATTATGGCTGGAGTTACCTGGTAACCGCCCACAACATGCCGCCGGAACGCCGGTGCTGACACTGGAAAATCTGACCGGCGAAGGTTTCAGGAATGTCAGCCTGACGCTCAATGCCGGAGAAATTCTGGGCCTGGCTGGGCTGGTGGGGGCCGGACGCACAGAACTGGCCGAGACGCTCTATGGTCTGCGTACTTTGCGTGGCGGACGCATTATGCTGAATGGTAAAGAGATCAATAAATTATCCACTGGAGAACGTTTACTGCGCGGTCTGGTTTATCTGCCGGAAGATCGCCAGTCATCCGGACTGAATCTCGATGCTTCGCTGGCCTGGAACGTCTGCGCCCTTACTCATAACCTTCGTGGATTCTGGGCGAAAACCGCGAAAGATAATGCCACCCTGGAACGTTATCGTCGGGCGCTGAATATTAAATTCAACCAACCGGAACAAGCTGCACGGACATTATCCGGTGGCAACCAGCAAAAAATCCTCATTGCCAAATGCCTGGAAGCTTCGCCGCAAGTATTGATTGTCGATGAGCCGACGCGCGGCGTGGATGTCTCGGCCCGTAATGATATCTACCAGCTGTTGCGCAGCATCGCCGCACAAAATGTGGCTGTGCTGCTTATCTCCTCCGACCTGGAAGAGATCGAACTGATGGCAGATCGTGTGTATGTGATGCATCAGGGCGAAATTACCCACTCTGCACTGACCGAGCGCGATATTAATGTCGAGACTATTATGCGCGTTGCCTTCGGCGATAGTCAGCGTCAGGAGGCGTCATGCTGAAGTTTATTCAGAACAACCGTGAAATCACGGCACTGCTGGCGGTGGTGCTGCTGTTTGTATTACCCGGTTTTTTCGACCGCCAGTATTTAAGTGTGCAAACGCTGACCATGGTTTATAGCAGCGCGCAAATCCTGATCCTGCTGGCAATGGGCGCGACGCTGGTAATGCTTACGCGCAATATTGATGTTTCAGTGGGTTCGATTACCGGAATGTGCGCGGTGCTGTTGGGGATGTTACTGAACGCAGGATATTCACTACCTGTTGCTTGTGTCGCGACTTTACTGCTTGGTTTGCTCGCGGGATTTTTCAACGGTGTCCTGGTCGCGTGGCTAAAGATCCCTGCCATTGTTGCCACCCTTGGCACGTTAGGGTTGTACAGAGGCATCATGTTGCTGTGGACTGGCGGCAAATGGATTGAAGGGTTACCCGCCGAACTGAAACAGCTCTCCGCCCCGCTGCTGCTTGGCGTTTCAGCAATTGGTTGGTTGACGATAATTCTGGTGGCATTTATGGCCTGGCTGCTGGCAAAGACGGCGTTTGGACGCAGTTTTTATGCCACGGGCGATAATTTACAGGGCGCTCGTCAACTGGGCGTTCGTACTGAAGCCATTCGCATTGTGGCATTTTCGTTGAACGGCTGCATGGCGGCACTGGCGGGAATTGTGTTTGCTTCGCAGATTGGTTTTATCCCCAACCAGACCGGTACCGGGCTGGAGATGAAAGCAATTGCAGCCTGCGTGCTGGGCGGCATTAGTTTGCTCGGTGGTTCCGGTGCGATCATTGGTGCGGTACTCGGCGCATGGTTCCTGACGCAGATCGATAGCGTACTGGTGCTGTTGCGCATTCCGGCATGGTGGAATGATTTTATCGCGGGTCTGGTTCTGCTGGCGGTGCTGGTGTTTGATGGACGCCTGCGTTGTGCGCTGGAACGTAATCTACGGCGGCAAAAATATGCCCGCTTTATGACGCCACCGCCATCCGTTAAACCCGCTTCGTCAGGTAAAAAACGGGAGGCCGCATAATGCGTATTCGCTACGGTTGGGAACTGGCTCTTGCCGCACTGCTCGTTATTGAGATTGTCGCATTTGGTGCAATTAACCCGCGAATGTTAGATCTCAATATGTTGCTGTTCAGCACCAGTGACTTTATCTGCATTGGCATTGTCGCCCTACCGCTAACGATGGTGATTGTCAGTGGCGGGATCGATATTTCGTTTGGTTCGACCATCGGCCTCTGCGCCATTGCATTGGGCGTACTGTTTCAAAGTGGTGTGCCGATGCCGCTGGCGATACTCCTGACCTTACTGCTCGGCGCATTGTGCGGGCTGATCAACGCCGGATTAATTATCTATACCAAAGTTAACCCGCTGGTGATTACGCTTGGCACGCTGTATCTGTTTGCCGGAAGCGCTCTGCTGCTTTCCGGTATGGCCGGAGCGACGGGGTACGAAGGTATTGGTGGATTCCCGATGGCGTTTACAGATTTCGCTAACCTGGATGTGCTGGGACTCCCCGTTCCGCTGATTATCTTCCTGATATGTCTCCTCGTTTTCTGGCTCTGGCTGCATAAAACCCATGCCGGACGTAATGTGTTTTTGATTGGGCAAAGCCCGCGCGTGGCGCTTTATAGCGCGATTCCAGTTAACCGTACCTTATGTGCGCTCTATGCCATGACGGGGCTGGCGTCTGCGGTCGCCGCTGTGCTGCTGGTATCGTATTTTGGTTCAGCACGTTCCGATCTCGGTGCGTCGTTTCTGATGCCCGCCATCACCGCCGTGGTGCTTGGCGGGGCCAATATTTATGGTGGTTCCGGTTCCATTATCGGCACCGCCATTGCGGTTTTATTAGTGGGATATTTGCAACAAGGTTTGCAAATGGCAGGAGTGCCAAATCAGGTGTCCAGCGCCCTTTCCGGTGCGCTACTTATCGTCGTTGTCGTAGGTCGTTCCGTTAGCCTGCATCGCCAGCAAATTAAAGAGTGGCTGGCGCGTCGGGCCAATAACCCATTGCCATAAAGGATATCTTCATGACACTTCATCGCTTTAAGAAAATCGCCTTACTTAGCGCTCTTGGCATTGCCGCAATCTCTATGAATGTGCAGGCCGCAGAGCGTATTGCATTTATTCCCAAACTGGTTGGCGTGGGATTTTTTACCAGCGGTGGCAACGGCGCACAACAAGCGGGTAAAGAGCTGGGCGTTGATGTGACCTACGACGGGCCGACAGAACCCAGTGTTTCTGGTCAGGTACAGTTGATTAATAACTTCGTCAATCAAGGTTATAACGCCATTATCGTTTCTGCGGTTTCGCCTGATGGCTTGTGTCCGGCACTGAAACGCGCCATGCAACGTGGTGTGAGAGTGCTGACCTGGGACTCTGATACTAAACCGGAGTGCCGCTCTTACTACATTAATCAGGGAACGCCCGCCCAGTTAGGAGGTATGTTGGTGGATATGGCGGCGCGTCAGGTGAATAAAGACAAAGCCAAAGTCGCGTTTTTCTACTCAAGCCCCACCGTTACGGACCAAAACCAGTGGGTGAAAGAAGCGAAAGCGAAAATCGCCAAAGAGCATCCAGGCTGGGAAATTGTCACTACGCAGTTTGGCTATAACGATGCCACTAAATCGTTACAAACCGCAGAAGGAATATTAAAAGCGTATAGCGATCTCGACGCCATTATCGCCCCCGATGCCAACGCCCTGCCCGCTGCCGCACAAGCCGCAGAAAACTTGAAAAATGACAAAGTAGCGATTGTCGGATTCAGTACGCCAAATGTGATGCGCCCGTATGTAGAGCGCGGCACGGTGAAAGAATTTGGCCTGTGGGATGTGGTTCAGCAAGGCAAAATTTCAGTGTATGTCGCGGATGCATTATTGAAAAAAGGATCAATGAAAACGGGCGACAAGCTGGATATCAAGGGCGTAGGTCAGGTTGAAGTCTCGCCAAACAGCGTTCAGGGCTATGACTACGAAGCGGATGGTAATGGCATCGTACTGTTACCGGAGCGCGTGATATTCAACAAAGAGAATATCGGCAAATACGATTTCTGATGTGCATTACTTAACCGGAGTAAGTTATGGCAGATTTAGACGATATTAAAGAGGGTAAAGATTTTCGTACCGATCAACCGCAAAAAAATATCCCTTTTACCCTGAAAGGTGCGGTGCGCTGGATTGGGGAATGCAGTCACGCTTATCGCGGATATTTAATCCGAAAACGGGTAAAACCGTGATGCTGGCTTTTGACCATGGTTATTTTCAGGGACCGACTACCGGACTTGAACGCATTGATATAAATATCGCCCCGCTGTTTGAACATGCCGATGTATTAATGTGTACGCGCGGCATTTTGCGCAGCGTAGTTCCCCCTGCGACCAATAGGCCGGTGGTACTGCGGGCGTCAGGTGCGAACTCTATTCTGGCGGAATTAAGTAATGAAGCCGTGGCGTTATCGATGGATGACGCCGTGCGCCTGAACAGTTGCGCGGTGGCGGCGCAGGTTTATATCGGCAGCGAATATGAACATCAGTCGATCAAAAATATTATTCAGCTGGTTGATGCCGGAATGAAAGTGGGAATGCCGACCATGGCCGTGACTGGCGTGGGCAAAGATATGGTGCGCGATCAGCGTTATTTCTCGCTCGCGACTCGAATCGCCGCTGAAATGGGGGCGCAAATTATCAAAACCTATTATGTCGAAAAAGGTTTTGAACGGATTGTTGCCGGATGTCCGGTACCCATTGTTATTGCTGGCGGTAAAAAATTACCGGAGCGCGAGGCGCTGGAAATGTGCTGGCAGGCTATCGATCAGGGCGCTTCTGGTGTGGATATGGGGCGTAATATTTTCCAGTCTGACCATCCGGTG
>OOCO01000296.1_pt1 | contig 8479 bp, 9 predicted proteins | sample 1670991 | NCBI WGS metagenome assembly OOCO01 (sample SAMN06348111, study PRJEB24527) | human gut metagenome | biome: human gut; feature: ankylosing spondylitis patient; material: feces | host: Homo sapiens | place: China | collected 2015-10 | reverse complement strand
TCAGGTTAAAATCATTTAAATTTACACACGCAACAAATATTGACCTACAAAACATTACACTGGCTATTTTTCAGAAACTGGACTATCTCACTAGTAAAAACGCTAAATAGCAGAACATATCGCCGTTAAGCCATCACCCCCCTCTCAGTGCAGTGAAAAAATCTGCCGTTACGTTTTTTGAAAAATTTAACGCTGGATAACATTTCCCGGAATGGTTGAATTCCCCGCCTCAGTTATATGTAACAGATTATTACAAAGGACTTGTCTGAAAGTGCAAGATAGTGAACATTACCTGCCGTTTCCCCTCCCACTATAACAATTGCGCGTATGTTTTTTATACATAACGCGAGAAAGCACCCCCGTTAATATGGGATGTAAAAAAAGAGGTAAAAGTGTCCACTGCAAACCAAAAACCAACTGAAAGCGTCAGTTTGAACGCTTTCAAACAACCGAAGGCGTTCTATCTCATCTTCTCGATTGAGTTATGGGAACGTTTTGGTTATTACGGCCTACAAGGAATTATGGCTGTTTACCTGGTTAAACAACTGGGTATGTCTGAAGCGGATTCAATCACCCTTTTCTCTTCCTTTAGTGCCCTGGTTTATGGTCTGGTCGCTATCGGCGGCTGGTTAGGTGACAAGGTACTGGGTACTAAACGCGTAATTATGCTCGGCGCTATTGTGCTGGCGATTGGTTATGCTCTGGTTGCCTGGTCTGGTCACGACGCCGGTATCGTTTATATGGGTATGGCGGCTATTGCGGTCGGTAACGGCCTGTTTAAAGCTAACCCGTCTTCTCTGCTTTCTACATGCTATGAGAAAAACGACCCGCGTCTGGACGGTGCATTCACCATGTACTACATGTCCGTCAACATCGGCTCTTTCTTCTCTATGATTGCTACGCCGTGGCTGGCCGCGAAATACGGCTGGAGTGTTGCGTTTGCGTTGAGCGTTGTAGGCCTGCTGATCACTATCGTTAACTTCGCCTTCTGCCAACGCTGGGTTAAACAGTACGGTTCAAAACCAGACTTCGAGCCTATCAACTACCGTAACCTGCTGCTGACCATTATTGGTGTTGTGGCACTGATCGCTATCGCCACCTGGCTGCTGCACAATCAGGAAGTTGCGCGTATGGCGCTGGGCGTTGTTGCCTTCGGTATCGTGGTTATCTTCGGTAAAGAAGCCTTCGCGATGAAAGGTGCTGCGCGTCGTAAAATGATCGTTGCCTTCATCCTGATGCTCGAAGCCATTATCTTCTTCGTGCTGTACAGCCAGATGCCAACGTCACTGAACTTCTTTGCGATTCGTAACGTTGAGCACTCCATTCTGGGTCTGGCCGTAGAACCTGAGCAGTATCAGGCACTGAACCCGTTCTGGATCATCATCGGTAGTCCGATTCTGGCCGCTATCTATAACAAGATGGGCGATACCCTGCCGATGCCAACCAAGTTTGCAATCGGCATGGTGATGTGTTCTGGTGCGTTCCTGATTCTGCCGCTGGGTGCGAAATTCGCGTCTGACGCTGGTATCGTGTCTGTAAGCTGGCTGGTCGCAAGCTATGGCCTGCAGAGCATCGGGGAACTGATGATCTCTGGTCTGGGTCTGGCAATGGTTGCTCAACTCGTTCCGCAGCGTCTGATGGGCTTCATTATGGGTAGCTGGTTCCTGACCACTGCCGGTGCAAACCTGATTGGTGGTTATGTTGCGGGTATGATGGCTGTGCCGGATAACGTTACCGATCCGCTGATGTCACTGGAAGTCTATGGTCGCGTATTCTTGCAGATTGGTGTCGCTACTGCCGTTATTGCAGTACTGATGCTGCTGACCGCGCCGAAACTGCACCGCATGACGCAGGATGACGCTGCAGACAAAGCGGCGAAAGCAGCCGTAGCGTAAAATTCAGGGAAACTCTTTTACAAGCCGCTAACTTTTCGTTAGCGGCTTTTTTTTTGTTCAGCAACGCACTACCATACTTTAAACCACAGACAAAAGGAGTTACCGATGAAATTGTTCTACAAACCGGGTGCCTGCTCTCTCGCTTCCCATATCACCCTGCGTGAGAGCGGAAAGGATTTTACCCTCGTCAGTGTGGATTTAATGAAAAAACGTCTCGAAAACGGTGACGATTACTTTGCCGTTAACCCTAAGGGGCAGGTGCCTGCATTGCTGCTGGATGACGGTACTTTGCTGACGGAAGGCGTAGCGATTATGCAGTATCTTGCCGACAGCGTCCCCGACCGCCAGTTGCTGGCACCGGTAAACAGTATTTCCCGCTATAAAACCATCGAATGGCTGAATTACATCGCCACCGAGCTGCATAAAGGTTTCACACCTCTGTTTCGCCCTGATACACCGGAAGAGTACAAACCGACAGTTCGCGCGCAGCTGGAGAAGAAGCTGCAATATGTGAACGAGGCACTGAAGGATGAGCACTGGATCTGCGGGCAAAGATTTACAATTGCTGATGCCTATCTGTTTACGGTTCTGCGCTGGGCATACGCGGTGAAACTGAATCTGGAAGGGTTAGAGCACATTGCAGCATTTATGCAACGTATGGCTGAACGTCCGGAAGTACAAGACGCGCTGTCAGCGGAAGGCTTAAAGTAATAGCCATCGGCCCACAGGTCGTTGTGGGCCGAAATGAGATATTTCAGAGCTTTGTTGCGCTGAAGTAATGTTCTGGTTTGGCAATACGATCCTGAGCAGCCACCACTTGCAGCTCATATTCCTGCATTGCTTTGGTGGTCACCATGATTTCGTAGACTGCAGCGGTCACATGTTCCAGCGCCTCCTGCAGCGTTGCCCCCTGAAGCAGTTTCACCAGCAGTAAACCGCTCGTCACATCACCAACACCTACCGGCTGGCGCATACCAAAATCCACCAGCGGACGGCTGATATGCCAGGCTTCATCGGCGGTGACCAGCAGCATTTCAAAACGGTCACGGCTGTAGCCAGCTCGCGCCAGGTGTTTAACCAACACAATTTGTGGCCCTTGCGCAATGAGTTCGCGCGCTGCCAGAACCGCTTCTTCGACGTTATTTACCGCATGCTCACAGAGTATTTCCAGCTCAACCAGATTTGGCGCAATGATATCGCTGGCAGGCAAACCGTGCCGCACATGAAACTCTGCGACACCCGGTGCAACGATACAGCCTTTTTCCGGATGACCCATTACCGGATCGCAAAAATATTTCGCCTGCGGATTCGCGGCTTTCACCTGACGGACGATACCGAGGATATGTTCACCCTGCTCCGCCGATCCCAGATAGCCACTTAATACGGCATCACAGGTGTGTAATTTATCAATGGCGGCAATGCCTTGCACAATTTCGGTTAAATGGCTGGGCGGCATCACGCAGCCAGTCCATTTGCCGTATTGGGTGTGATTAGAAAATTGAACGGTGTTCAGCGGCCAGACGTTCGCGCCCAGGCGGCGCATCGGAAACTCTGCCGCACTGTTACCCGCATGACCATAAACAACGTGAGACTGGATAGCGAGAATATTTTTCATCATGTTCCCTGTATAAAAACCAGGGGGAGTGATTTCTCACTCCCCCTTTCCACTTAATGCATTATTTCCAGCAAATCAGACAGTAATTCTTTTTACCGCGACGCAGTAAGGTAAAACGACCAAACAGACGATCTTCTTCTTTAAAGAAGTATTCAGGATCGGACTGTTTTTCACCGTTAATGGTGATGGCATTGGAGGCGATAGTTTTACGTGCCTGACCACGGGAAGGTTGCAGTTCAGAATCGACCAGTGCCTGCATCAGGTCTGCGCCCTTTTCCATCTCAACCATCGGTACGCCGTCCTGCGCCAGCTGTTCGAAGTCCGCTTCACTCAGCGCACTCAAAGAACCGCTGAACAGGCATTCGGTAATACGTTTTGCCGCCTGTAAACCTTCTTCACCGTGAACCAGACGAGTCACCTGCTCCGCCAGTACATACTGGGCGCGCGGTGCTTTACCGCTGTTTTTATCTTCTTCTTCCAGGGCGTTGATCTCTTCAATGCTCATAAAGGTGAAGAACTTCAGGAAGCGGTAAACGTCGGCATCCGCAGTGTTGATCCAGAACTGGTAGAATTTGTACGGGCTGGTTTTCTTCGGATCCAACCAGACTGCGCCGCCTTCAGTTTTACCAAATTTGGTGCCATCTGCTTTAGTGATCAGCGGAACGGTCAGGCCAAACACCTGATTCTGATGCAGACGACGGGTCAGGTCGATACCAGAAGTGATGTTACCCCACTGGTCAGAACCACCAATTTGCAGCACCACACCGTACTGTTTGTTCAGACAGGCGAAGTCATAACCCTGCAACAGGTTGTAGGAAAACTCAGTGAACGAAATCCCCTGATCTTCACGGTTGAGACGCTGCTTAACCGCTTCTTTGTTGATCATCTGGTTAACGGAGAAGTGTTTGCCAATATCGCGCAGGAAGGTCAGCACATTCATATTGCCGAACCAGTCATAGTTGTTCGCCGCGATAGCAGAGTTTTCTCCACAGTCGAAATCGAGGAACGGGGCAACCTGCTTACGGATTTTGTCCACCCACTCCTGAACAGTTTCTTCGGTGTTCAGCTTACGCTCGGCAGCTTTGAAGCTCGGGTCGCCAATCAGACCCGTCGCGCCGCCTACCAGCGCAACCGGCTTGTGGCCCGCCTGCTGGAAGCGTTTCAGGCATAACAATGGAACAAGATGCCCCAAATGCAAGCTGTCAGCGGTAGGATCGAAGCCGCAATAGAGCGCGATCGGGCCTTGCGCCAGTCGCTCTGCTAACGCTTCCTCGTCCGTCACCTGGGCTACCAGCCCCCGCTCTTGCAATTGTTTAATCAAGTTACTGCTTGCCATCAAAATCTCCATGTATATAACGACTGCACCTTTGCCGGTACACGACTTTTCGCCAGATGCGAAAGAGACATAGAATAAAGTGCCAGAATCAGGAGTACCAGCGATTAAAGCAAGATTTTTGCATCTTTTCAGGGTGCAAGACGATCAATCTTCCACGCATCATTTTCACGCTGGTACAAAAAGCGGTCATGCAGGCGATGCTCACCACCCTGCCAGAACTCAATCTGTTCAAGGCTGACGCGAAAACCGCCCCAAAAGCTCGGCAATGGCACTTCGCCCTGTTGAAACTTCTGCTTCAGCTCCAGGAATTTACTTTCAAGGATACCGCGGGCAGAAATGCGACTGGACTGCTTCGAAACCCATGCACCAATCTGGCTATCACGCGGGCGGCTATGAAAATATTTCATCACTTCGAGAGTCGAAAGTCGTTCTGCTTTACCGATCACCATCACCTGGCGCTCAAGGGTATGCCACGGGAACAGCAGGCTAACGCGCGGATTATTTTCGATTTGATGTGCTTTACGGCTGCCGAGGTTGGTGTAAAACACCATGCCTTTTTCGTCGTAATGTTTGAGTAAAACGATGCGCTGATAAGGCTGACCATGTTCATCCACGGTAGCGACCACCATCGCGGTAGGGTCCGCCAGTTTGGCTTCACAAGCCTGAGAGAGCCAACGTTCAAAAAGGGTTAATGGATCGGCGGGAAGATCGCGGCGGCGTAACCCGCCTTTGGTGTATTCACGGCGCAGATGCGCGATTTGCTGCAATTCGTCGTTATCAGACATGGTTTTCTTTACGGATTGTCAGTGGGTGACGCTATTGTGCGCCGCCCCTGGAAAAATCTCAACGCTGTGGATTTTGTAACTGACAGTTATTCAAGACGATGCGGTCGCGTTTATAGACAGTCGCTTCATCGCCTTTCGACCAGAAAACATAGATTCCGTCAGTGTAACGCGCGCCAGAGGCTGAAATGCCCTGTTTGAGATGCAGTAGTTGATTATCGTAAACAAAACTGACCTCCTGGCGCGGATTATTCAGTTTGACCGTCAACGGTTTTTCATCACACTGGTATTCCAGCGTATCGGTTTGCATGCGCTCAACCAGCTGATTAAAGGCGCTACAGCCGGAGAGAAGGACCGGCAAAATGATAATTAACAGTTTTTTCATAGTCATATCCCGAAGACTTTCCTGGTCTGGAGGGCAATACGCCCTCCCTAACGTTCCAAGTGTAACGGCAGACGCGGTAAGAAAAATTCAGTTAACTCTGATATCACGGGTTAGCGGGGAAAATAGCCCCCAGTACCGTCTCCTGGCTTGCGCCAGTGACGGAAGGCAGATTTCCTGGTAATCCCGCCAGCGTCCGCCAGGCAAGCCAGGCGAAAGCCAATGCTTCCATGTCATCGCCACTAATGCCAACGGCATCGGTGGTGGTGACTTCTGTGCCTGGCAGTAATGCCGCCAGACGCGCCATGAGTAGCGGATTACGACTACCTCCACCACATACCATCAATCGTTCGCAGCCACCGCTCAACAAAACTTGTTCAGAAATGGTCACGGCGGTGAGTTCTGCCAGTGTCGCCTGCACATCTCGGGGATCAACACCCGGAAAATGGCGCAAATGGCGCTCCAGCCAACCATAGTTAAAGTATTCGCGTCCGGTGCTTTTCGGTGCAGGTTGCGAGAAATACGGGTCGCTGAGCATATTTTGCAGCAGTGGGAGAATAACTTTACCCGCCCGTGCCCACTCGGCATCTTTATCGTAAGGTTTACCGGCCTGACGCCAGATCCAGGCATCCATCAGCATGTTACCAGGACCGGTATCGTAGCCCCCAACCGGCTGCCCAGGAATGAGCAGTGACAGATTGGCGATGCCGCCAATATTGAGCACCATTCGTCGCTCGGTTGGGTGAGCCAGCAGCGCATGATGGAACGCAGGTACCAGCGGTGCGCCTTGTCCTCCCAAGGCAATATCGCGACGGCGAAAATCACCGACAACCGTAATTCCGGTGCGTGCCACAATTTGATTGTTATCGCCAATCTGTAAAGTGTGTGGTGCCACGCCCGTCGGTTCATGCCAGACGGTTTGACCGTGACAACCGATCGCAACTATATCTCTTGCCTGCAGATTTTGTTCCTTAAGCAAGGCATTGACCGCATCAGCAAAAAGTCGCCCGAGTTGAGTATCAAGCTGTCCAAACTGCGAAAGTGTAAGCTGCTGGCCCTGGCAAATATCCAGTACAGCCTGTTTCAGAGATACCGGGATCGGCCAACTCAAACTTGCCAGCTGTGCGACCCGGTGTTCATCAATTGTCGCCAACACAACATCAACACCATCAAGGCTGGTGCCTGACATAACGCCAATAAAGCGGCCCGATTTCATAGTTCATCCTTTTTCAATCTGACGTTTGCGCACCACTCAAACATAAACTTTTCGTGAATACCATGCGGAATGACCGATTTTTACCGTTGGTAGTAAAACATTATCTTCAAATCAATAATCATCATGAATGTTTTGTTTATAATTGGTTGATCCTACTTTCATTATGATTTGCTCATATTTGGTAGAACATGTAACCATGGATTCACATATGCCATATACTTTGACCATGAGGGATGCTTGCGTGGCGTTTCATGGTGAACAGGAGATTTTTCAATGATTAAACGCGTATTGGTTGTTTCAATGGTAGGTCTGTCTCTTGTCGGTTGTGTTAATAACGACACCCTGTCAGGGGATGTTTATACCGCTTCTGAAGCGAAACAAGTACAGAATGTCAGCTATGGCACCATCGTTAACGTACGTCCGGTACAGATTCAGGGCGGTGATGATTCCAACGTTATCGGTGCAATTGGCGGTGCTGTTCTTGGTGGTTTCCTGGGGAATACTGTTGGTGGCGGAACCGGGCGTTCTCTGGCTACTGCAGCAGGCGCTGTTGCAGGTGGCGTAGCTGGTCAGGGCGTACAGAGTGCAATGAACAAAACGCAGGGTGTCGAGCTGGAAATTCGTAAAGACGATGGTAATACCATCATGGTGGTACAGAAACAAGGCAACACTCGTTTCTCTCCGGGCCAACGTGTCGTACTGGCCAGCAATGGCAGTCAGGTGACCGTTTCTCCGCGCTAAATAAGTTTGCGTGTGGTCAGGTTACCGACCACACGCCCCCTTCATTTCACCCTTTGGCCTGTAACTCAATGATATTATGCTCAAGTTTTGCGATGAGCGTAATCAGTTGCTCCAGTTCCTCTGCGGAGATGCCATGTAATATTTCCGCGCGGGTTTTGTTAATAACAGCTTCCATTTCGCTGATCAGCGGCTCTGCCTTTTCCGTCAGTTTAATACGTTTAGCCCGACGATCGCTGGCACAAGTTTGACGCGAAATTAACCCTTTTTCTTCCAGTTGGTCCAGAGTACGGACCAGTGATGGCTGCTCGATGCCAATCGCTTTTGCCAGTTGAATTTGCGACTGGTCTGGAGGTAACTGATGGATATTGTGTAACGTAACCCAATGGGTTTGTGTTAACTCCAGCGGTTTCAGGCGATGGTCTATCAGAGCACGCCATATGCGCACCAACCGTGCCAGATCAGAACCTAGTGGCGATTCCAATTTCATCTCCTTATAATTAGCCTGCTAAGAT
>OOCO01000290.1_pt1 | contig 8651 bp, 10 predicted proteins | sample 1670991 | NCBI WGS metagenome assembly OOCO01 (sample SAMN06348111, study PRJEB24527) | human gut metagenome | biome: human gut; feature: ankylosing spondylitis patient; material: feces | host: Homo sapiens | place: China | collected 2015-10 | reverse complement strand
ACAGTTGGGCGCTCCCACAACGGTTGATGTGCCTATACACAAAAGCCCCCGAAACCCAGACCATATCGGCTCTGAATTCCGGGGGCAAATGTACGGCGATTCTGCGACACTGCTATGGTACGATGAAGTACGGTCGTACCACATCGTACCAAAAATTATCTCAAAATATCCATGATTTCTTCATCAAAATCATATTTATAAGCATGATCCTTAGCTTTATTGAATCCGCCTCTCAAACTTTCAGCATCCATATCCCAGAAAACGCCGAACACTTTCCAGGTGTGCTGGATGTTCAGTTCCGTTGCCAGTATATCGGCAAGTTCCCCTCTTTTCCACCACGGCATTTTGTTGACGGGCTTGAAATCATCATTCAGGATTTGAGCGTTTCTAAGTAGTCGGAATATCTTGGTTGCTCTGTCATTGCAAAGTTCAACAGGAACAACCCTGCCTTCCAATAGAAAACAAGACGGTGTATGTTCTTCATCTTTTCCTGGTTTAGATTGGTCATTCACCACTTCCAAGTCGACCGTAGGAGCTCTGTCTCTCGCTCCTGCAGAACCCGTTCCTGGCTCTTCCTCTTCACTCTCTTCATTCTCCTTTTGCTGATCATCATCTTTACCAACAATCATTCTGGATTGATCACGGAAGACGATTTTATCTATTCTAATTCTCATCTTCCATATTCATTAACTGTTTGAAACTAGCAGAATCAATAACCACTTTGCTGTTGCCACTGAATTCTACGTTAATAACTACCTCGATGTTAACCGGTCCAGTCTGCACTAGCCAGATTGGCAATCCGTAAAATATTTTAGTCATATATCTTCACCTTTTAAGATAGACTAAATTTACTTCCTCTATTTTAAAGAAGAGGTGGCCCCTGGAAGTTTTCCAGGGTGAATCCTTACTTCGGAGACATTGAGCTGCAGAGCAGTATGAGGAATGCCTCCCCCGATTTCATGTTGAATTTTTCATTTTTACTCTGATTTTTAAGTTATTAATTGTTATTGTTTCTCTATAATAGCTGCGCAAGCACTGATGCACGGCTAAATCTCATGATATTTTTTTGTTGTTCAATTATTTATTGCGAGGTGAAAAATTGCTTTGCATTTCTTCTACTTTCTCTTTCAACTTGTCAAGTTGTTTCAAGTCTCTCCCTATCGTAGCCCATTGCCAAAAAGCCTCATTGAAATTCTTTTCAAACTTATCTTTTTCAAAATTTTTACTCTCCGCAACATGTTTCTTATTCAGCGTATCAATGATAGTATCCCAATGATAAAGGATGCAATAACACCACCGACGCTGCTGGTAAGGCTTGAACTTCACTTTTCCTTTCAACACATTTATTATTGTATCATGCTTGATATGCGTAATATTAGAGAACTGATATGGAGATAGCAATTCAGCTCCATCACCTATAAAAGACTTTAGATACAAGATGATGCACTCTTCTTGTATCTCATTGGTTCTGTCGTCTAGCTGAGCTAAGTTCTTCAGAATCAACTTTTGTCTATGTTCTGCAATATCCAACATAATAGTGTAAATTTATGCGAATTTACAACTAATTATTTGAACAGCAAAGCCGACTCCCCAGCTATCATGAATAGCCGGATATATTTTTCAAAAACATTAATATTTAAACTATATTTTACTATAGAATAACAAGAAAAAAGGGAAAAAAAGTGAGCAATTTACGTTACTCGCCTTCTTCCCCTTACTTTTTATGATTTTACGGTAGGTGCATCGCTCTGCACAATCCTTATTTCATCGCAATCTTGATAGAATCCTTACCTACTTTGGCGATAACCAAAGACTCGGATACAGCATAAGAGGCTGCACCATTCGCTGCAACCGTAGAGCCGAGATACTTGCCGTCAGCAGCGAAGAACTTCACCACCTCGCCATTATCAAGACCCCAAATGCTGACGATGCCGTCATGGGCAGAAGCCACCACGTCCCGTGTTCTTACCTGATTGATGTTGGTACCATTCTCCAGGTTAGCATTAATCTAATACAGCGTAGCCTCCGCCTTATCAGATGCTTTATATCCATCTGCTATAGTATAAACAGAAATATGATAGGCAGCAGAAAGAGATACTTCCCCATTTTCGCTCAGCGCATCAGATGTTATATCTGTATCTGTTATTGTATCACTAGTGTCCCGTTAAAACGAGACACTAGTGAAACGGATTATCAAAATGGAATTTGAATGTTACCACTAATATCTTCATTTACCATAGAACAATCTTGTAATTTATGCAAATCTTCAATATGACTTATCAGATTATTATAGTTTTCAAGATTCTCCATTTCTTCACGCCTTGCTTTGCTCAACTTACAAAACTCTTCTTCTTGTTCAAGTCCTGCAAATCGTCGTCCACATAGATTAGCGGCAATGCCTGTTGTAGAGCTTCCGCTAAATGGGTCAAGAATCCAATCGTCTTGATTGGTAGATGCAAGAATCATTCGGACGAGTAAACGCAATGGCTTTTGTGTTGGATGTTTGCCACAAGTCTTTTCCCATCGACCGATTGCCGACATTCGCCAAACATCAGTCATTTGCTTACCATCATTCAGTTCTTTCATCAAATCATAGTTGAATTTGTGTGGAACTTTCTGCATTTTTCTTGCCCAGATTACAAACTCTGTAGAATAGGTAAAGAAACGACAGGAGATATTAGCAGGAGGATTGGTCTTCTGCCACGTTATTACATTCAGAATCTTATATCCAAGTTCCGTAAGACAATTTGCTACGGAAAAGATATTGTGATAAGTTCCACTTATCCAAATCGTACCATTGTCTTTCAACTTGTCACGGCATAAGCGTAGCCATTCCATGTTGAACGCCATCACGTCATCTTGCGACTTACCTTTATCCCAATTCCCTTTATTCACACATACGACTTTACCGCTTTGCAACGATATTCCACCATTGGAGAGGAAATAAGGAGGATCTGCAAATATCATGTCGAACTTGAAATCAAACTCTTTGAGAAGTTTGAAACTGTCGCCATGAGCAAGGACAAAGTCCCTTTTTTCAGATTGATAATATGTTTTTAGATTCTGATTTTTGACGATGAAATTTGCATCCGTAAAATCTTCAGAATCAAGTACAATCTTTTCTTCCTTATAAAGTCGACGCACTAATTCAATAGCTTCGATTTCTGAGTCTGCAGAAACTGTTGCTACTCGTTGTAAACTTTCTGTTATTTGTATCTGATAATCCATATTGGGTGCAAAAGTATATCAAAATACTTTAGAAAACCCCAAAAGATCATAGTTTGACTTTTGTGATCAAAAAAGATCATTTCAAATATTCACAAATACATAAGAGTAAGGTACTTAACTATTTTTACAAATTGTTACATTGTTAACAATTGATCTCGAAAATTAGATAAATCCCTCGCTTGCTCTTGCTATACACATTAGTTCATATTGCTTATAGATACTCTCATAACTATGGAAAGCAACACGCTCTTTCACCTCTTTGAAAGCAGTTCTGCTCATCACTTTGTCAAATTGTTCCTTGCGATTCTGAGGTGCAACAATCAAGAAGCGGCTATTGAAATCTTGTAAATCACAAAACTTAGTGATTGAGTTTTGAATGTCTGTCGAATGCTCCACTTCAAAGAAGCTATTTGGCATTTTGCGCTCATTGAACCAAATGACATCCACGGTCCTTGCCCTGTCTGTAAGATTCTCGTATGAAAAATCGGGAATATGGATTGTGGTGCAAATATCTTTCAGGGGCTTTTCAAGAAATTTGCGGTTTTGGTCTTGCGCAGGGACATAGGTCGCATAATGTTTCATGTTGCCTATCTCTATAATAAGTCCTTGATAGTAACCATGTGTAAATTGCTCAATGCTCTTTTCTTCCTTCGGGCAGATGTCGAATTTGCGCATCACTTCTTCACGACATTCCTCCAATGCCCAAAGACCTGGCTGTATTTTAAATATTTCGTTAGATTGCTGTACAATTCTTCGGATTGATTCGTTAGGAGTCTTAGTTGCCCACGATTTTGTATCTACGAGATGATACAAATCACCAAGCGTAGCATACCCTCCTGTTGTGCGAAGAGTATCTATCACTTGTTGTGCCTGTGTATATTTCTGCTGCCTCATAATCGTCTTTACTTCAATAAATTTCTGCCTCCAGTATCTTCGAGGATTTTCATTTGTTGGATAGCAATCTGATTCAGTTTGATGAGCCGTTCAGATTGTGCCATACCATCGTTAATAAACACAGCATTTAGATTCTCCATGTTCGATAAGCAGATTAGCTCATTTATATTGGCATAATCACGAATGTTACCTTTCTTATCGGGATTCTGTTCACGCCATTGCCTTGCCGTCATACCAAACATAGCTATGTTGAGAACATCGGCTTCATCGGCATACTTTATAGCTGCTTGTTCACGTGTCACCTCGTTTGGAATAAGATTTTCCTTGATTGCATCTGTGTGAATACGATAGTTTATCTTTGACAGTTCACGTTTAGCAGACCATGACAATTGTTTCTGCTCATCAGCTTTAAGACGTTGATACTCTTTTACCAACAAAAGTTGGAAACGAGGACTAATCCACATTCCAAAGTGGTATGCAATGTCTCGATGAGCATAAGTTCCACCATATCGGCCAGCTTTTGCCATGATGCCTATTGCACCTGTTCTTTGAATCCATGCCTTTACAGAAAGCACGAAGTTGTTGCTTCCTGCTGCATTTTTAATTGTATCGAATTCGGTACAATTAAAAATCGGATTATATAGCTTTTCCCATTCACCGAGATATTCTATTGTACTTTTAAGGCTCATCCATCTGAAAATTATGTGTTCCTGCATTTGGCTATGTGCCATATCTGTCAAAGAGATATAATCCTCGTTTTGCACACTAACAACAGATATTTCTGTATTTTCAACTTTTATCTTAGCCATAATCCTTAGTCTTTAGTTAACACAAATTTGTGGTTGCATATACTTTCCGCAAGGAACATTAAACAAGCCCTTTTTGTTTACACGATACAAACCATTGAAGCAAGTACGATTCAAAAAGAAGAATTTTGTTGTATTCTCTATCGGATCAAGATTCTTTTCATTGTAACGTTGGCGTACAGTCATAAACATCTCACGTTTGGCTTCCATGTCTGGTAAAGCGTAATATTCAGCTTGTATGTCACGCAACGAAGGAATCAGTCGCTCTACATTGTCACGTACAGTTCGGTAACAAGTAATCAAGTCCGAATTGATGTCGTTGATTACTGCACGTTTGATATTAGGATACTGTTGCAGCATGTAAAACAACATAGCACCACCGCCAACAAACGGTTCTATGTATGTCGCATTTTCCCAATTATCAAAGTCAGCCGGAAGCTTTGCTTCCAGTTGTTCTATGAGTTGTCCTTTACCACCAACCCATTTGATGAATGGTTTTGCTTTTGTATTCATTATTAATCCTTTTTTGAACTAATGATTGTCAATCATCACTGTTAGTACCTTTTGTTTTATTGATAAGCTGACGAACATCAACGTCCAATAGAGCAGCTACCTTGGTCAATGTTACTAAATCTGGTTGTGAGGTATTGGTACACCATTTTGAGATAGTTGCAGGGTCTTTCCTTAATTGCTCGGACAACCATTTGCTTGTCCGCTTCTTCTCTACCAACACGACTTTTATGCGATTTATATCTTTCATCGTTTATCTTTATTATTGCGTTCAGCGCAAAGATAATGGAATATTTTTGAAATCAGGTTATTTTTGTTGCACTTTTATTATTATTTAGCATATCAGTCGGATTACATATCGCCAAGACATCAAATAGCAATCTAGTTAAAAGTTAAAACTGCCAAGTGTTGAATATAGCCAAATCAACGCTTGGGAGAAGATCTCTTGATTATTATCGTTTCATTTACATGTACCATAAGCCTATAGTTTTATATATCGGGGCAAAATTATCAGGTTCTTTCTTATCTTCGCACCATCGTATAATCTTCGAAATATACACTACGCCTGAAGCGGCTTCAATTCTTCTTCTGTCAATCCTGTAGCCTGCATGATTTGCGACCAAGACATACCCATTGACAACAAGTTACGGGCTATTGTCAAACCTTTAGATAGTTCACCTTCTGCACGACCTTCTGCTATACCTTTAGCTATTCCCTTTTTCTCTCCTTCAACATAAGAGCCATAAAGGCCGGAGTAGTAATCATCAACAGCCTTGATACTTTCATCGTATTTTTCCCGCTCCTCACTACTCAAGAAACGAACATCTGGCAATTTTGCAAGATGATCGAGCATCTTCTTTTGTTCCGCCAAAGGCAAATCAATGCATCCAAACTCTATGTGAGTCAGGCTAAAAAAGGAGGAAAATACAGCGAACTTCAACCCGTATATTCCCTGAATCTTGTGAATGATATCTTTACGCATGATACTCCGGATTTCATCCACAACTACCGCATCGTGCACGATAAGGACAGCAATAAGGTCATCGAGGGCTTGCATTTCACCTTCATAGAACTCCCTAAGTTCACTCCTCATTCCATTGCCGATAAGCGCATGATGGTCTTGTGGCTCCGTTTCCTGACAGAAATCAATTCCAACACGAAGGAGATTCCTGCCGACCTGCTCAATGACCCAGAGATTGGAAAAGCTGTAGAAGATCTTGAAGTTTCCGGCTTTACAGATGCCGAACTCAGAGCCTACGACAAGTTTTGGGATTCGGTAAGTGTTGAAAGAACCCTTCTGGATGACAGGTACCAGAAAGGAATGGAAGAAGGTATGGAAAAAGGCAGAGCTGAAGGCAAACATGAGGCTAACACAGAAACTGCACAACGTTTGTTGGCAATGGGAATTTCTGCCGAACAGGTTGCCAAAGCTACCCAGCTACCTTTGGAAATCATTAAGAATCTGAACAATACATAAAAAATATAATAGCGGAGATATTGATGACAAAAATTACCATATAATCAAGGGTCTATACGCCACCTTTTCATCGTGGCATATAGACCCTTGTCGTTTCCCGTGAGGTGCAATGTATACCAAACCTGTTAATGATAAGTAATCCAAGTTTCGCATGTAAGCCCCACACGCCTTGGGCTAGGAGTTTTTGGGCCTTCAGCCCGTTTCAACCGTACAGTCAGAATACTTTCAATCTGTACAGGTCGAAATAGTTCATCATTTCTCGCGCTGTGCGAATCGGCAAGCCTCGATGAGTTTCTGCTTCAGCTTGCCACGGCCAGCCATCACATTTTTATTTTGCTTCAACACGCTGCTAGGCCAGCCATTCTCGAAGCAGGTCACACAGAGATACTCCGAGGTCTGGGCATCTTGGTCAACTGCCTTGTCTATCTCCTTCTTAAACTCGTCGTCCAAGTCGTTGATGATGCCATCATGATCCTTGCCGTCCTCGGTCTTCTTGCCCTTCAGTCCTTCCGTGATGGCACCCATCAGTCCGCCCATCACCTCCTTCACGGTCTCCTTTGGTATCACGCTGACCACCTCGCAGGAGATTGTGTAGTTGCCATTCTTCTCTAGGCTGGCATTGATATAAGTGTCGTTGGCGTAGCTATCCTTGGTGGCATCCTCGTGCTCGTGATGCTCGCCCACGGCATATTGGTTTCCGTGCCAGGCGAAGAGCAGTTTCAGCTCCTCCAGGTAGCCCTCCACCAACCCGTCGGTGTTAGCCTGGTTGCCTATCTTCATGAAGTCAAGACCTATCGCCTTCTTCATTGCCTGCATGATGGGCATGGCGGCGATGTCCTTCATGCTCGCCTTGAAGAGAGCCTTTGCCTGCTTCTTGATTTTCGAGAGATTGGTAATCTTGGTGATGCGACCGTATTCATCGGTTTCAAAGTTGACGGTGGTGCCTATCACGCTCTTGGCGGTGCGCTCCGCTACCATGGCCATCATCTTGTCCCGGAAGTTGTCGCCCACCGAATCGGCCTTTACGTCCAGGAAGGTGTAGCTCATCTTATAGCCCTTGCTGGTGGAATCGTTTACCACGAGGCGCACCTGGGTGGATACGCCGAGCGTCTTCACCGTGTCCTTGCCGTTCACCTTCCACTCATTCTCATATATCCAGTATTCGCAGGTGTCGCCCTTGCAGAAGTAGGCCACCACATTCACCACCGAGTCTTCGCCAGCTGTGTCCACTTCCAACGTGTCGGAGTTATTCGATAGCCATTGACTATCAGCGATTTTCTTGTCAATCGATACCGTGTCCTCTACCTTAGGCGACATTTCTCCGCCCTTCACGATGCCATGGTTGGCGAGCAGTCCGCAAGCTATCATGCAGCTCATCACTATCAACGAGATTTTCTTCATAAGTTCATTTTTTATGTTGTTTATTCTTTAAGTTTTTATTCCTCGCTGCAAATTTACGATTTTTTTTTTCATACCTGCAAGAGTTTTCTGATAAAAATTGAGAAAATGGGCAAGTTATCAATAGAATCAGGAGAAGGATAGAACTGGAGAACGGGAGTATTGCAAGGAGCTACCGTAAAAAGATAAGGGATATCGTGAAGCGCGACGTAAGGGTAGGAAAACAGTATCTTTTTACCGGCGATAATGACTCAGTTCCTCAGAACTCAGTTCCTCAGTTTTGTTCTAGGGGGTATACTTGATGGTTACAAATTGTAAGTAATTATATTTTATTATAT
>OOCO01000284.1_pt1 | contig 8778 bp, 8 predicted proteins | sample 1670991 | NCBI WGS metagenome assembly OOCO01 (sample SAMN06348111, study PRJEB24527) | human gut metagenome | biome: human gut; feature: ankylosing spondylitis patient; material: feces | host: Homo sapiens | place: China | collected 2015-10 | reverse complement strand
CGAGGTTTTGCCGTGCATGACCTTTGCGGCGCGCACAACTTTACCGCCAAATGCCTGCGCCATTGCCTGATGACCGAGGCAGACGCCAAGAATCGGCAAGCGCCCGGCATAGTGGCGAATAACGTCAAGGGAGATCCCGGCTTCATCTGGCGTACAGGGGCCAGGTGAGATGACAATTTTTTGTGGTTTAAGGGCGTCGATATCCGCCAGCGTCAACGCATCGTTGCGCTTAACCAGCACATCCGCCCCCAGTTCACAAAAGTACTGGTAGAGGTTCCAGGTAAAAGAATCGTAGTTATCTATAAGCAGGATCATGGCGGCTCCGGTACAAAAGAACCGCGCTATTTTACTCAGATTCCCCGGCTTCGCTTACCACTTTGCTAAATATCATCTGCAGTGCGGTGAGATCCCCCATTGCCCCACTCTGATTTGCCTGATTCCAGGCCTCTTTTTCGATACCCTGCCAGCTCAGTTGATATCCGGCATGAATCGCCAGTTGCTCGAAGAAGATCCGCTGTGCCAGACCACTTCCCACCCGGAAGGGATGCAGCACGTTGATTTCACAATAGTAATGCGCCAGCCGCTCGACGAACTTCGCTTTCTCCAGGCCAACCAGATAACCTTCTTCCTCCAGATCCTGCATCAGGGCATTGCCCTCTTTTTCGATATAAGCAAAGTGGCAGAACGGCGTATCACCCTGATAAATATCAACTTCACGCAGTTGCCCTGCCCAGTCGAAAATATCCTGATACAGCTGGCGATGGATAGTTCGCAAATGCGGTAAACCGCGCACCAGCGGACCAAGCTCAATGGTCGCAGCACGCAGCGCCGTCATTTCGTAAGCGGCCTGTTCCAGCCGCTGCTGCTGGCGGATGTTCAGCCGGTTACGCATGATATCAAGGCCTGGATAAAGATACGGATCGCGCCCTTCGCCGAATTTATCGCTCATAGTGACTCCTCAGCTCTTCAAGGCGCGCTAAAGCCTCTGCGGCAGTAAGAGTGACTAAAGGCATCTCGACGCCTTCAAGACGGCGACTGGCCTGAAAATTACGATTACGCTGAAGCTCCCAGAGACGGGACTTTTGCTTATCGGTGAGTTTCTTCACTTGATGCCTCCCTGAACGTGTCCATTTGCCACAAGTATAAGCGGCAAATCCGGGTTACGCCGGGAGAGCAGAAGCGCGGGCAAGATTGCCCGCGCGAGAAAGGACTTTAGCGGAAAGGATAACTACCGGTTTTGACGGCACATTCTGGTACGGACCAACGTCATGAGTCGGCACCTGGGAAATCTTATCGGCAACGTCCATGCCTTTCACCACTTTACCAAATACCGCGTAACCGAAATCACGCTGACCATGGTCAAGGAAGGCGTTATCGGCAACGTTGATAAAGAACTGGCTGGTGGCGCTGTCTTTGTCAGCGGTACGTGCCATCGCGATGGTGCCACGCGTGTTGCGCAGGCCGTTATCGGCTTCATTTTTGATTGGCGGGTTTGGTTTTTTCTGCTGCATCTGCTCGGTGAAACCGCCGCCCTGAATCATAAAGCCAGGAATGACGCGGTGAAAGGTAGTGTTGTTATAAAAACCGCTGTTCACATAATCGACAAAGTTTTGCACAGACACTGGCGCTTTTTGTTTATCCAGCTCCAGTTCGATGTTACCAGCTGAGGTTGTCAACAATACGTGCGGGTCCCCTTTCGCTGCCATTGCTGCGGGAGAAAGAGCAGAAAGAGCGAAAACAGCAGCCATCGCCGCCAGGGTCGATTTGAACATGAGATTTCCTTAACAAACAGAGCAGAAAAAAAGCAAGTGAAGAGATTCTAAATAGCCTTCAAGAACAAGGCCATCCCTTTACCTAATTTTACGTATCTGAAATATATGTAACCTGACGATCACTTTTTATTCCGTGATCAAAATCACCTCTTAAAATGCAATTTAGCAACCGATTGCAATAAAACATTTAAACAGATCACAAAATCACCTAAAATCGCCAGCTCGCGGCATATCCCGCTATGCCATTTTATTTTTGAACGCAGGCCAATCATGACTAACAGCAATCGCATCAAGCTCACATGGATTAGCTTTCTCTCCTACGCACTGACTGGTGCGTTGGTTATTGTCACCGGGATGGTGATGGGAAATATCGCCGATTATTTCAATCTGCCTGTTTCCAGTATGAGTAATACCTTCACCTTCCTCAACGCCGGCATTTTAATCTCTATCTTCCTCAACGCCTGGCTGATGGAAATCGTCCCGTTGAAAACGCAGTTACGTTTTGGCTTTCTCCTGATGGTGCTGGCGGTTGCCGGTTTGATGTTCAGCCACAGCCTGGCGCTGTTCTCGGCGGCGATGTTCATTCTCGGGGTGGTCAGCGGCATCACCATGTCGATTGGTACATTCCTGGTAACACAAATGTATGAAGGGCGTCAGCGCGGTTCCCGCCTGTTATTTACCGACTCCTTCTTCAGTATGGCTGGGATGATTTTCCCAATGATCGCCGCGTTTCTACTGGCGCGCAGCATTGAGTGGTACTGGGTTTATGCCTGCATCGGGCTGGTGTATGTCGCTATTTTTATTCTGACCTTCGGCTGTGAGTTCCCGGCGCTGGGCAAACATGCGCCAAAAACGGATGCTCCGGTAGAGAAAGAAAAGTGGGGGATCGGCGTACTGTTTCTCTCTGTTGCGGCGTTGTGCTACATCCTCGGTCAGTTAGGTTTTATCTCCTGGGTGCCTGAGTATGCCAAAGGCCTGGGCATGAGCCTGAACGACGCGGGCACGCTGGTGAGTAACTTCTGGATGTCATACATGGTCGGCATGTGGGCGTTCAGCTTTATTCTTCGCTTCTTTGATTTGCAACGCATTCTGACCGTACTGGCTGGTCTGGCTGCGATTCTGATGTACGTCTTTAACACCGGAACACCAGCACATATGGCGTGGTCAATTCTCGCTCTGGGCTTCTTCTCCAGCGCGATCTATACCACCATCATCACCCTGGGTTCACAGCAGACCAAAGTACCGTCGCCAAAACTGGTTAACTTTGTCCTGACCTGCGGAACCATCGGTACTATGTTGACCTTTGTGGTTACCGGCCCGATCGTTGAACATAGCGGTCCGCAGGCGGCACTGCTTACAGCAAACGGTCTGTACGCTGTCGTCTTTGTGATGTGCTTCCTGTTAGGTTTCGTCAGCCGTCACCGTCAGCATAACACCCTGACCTCTCATTAATTGCTCATGCCGGACGGCACTATCGTCGTCCGGCCTTTTCCTCTCTTCCCCCGCTACGTGCATCTATTTCTATAAACCCGCTCATTTTGTCTATTTTTTGCACAAACATGAAATATCAGACAATTCCGTGACTTAAGAAAATTTATACAAATCAGCAATATACCCATTAAGGAGTATATAAAGGTGAATTTGATTTACATCAATAAGCGGGGTTGCTGAATCGTTAAGGTAGGCGGTAATAGAAAAGAAATCGAGGCAAAAATGAGCAAAGTCAGACTCGCAATTATCGGTAACGGTATGGTCGGCCATCGCTTTATCGAAGATCTTCTTGATAAATCTGATGCGGCCAACTTTGATATTACCGTTTTCTGTGAAGAACCGCGCATCGCTTATGACCGCGTACACCTCTCGTCTTACTTCTCTCACCACACCGCCGAAGAGCTGTCGCTGGTGCGCGAAGGCTTCTACGAGAAACACGGCATCAAAGTTCTGGTCGGCGAACGCGCTATCACCATCAACCGTCAGGAGAAGGTGATTCACTCCAGCGCCGGACGTACCGTTTTTTATGACAAGCTGATCATGGCAACCGGTTCCTACCCGTGGATCCCGCCAATCAAAGGTTCTGATACTCAGGACTGCTTTGTCTATCGCACTATTGAAGACCTCAACGCCATTGAATCCTGCGCCCGTCGCAGCAAACGCGGTGCCGTTGTTGGTGGCGGCCTGTTAGGTCTGGAAGCCGCAGGCGCGCTGAAAAACTTAGGTATTGAAACCCACGTTATCGAATTTGCCCCTATGCTGATGGCAGAACAGCTTGATCAGATGGGCGGCGAGCAGCTGCGTCGCAAAATCGAAAGTATGGGCGTGCGCGTTCACACCAGCAAAAACACCCTTGAGATTGTGCAGGAAGGTGTTGAAGCGCGTAAAACCATGCGTTTTGCCGACGGCAGCGAACTGGAAGTCGACTTTATCGTCTTCTCTACCGGTATCCGTCCGCGCGATAAGCTGGCAACCCAGTGTGGTCTGGACGTTGCTCCGCGTGGGGGTATTGTCATTAATGATTCCTGCCAGACTTCCGATCCGGATATCTACGCCATCGGTGAATGCGCAAGCTGGAACAACCGTGTATTTGGTCTGGTAGCACCTGGCTACAAAATGGCGCAGGTCGCCGTTGACCATATTCTCGGTAGCGAAAACGCCTTTGAAGGTGCTGACCTTAGCGCCAAGCTGAAACTGCTGGGCGTAGACGTAGGCGGTATTGGTGATGCGCACGGTCGCACGCCTGGCGCACGTAGCTACGTTTACCTCGACGAAAGTAAAGAGATCTACAAACGCCTGATTGTCAGCGAAGACAACAAAACCCTGCTCGGTGCGGTACTGGTGGGCGATACCAGCGACTACGGTAACCTGCTGCAACTGGTGCTGAACGCTATCGAACTGCCGGAAAACCCGGATTCCCTGATCCTGCCAGCACACTCGGGTAGCGGCAAGCCGTCTATCGGTGTTGATAAACTGCCGGACAGCGCGCAAATCTGCTCCTGCTTCGACGTCACCAAAGGTGATCTGATTGCTGCCATCAACAAAGGCTGCCACACAGTTGCGGCGCTGAAAGCTGAAACCAAAGCGGGTACTGGCTGCGGTGGCTGTATCCCGCTGGTCACTCAGGTACTGAACGCGGAACTGGCGAAACAGGGCATCGAAGTTAACAACAACCTGTGCGAACACTTTGCTTATTCGCGTCAGGAACTGTTCCATTTGATCCGCGTTGAAGGCATTAAAACCTTCGAAGAACTGCTGGCGAAACACGGCAAAGGCTACGGTTGTGAAGTTTGTAAACCAACCGTCGGTTCGCTGCTGGCCTCCTGCTGGAACGAATACATTCTGAAGCCGGAACATACTCCGCTGCAGGATTCTAACGACAACTTCCTCGCTAACATCCAGAAAGACGGCACCTACTCGGTGATCCCGCGTTCTCCGGGCGGTGAAATCACCCCGGAAGGGCTGATGGCGGTAGGTCGTATCGCGCGTGAATTTAATCTCTACACCAAGATCACTGGCTCCCAGCGTCTGGCGATGTTTGGCGCACAGAAAGACGATCTGCCGGAGATCTGGCGTCAGCTGATTGAAGCCGGCTTCGAAACCGGTCATGCCTATGCGAAAGCACTGCGTATGGCGAAAACCTGCGTGGGTAGCACCTGGTGCCGCTACGGCGTTGGCGACAGCGTCGGCCTCGGCGTGGAACTGGAAAACCGCTACAAAGGCATCCGTACGCCGCACAAAATGAAGTTCGGTGTCTCCGGCTGTACCCGTGAATGTTCAGAAGCTCAGGGTAAAGACGTGGGTATTATCGCCACTGAAAAAGGCTGGAACCTGTATGTTTGCGGTAACGGCGGCATGAAACCGCGTCATGCGGATCTGCTGGCGGCGGATATCGATCGCGAAACGCTGATCAAATATCTCGACCGCTTCATGATGTTCTACATCCGTACTGCCGACAAACTGACGCGTACCGCACCGTGGTTAGAAAACCTCGAAGGCGGCATCGATTACCTGAAAGCAGTGATCATTGACGACAAACTGGGGCTGAACGCACATCTGGAAGAAGAGATGGCGCGCCTGCGTGAAGCGGTACTGTGTGAGTGGACTGAAACGGTCAATACGCCGTCTGCGCAGACTCGCTTCAAACACTTCATCAACAGCGACAAGCGTGACCCGAACGTGCAGATGGTGCCAGAGCGCGAACAGCACCGTCCGGCAACGCCGTATGAACGTATCCCAGTAACTCTGGTGGAGGACAACGCATGAGCCAGTGGAAAGACATCTGCAAAATCGATGACATCCTGCCTGAAACCGGCGTCTGCGCGCTGTTAGGTGACGAGCAGGTCGCGATTTTCCGCCCGTATCACAGCGATCAGGTGTTTGCGATCAGCAACATCGACCCGTTCTTCGAGTCCAGCGTGCTGTCACGCGGACTGATTGCGGAACACCAGGGCGAGCTGTGGGTCGCCAGCCCGCTGAAAAAACAGCGTTTTCGCTTAAGCGACGGCTTGTGCATGGAAGACGAACAGTTTTCCGTCAAACATTACGAAGCGCGAGTGAAAGACGGCGTGGTGCAGCTGCGCGGTTAATGTTTTAACGGGAGGCGCAATGCCTCCCCTTTTTGCATGGTCCTGTAATAATCTTCGGTATATTGCAGGACATTTTTTAAACTTTTTGTTTTATTTTTTGTTTTTATTTTTTAAAGGATAATCAAATGTTTACAGACACTATTAATAAGTGTGCGGCTAACGCTGCGCGCATTGCACGCCTGTCGGCAAATAACCCGCTCGGCTTTTGGGTCAGCTCCGCCATGGCGGGCGCGTATGTGGGTCTTGGGATCATCCTGATTTTCACGCTCGGTAATTTGCTCGATCCATCCGTACGCCCTTTGGTGATGGGCGCGACCTTTGGTATCGCCTTAACGCTGGTGATTATCGCCGGTTCTGAACTGTTCACCGGACACACCATGTTCCTCACCTTTGGGGTAAAAGCGGGCAGCATCAGCCACGGGCAAATGTGGGCAATCCTGCCGCAAACCTGGCTGGGTAACCTGGTCGGTTCCGTCTTCGTTGCCATGCTCTATAGCTGGGGCGGCGGTAGCCTGCTGCCGGTAGATACCAGCATCGTTCACTCCGTCGCGCTGGCTAAAACCACTGCACCGGCAATGGTACTCTTCTTCAAAGGTGCATTGTGTAACTGGCTGGTTTGCCTGGCAATCTGGATGGCGCTGCGCACTGAAGGGGCGGCGAAATTTATCGCTATCTGGTGGTGTCTGCTGGCATTTATCGCGTCCGGCTACGAGCACTCTATCGCTAACATGACGCTGTTCGCGCTCTCCTGGTTCGGCAACCACAGCGAAGCCTACACGCTGGCGGGTATTGGTCATAACCTGCTGTGGGTGACGCTGGGTAATACTTTATCAGGTGCCGTATTCATGGGATTGGGTTATTGGTATGCTACGCCGAAAGCGAATCGTCCGGTTGCGGACAAATTTAATCAAACTGAAACGGCTGCCGGTTAATTACTAAGGGGTTTTTACGTGGATCATTTGCCTATATTTTGCCAATTACGCGATCGCGACTGTCTGATTGTCGGCGGTGGTGATGTCGCGGAACGCAAAGCAAGGTTGCTGTTAGACGCAGGCGCTCGCTTAACGGTGAATGCATTAGCGTTTATTCCACAGTTCACCGCATGGGCAGATGCAGGCATGTTAACCCTCGTCGAAGGGCCATTTGATGAAAGCCTTCTCGACACCTGCTGGCTGGCGATTGCAGCGACGGATGATGACGCGCTTAACCAGCGCGTCAGCGAAGCCGCTGAAGCTCGTCGCATCTTCTGTAACGTGGTCGATGCGCCGAAAGCCGCCAGCTTTATTATGCCGTCGATTATTGACCGCTCACCGCTCATGGTAGCGGTCTCCTCTGGCGGCACCTCTCCGGTTCTGGCACGCCTGTTGCGCGAAAAACTTGAATCACTGCTGCCGTTACATCTGGGCCAGGTAGCGAAATACGCCGGGCAATTACGCGGGCGAGTGAAACAACAGTTCGCCACGATGGGTGAGCGTCGCCGTTTCTGGGAGAAATTGTTCGTTAACGACCGCCTGGCGCAGTCGCTGGCAAACAACGATCAGAAAGCCATTACTGAAACGACCGAACAGTTAATCAACGAACCGCTCGACCATCGCGGTGAAGTGGTGCTGGTTGGTGCAGGTCCGGGCGATGCCGGGCTGCTGACACTGAAAGGACTGCAACAAATTCAGCAGGCAGATGTGGTGGTCTACGACCGTCTGGTTTCTGACGATATTATGAATCTGGTACGCCGCGATGCGGACCGTGTTTTCGTCGGCAAACGCGCGGGATACCACTGCGTACCCCAGGAAGAGATTAACCAGATCCTGCTGCGGGAAGCGCAAAAAGGCAAACGCGTGGTGCGGCTGAAAGGTGGCGATCCGTTTATTTTTGGCCGTGGTGGCGAAGAGCTGGAAACACTGTGCAACGCGGGTATTCCGTTCTCGGTGGTTCCGGGTATTACCGCAGCTTCTGGTTGCTCTGCCTATTCGGGTATTCCACTCACGCATCGCGATTATGCCCAGAGCGTACGCTTAATTACCGGACACTTAAAAACCGGTGGCGAGCTGGACTGGGAAAACCTGGCGGCAGAAAAACAGACGCTGGTGTTCTATATGGGGTTGAATCAGGCCGCGACTATTCAGCAAAAGCTGATTGAACACGGAATGCCAGGCGAAATGCCGGTGGCAATTGTCGAAAACGGTACGGCAGTCACGCAGCGCGTGATTGACGGTACGCTCACACAGCTGGGAGAACTGGCGCAGCAAATGAACAGTCCATCGCTAATTATTATTGGTCGGGTTGTTGGCCTGCGCGATAAACTGAACTGGTTCTCCAACCATTAATTTAACCCGGGCCAGAGAATTCTGGTCTTCTTAATGACTCTTTTTATATATTCAGCAAATAAAACATAGCCCCTTAATAAATATTATCTGCTAATGGGTTAT
>OOCO01000279.1_pt1 | contig 8954 bp, 6 predicted proteins | sample 1670991 | NCBI WGS metagenome assembly OOCO01 (sample SAMN06348111, study PRJEB24527) | human gut metagenome | biome: human gut; feature: ankylosing spondylitis patient; material: feces | host: Homo sapiens | place: China | collected 2015-10 | reverse complement strand
TTTAGCGGCTATTTTGAGCGCAACCCTGTTAGCCGGTTGTGATGGCGGTGGTTCCGGATCTTCCTCCGATACGCCGCCTGTAGATTCTGGAACAGGGTCTTTGCCGGAAGTGAAACCTGATCCAACACCAAACCCGGAGCCGACGCCTGAGCCAACGCCGGACCCAGAGCCTACGCCAGAACCGATACCTGATCCTGAACCAACACCAGAACCGGAGCCAGAACCTGTTCCTACGAAAACGGGTTATCTGACCCTGGGCGGAAGCCAGCGGGTAACTGGTGCTACCTGTAATGGTGAATCCAGCGATGGCTTTACATTTAAACCTGGCGAGGACGTTACTTGCGTGGCGGGTAACACGACAATTGCCACCTTCAACACTCAGTCAGAAGCTGCGCGTAGCTTGCGTGCGGTTGAAAAAGTGTCGTTTAGCCTTGAGGACGCGCAAGAACTGGCGGGCTCCGATGACAAGAAAAGCAATGCGGTTTCGCTGGTAACGTCCAGTAACAGCTGTCCGGCGAATACAGAACAGGTTTGTCTGACGTTCTCCTCGGTGATCGAGAGTAAACGCTTCGACTCGCTGTATAAGCAAATCGATCTGGCACCGGAAGAGTTCAAAAAGCTGGTCAATGAAGAGGTGGAAAACAATGCTGCGACCGATAAAGCGCCATCCACTCATACTTCACCGGTCGTGCCCGTCACCACGCCGGGAACAAAACCGGATCTGAACGCTTCCTTCGTGTCGGCTAACGCGGAACAGTTTTATCAGTATCAACCCACTGAAATCATTCTCTCTGAAGGTCGACTGGTCGATAGCCAGGGATATGGTGTTGCTGGCGTCAACTACTACACCAATTCAGGCCGTGGCGTGACAGGGGAAAATGGTGAATTTTCCTTTAGCTGGGGCGAAACCATCTCCTTTGGTATCGATACCTTTGAACTGGGTTCAGTGCGCGGCAATAAGTCGACCATTGCGCTGACTGAACTGGGTGATGAAGTTCGCGGGGCGAATATTGATCAGCTTATTCATCGCTATTCGACGACCGGGCAAAATAATACCCGTGTTGTTCCGGACGATGTACGCAAGGTCTTTGCCGAATATCCCAACGTGATCAACGAGATTATCAATCTCTCGTTATCCAACGGTGCGACGCTGGGGGAAGGTGAGCAAATCGTTAATCTGCCTAACGAATTTATTGAGCAGTTTAATACGGGTCAGGCCAAAGAGATCGATACCGCGATTTGTGCGAAAACCGATGGTTGTAACGAGGCTCGCTGGTTCTCGCTGACGACGCGCAATGTTAATGACGGCCAGATTCAGGGCGTTATCAACAAGCTGTGGGGCGTGGATACGAACTACAAATCTGTCAGCAAGTTCCATGTATTCCATGACTCCACCAACTTCTATGGCAGCACGGGTAATGCGCGCGGTCAGGCGGTGGTGAATATCTCCAACGCGGCCTTCCCGATTCTGATGGCGCGTAATGATAAAAACTACTGGCTGGCCTTCGGCGAAAAACGCGCCTGGGATAAAAACGAGCTGGCGTACATTACGGAAGCGCCTTCTCTTGTTGAGCCGGAAAACGTTACGCGCGATACCGCCACCTTTAACCTGCCGTTTATTTCGCTGGGGCAAGTCGGTGAGGGCAAACTGATGGTTATCGGTAACCCACACTACAACAGCATTTTGCGTTGCCCGAACGGTTACAGCTGGAACGGGGGCGTTAATAAAGATGGGCAGTGTACGCTCAACAGCGACCCGGATGACATGAAGAACTTCATGGAGAACGTGCTGCGCTATCTGTCCGACGATAAATGGAAGCCGGACGCGAAAGCCAGCATGACCGTAGGCACCAACCTGGATACTGTCTATTTTAAACGTCATGGTCAGGTTACAGGAAACAGCGCTGCGTTCGACTTCCATCCGGATTTTGCGGGCATCTCTGTTGAGCATTTAAGTAGCTATGGCGATCTCGATCCGCAGGAAATGCCGCTGCTGATCCTTAACGGCTTTGAATATGTGACTCAGGTGGGTAACGATCCTTATGCAATCCCGCTGCGTGCAGATACCAGCAAACCGAAGCTGACTCAGCAGGATGTGACCGATCTGATCGCCTATCTGAACAAAGGTGGATCGGTGCTGATCATGGAAAACGTGATGAGCAATCTTAAGGAAGAGAGCGCGTCTGGTTTTGTGCGTCTGTTGGATGCCGCAGGTCTGTCGATGGCACTGAACAAGTCGGTAGTAAATAACGATCCGCAAGGGTATCCGAACCGCGTTCGTCAGCAGCGCGCAACGGGCATTTGGGTCTATGAACGTTATCCTGCCGTAGATGGTGCGCTGCCGTACACCATCGATAGTAAGACAGGGGAAGTTAAGTGGAAATATCAGGTAGAAAACAAACCTGATGACAAACCGAAGCTGGAAGTTGCCAGCTGGCTGGAAGATGTAGATGGCAAACAGGAAACGCGTTATGCCTTTATTGATGAGGCCGATCATAAAACAGAGGATTCTCTGAAGGCTGCGAAGGAGAAAATTTTCGCCGCGTTCCCGGGGCTGAAAGAGTGTACTAATCCGGCATATCACTATGAGGTCAACTGCCTGGAATATCGTCCTGGCACGGGGGTTCCGGTTACTGGTGGCATGTATGTTCCACAGTATACGCAACTAAGCCTTAACGCCGACACTGCAAAAGCGATGGTGCAGGCTGCGGATTTAGGCACCAACATTCAGCGTCTGTATCAGCATGAGCTCTACTTCCGGACCAATGGTCGCAAAGGTGAGCGTCTGAGCAGCGTCGATCTGGAACGTCTGTACCAGAACATGTCGGTCTGGCTGTGGAACGATACGAGCTATCGTTATGAAGAAGGCAAAAATGACGAGCTGGGCTTTAAAACGTTCACCGAGTTCCTGAACTGCTACGCCAATGATGCCTATGCAGGTGGCACCAAGTGTTCTGCAGATCTGAAAAAATCGCTGGTCGATAACAACATGATCTACGGTGACGGTAGCAGCAAAGCGGGCATGATGAACCCGAGCTACCCGCTCAACTATATGGAAAAACCGCTGACACGCCTGATGCTGGGCCGTTCCTGGTGGGATCTGAACATCAAAGTTGATGTCGAGAAGTATCCGGGAGCAGTATCGGAAGAGGGACAGAACGTTACTGAAACCATCAGCCTGTACTCGAATCCGACCAAATGGTTTGCAGGTAACATGCAGTCAACTGGCCTGTGGGCACCGGCTCAGAAAGAGGTCACCATTAAGTCCAATGCGAACGTTCCTGTGACCGTCACCGTGGCGCTGGCTGACGACCTGACCGGACGTGAGAAGCATGAAGTTGCGCTGAACCGTCCGCCAAGAGTGACTAAAACGTACTCTCTGGACGCTAGCGGTACGGTGAAGTTCAAGGTGCCTTACGGTGGCCTGATTTATATCAAGGGCAATAGCTCTACCAATGAATCTGCCAGCTTCACCTTTACTGGCGTGGTAAAAGCACCGTTCTATAAAGACGGCGCATGGAAAAACGATCTGAACTCACCGGCTCCGCTGGGTGAGCTGGAATCAGACGCTTTCGTCTATACCACACCGAAGAAGAACCTGAATGCCAGCAATTACACTGGCGGACTGGAGCAATTCGCTAACGATCTGGATACCTTTGCCAGCTCGATGAATGACTTCTACGGCCGTGATAGCGAAGACGGTAAGCACCGGATGTTTACCTATAAAAACTTGCCGGGCCACAAACATCGTTTCACCAACGATGTGCAGATCTCCATCGGTGATGCGCATTCGGGTTATCCGGTAATGAACAGCAGCTTCTCGCCGAACAGCACCACGCTGCCGACGACGCCGCTGAACGACTGGCTGATCTGGCATGAAGTCGGTCATAACGCCGCAGAAACGCCGTTGACTGTACCGGGTGCAACTGAAGTCGCTAACAACGTGCTGGCGCTGTACATGCAGGATCGTTATCTCGGCAAGATGAACCGTGTCGCTGACGATATTACCGTCGCACCGGAATATCTGGAGGAGAGCAACAACCAGGCATGGGCACGCGGCGGTGCGGGTGACCGTCTGCTGATGTACGCACAGCTGAAGGAATGGGCAGAGAAAAACTTTGATATCAAGAAATGGTATCCAGATGGCACTCCTCTGCCAGAGTTTTACAGCGAGCGTGAAGGGATGAAAGGCTGGAACCTGTTCCAGTTGATGCATCGTAAAGCACGCGGCGATGAGGTCAGCAATGACAAGTTTGGCGGCAAGAATTACTGTGCTGAATCCAACGGTAACGCAGCGGACACGCTGATGCTGTGTGCCTCCTGGGTCGCCCAGACGGATCTTTCGGAGTTCTTTAAGAAATGGAATCCGGGCGCGAATGCTTACCAGCTGCCGGGGGCGAGCGAGATGAGCTTCGAGGGCGGTGTGAGCCAGTCGGCTTACAACACGCTCGCGTCACTCGATCTGCCGAAACCGGAACAGGGACCGGAAACCATTAATCAGGTTACCGAGCATAAGATGTCTGCCGAGTAAGCCCGTAGGCCGGATAAGGCGCTCGCGCCGCATCCGGCATGAAATAAGGCGCACCGGGTTAACACATTTGCCCGATGCGCCTGCTTATCGGGCCTACAGACGGGGAAAGCCGCGATTATTTGCGCTGGCAGACACCCGTAGGACGGATAAGGCGTTTTACGCCGCATCCAGCAAGTTACAACAAACAACCTTTAACCATGCTTTTTGATGTTTTTCAGCAATACCCCACGGCGATGCCCGTCCTGGCAACCGTCGGAGGATTGATCATCGGCAGTTTTTTGAATGTGGTGATTTGGCGTTACCCAATCATGCTGCGCCAACAAATGGCGGAGTTTCACGGTGAAATGTCGAGTGCGCAGTCAAAAATAAGCCTTGCGCTACCGCGTTCGCACTGCCCACATTGTCAGCAGACCATCCGGATACGTGACAATATTCCGCTGTTCTCCTGGCTGATGCTCAAAGGGCGCTGCCGCGACTGTCAGGCGAAAATCAGCAAGCGTTATCCGCTGGTGGAGTTATTGACAGCACTTGCTTTTTTGCTGGCGAGTCTGGTCTGGCCAGAAAGTGGATGGGGGCTGGCGGTGATGATATTATCCGCCTGGCTGATTGCCGCGAGCGTCATCGACCTCGATCACCAATGGCTGCCCGATGTTTTTACTCAGGGCGTATTGTGGACAGGACTGATTGCGGCATGGGCGCAGCAGAGTCCGCTCACGCTACAAGATGCAGTCACCGGCGTCCTGGTGGGATTTATCACTTTTTACTCTCTGCGTTGGATAGCCGGAATAGTTCTGCGTAAAGAAGCATTAGGCATGGGCGATGTATTACTTTTCGCCGCGTTAGGTGGCTGGGTGGGGGCATTGTCGCTGCCCAATGTTGCTTTAATCGCCTCATGCTGCGGCCTGATATATGCCGTTATTACAAAAAGAGGATCAACCACACTGCCTTTTGGACCGTGTTTAAGTCTGGGCGGTATAGCAACACTTTATCTACAGGCATTGTTTTAATGATAACCACGTCATTATCAAAGTGACATTTTAACTCTTATTAATAACCTTAGAGATTATTTACCATGTCGATAAAACAAATGCCAGGGAGGGTATTAATATCGCTATTGTTGAGCGTTACAGGATTATTAAGTGGCTGTGCCAGCCATAATGAAAATGCCAGTTTACTGGCGAAAAAACAGGCGCAAAATATCAGCCAAAACCTGCCGATTAAATCTGCGGGATATACCTTAGTGCTGGCGCAAAGTAGCGGCACAACGGTAAAAATGACCATTATCAGCGAAGCGGGTACACAAACCACGCAGACGCCTGACGCCTTTTTAACCAGCTATCAACGACAAATGTGCGCTGACCCGACGGTGAAATTAATGATCACTGAGGGAATTAATTACAGCATAACGATTAATGATACACGTACAGGTAACCAGTATCAGCGGAAACTGGATCGTACCACCTGTGGAATAGTCAAAGCATAACGTCGGGTAGATATAAATTGGCGCGGGTTGTTTTTCGTGACGCACGAATTTATCTCATTCAATGGCTGACAAAAATTCGTCACACTCTTAACCAGAGACAATCTCTTAATACAGACAAAGAGCATCTGCGAAAAATTGCACGCGGGATGTTCTGGCTGATGCTGCTTATTATTTCTGCAAAAATGGCGCATTCACTCTGGCGCTATATCTCCTTTTCTGCGGAATATACGGCGGTTTCTCAACCGGTGAATAAACCGAGCCGTGTGGATGCAAAAACGTTCGATAAAAATGACGTGCAATTAATCAGCCAGCAAAACTGGTTTGGCAAATATCAGCCTGTCGCCGCGCAGGTAAAACAACCCGAACCTGTGCCTGTGGCAGAAACGCGTCTTAATGTGGTGCTGCGTGGGATCGCCTTTGGTGCCAGACCCGGCGCGGTTATTGAAGAAGGCGGTATCGGGCCGAACTGATAGCCGAAAGCCTGTGGGAGTTTATTGACGAGGACCGCAGCGTGCAGACGCGTCTGGGCCGTGAAGACAGCGAGTATCTCGCCCGCTCGGTGCCGTTCTACGCCGCCAATCAACCGCTGGCCGATATCAGCGAGATGCGCGTGGTGCAGGGAATGGACGCCGGGCTTTATCAAAAACTGAAACCGCTGGTCTGTGCGCTGCCGATGACCCGCCAGCAAATCAACATCAATACCTTAGACGTCACGCAAAGTGTGATTCTTGAGGCGCTGTTTGACCCGTGGTTAAGCCCTGTTCAGGCGCGGGCGTTATTACAACAACGTCCGGCGAAGGGCTGGGAAGATGTCGATCAGTTTCTTGCACAGCCGCTACTTGCTGACGTCGATGAGCGTACTAAAAAACAGCTAAAAACCGTCCTGAGCGTGGACAGCAATTACTTCTGGCTGCGTTCAGATATCACCGTGAATGAGATTGAACTGACGATGAACTCGTTAATTGTCCGCATGGGCCCACAACACTTTTCGGTTCTCTGGCATCAGACAGGAGAAAGTGAGTGAGTTCCATCCTTGAGATTTTTTTCCCGCTTTGCGCCTCCGATACCGTCCGCTGGCAGCGCCGTACACCCGACGTGGAACACGGTATCTGGCCTGACGTTGCTGACGAACAGCTTCAGCAATGGCTGCAAACCGATGCGATTCGACTCTACATTCCCGGCGAATGGATCAGCGTCTGGCAGGTTGAACTGCCTGATGTCGCCCGCAAGCAGATACCGACTATTCTGCCCGCCTTACTGGAAGAAGAGCTGAACCAGGATATCGATGAACTGCATTTCGCCCCGTTGAATATCGACCAGCAACTGGCAACCGTAGCAGTGATTCACCAACAGCATATGCGCAACATTGCGCAGTGGTTGCAGGAAAACGGCATCACCCGCGCTACCGTCGCGCCGGACTGGATGTCCATTCCTTGTGGGTTTATGGCTTGCGATGCGCAACGGGTTATCTGCCGCATCGATGAATGCCGGGGATGGAGCGCCGGGCTGGCGCTGGCTCCGGTCATGTTCCGCGCCCAGCTCAATGAGCAGGATTTACCGCTTTCGCTAACCGTAGTCGGCATTGCACCGGAAAAGCTATCAGCATGGGCTGGCGCAGACGCTGAACGCCTGACCGTTACAGCTCTGCCCGCCATTACCACTTATGGCGAACCGGAAGGGAACCTGCTGACAGGGCCGTGGCAGCCTCGCGTCAGCTACCGAAAACAGTGGGCGCGCTGGCGGGTGATGATTCTGCCGATATTGCTGATTCTGGTTGCGCTGGCAGTGGAGCGGGGCGTGACGTTATGGAGCGTCAGCGAACAGGTGGCGCAAAGCCGCACCCAGGCGGAGGAACAGTTCTTAACGTTGTTCCCGGAGCAGAAGCGGATTGTGAATTTACGCTCTCAGGTGACGATGGCGCTGAAAAAATATCGCCCACAGGCCGACGATACCCGGCTGCTCGCCGAGTTGTCAGCGATAGCCAGCACCCTGAAATCAGCGTCACTTTCCGACATCGAAATGCGTGGTTTTACCTTTGATCAAAAACGCCAGATACTTCACCTCCAGCTACGGGCCGCGAACTTTGCCAGTTTCGACAAACTGCGTAGTGCACTGGCAACCGATTATGTTGTGCAACAGGACGCGTTACAGAAAGAGGGTGATGCGGTTTCCGGCGGCGTAACGTTGCGGAGGAAATAACATGTTACGCGATAAATTTATTCACTATTTTCAGCAATGGCGTGAACGCCAGTTAAGCCGTGGCGAACACTGGCTGGCACAACACCTGGCGGGGCGTTCTCCGCGTGAAAAGGGCATGTTACTGGCAGCGGTGGTGTTCCTGTTTAGCGTCGGATATTACGTCCTCATCTGGCAGCCGTTGAGCGAACGGATTGAGCAACAGGAGACAATATTGCAGCAGCTGGTGGCGATGAACACCCGACTGAAGAACGCCGCGCCGGATATTATTGCAGCGCGAAAATCTGCCACAACAACGCCTGCGCAGGTATCGCGGGTCATCAGTGACAGTGCTTCCGCGCACTCGGTGGTCATCAGGCGGATAGCCGATCGTGGGGAGAATATTCAGGTCTGGATAGAACCTGTGGTGTTTAATGACCTGCTGAAATGGTTAAACGCACTGGATGAAAAATATGCGCTGCGGGTGACACAAATTGATGTCAGTGCTGCTGAGAAGCCTGGGATGGTGAATGTGCAGCGGCTGGAGTTTGGACGGGGGTAAAGTATCAGGAGATTAATATCAATAAAATTACTCTCGTTAACGTGGCGAGAGTAATTCCCCCAGACTTTATAAGCTAATTTTTTTCGTGAAGGTTATTGTCAGATCCAAAAGCAAAAACCCGCCTTGTGGGCGGGTTCTTAAGAATTAGTGGTGCCCGGACTCGGAATCGAACCAAGGACACGGGGATTTTCAATCCCCTGCTC
>OOCO01000275.1_pt1 | contig 9041 bp, 9 predicted proteins | sample 1670991 | NCBI WGS metagenome assembly OOCO01 (sample SAMN06348111, study PRJEB24527) | human gut metagenome | biome: human gut; feature: ankylosing spondylitis patient; material: feces | host: Homo sapiens | place: China | collected 2015-10 | reverse complement strand
GGATGCCAGTGGACATCGGTAGCACGTTTCAGCGGCTGGACATCTTCCATGGCGTCAAGAAACAGCGATTTGTCGTCAAGGTTCATGTTACATCCTCCCGCAATTAAGAGCGCGATATGATAACCAGACCGGGTCGGTCCAACAACGTATTACCCAAATTTCCAGTAATAAGTTCCAAATATTGCCGATATTTTAAGCAAAATACTTATGCATGATTATTCATTCACGATATTAATAATGTAACTTATATTTTCGTGAAATCTGTCACTGAAGAAAATTGGCAACTAAAGGTTAAAACCGTTATAACACAGTCACCGGCGCAGAGGAGACAATGCCGGATTTAAGACGCGGATGCACTGCTGTGTGTACTGTAGAGTCTGGCGGATGTCGACAGACTCTATTTTTTTATGCAGTTTTAACTTTGCAGATAGCCGCATTCTCGCCGGAATTGCGTGATTAATGACGCGGTCAGTGGTGTCTGGCGACTATCACGCCGCTGAATCAAATAATAGGCCGCTTTCGGTAAAATTTCGCTAACCGGCAACATCACCAGCCCCTGTCCGTGCAAGGGATCGCAGCCCATTTCTTCAGGCAGTATGCTGAGAAAATCGCTTTTTGCCACCAGACTGATACAGGCTGAGAACGTCTCGCAGACTACACCGACCTGTGGCGTTTGCGCCTGATCGTCAAGCAATTCACTCAACTGTTTGTAGTAGCTGCCGTGTGGCGTCGGCATTGTCCAGCTGTAATCCAGTAACTGTTTGATCGAACGGGCACCAATGGCGGGGTGTCCCGGGCGGCAAAAGATCGCGAATTGCTTTTCCAGTAATTTCTCAAAAGTAAATTCGTGGTCGTACGGTCCCTGATAATAGGTATTGATGGTGAAATCCAATTCTCCCTGACGCAATTCATTAATCATCGACACCAGTTGCCCTTCCATAATGCGTACTTTTACCTGCGGATGCTGCTGATGAAAACGAGATATGACAGCTGGCATCAGACTGCGGGAAATACTGGCCCCCATGCCGATATTAATCTGCCCTGCCAGTTGCCCTTGTCGTTGGCGAATATCCTCTTGTGCTGATAAAATCTTTCACCGGCATCAGTTAACGTCACGCCTTTACTACGGCGAAAAAAGAGTTGCGCCGCTAACCCTTCTTCTAGCTCCTGAATAGATTTACTCAGTGCCGGTTGCGACATATTCAACATTCGGCTCGCTCCGCGAATGCTGCCCTGACGAGCCACTTCAACAAAAGCCCGAATTTGATGAATTTTTACCTGAAAAGCCATGACGCCACCGATAACCGTTATTTATCAGACCAAAGAAACTGGCATCTACTTTAATGCAGATGATTGTGTCAGGGTAATTTATGAACGGTTAAAACTGTGAAAAATCAGTTAGTGATAAGTAAAAACTATCGCTACGTGAACCGGGTCACACTTTTTACTGATGACGGGAAAGGTTATGGAGTCTTTGAATCAATTTGTTAATTCGCTTGCCCCAAAATTATCGCACTGGCGACGTGATTTTCATCACTATGCAGAGTCTGGCTGGGTGGAATTCCGCACTGCCACCCTTGTTGCGGAAGAATTGCACCAGCTCGGCTATTCACTGGCGCTGGGTCGCGAAGTAGTTAATGAAAGTAGCCGGATGGGATTACCTGATGAATTCACTCTACAACGCGAATTCGAGCGCGCTCGTCAACAGGGTGCGCTAGCACAATGGATTGCGGCTTTTGAAGGTGGTTTCACTGGTATCGTCGCCACCCTGGATACCGGTCGCCCCGGTCCGGTGATGGCTTTCCGTGTCGATATGGACGCGCTGGATCTCAGTGAAGAGCAGGATGTCAGCCATCGCCCCTACCGCGACGGTTTTGCGTCATGTAACGCCGGAATGATGCATGCCTGTGGTCATGATGGACATACCGCCATTGGGCTTGGGCTGGCGCATACCCTTAAACAGTTCGAGTCCGGACTACATGGCGTCATCAAACTGATTTTTCAGCCTGCAGAGGAAGGTACGCGTGGCGCGCGGGCGATGGTCGATGCAGGTGTCGTAGATGATGTTGATTATTTTACTGCCGTGCACATTGGCACTGGCGTACCTGCGGGCACCGTGGTGTGCGGCAGTGATAATTTTATGGCAACCACCAAATTTGACGCGCACTTCACCGGTACCGCCGCTCACGCAGGCGCAAAACCAGAAGACGGTCACAATGCCTTGTTGGCGGCAGCACAAGCCACTCTTGCACTGCATGCAATCGCCCCGCACAGCGAAGGAGCTTCCAGAGTAAACGTGGGCGTTATGCAGGCAGGAAGCGGTCGTAACGTTGTTCCTGCCTCGGCGTTGCTGAAAGTGGAAACACGCGGGGCCAGCGACGTCATTAATCAATATGTTTTTGACCGTGCACAACAAGCGATTCAGGGCGCAGCAACCATGTATGGTGTCGGCGTTGAAACTCGTCTGATGGGTGCAGCTACCGCCAGTTCTCCTTCGCCGCAATGGGTCGCATGGTTGCAAAGTCAGGCGGCTCAGGTCGCGGGGGTCAATCAGGCCATTGAACGTGTTGAAGCGCCTGCGGGTTCCGAAGATGCCACATTAATGATGGCCCGCGTGCAGCAACATCAAGGGCAAGCCTCCTACGTGGTGTTTGGCACACAGCTGGCGGCAGGTCATCACAACGAAAAATTCGATTTTGACGAGCAGGTTCTCGCTATTGCCGTCGAAACGCTGGCGCGCACCGCGCTCAATTTTCCCTGGACGCGAGGTATCTGATGCAGGAAATCTATCGTTTTATCGACGATGCGATTGAAGCCGATCGCCAACGTTATACCGATATTGCCGATCAAATCTGGGATCATCCAGAAACACGTTTTGAAGAGTTCTGGTCAGCGGAGCATCTGGCTTCGGCGCTGGAATCTGCAGGCTTCACCGTTACCCGCAACGTAGGCAATATCCCAAATGCCTTTATTGCTTCGTTTGGTCAAGGCAAACCGGTTATCGCCCTGCTGGGAGAATATGACGCCCTGGCAGGTTTAAGTCAGCAAGCAGGTTGCGCGCAACCTACATCCGTGACGCCCGGTGAAAATGGTCACGGTTGCGGACACAATTTGCTGGGAACCGCCGCCTTTGCCGCTGCAATAGCCGTCAAGAAATGGCTGGAACAATATGGGCAAGGCGGCACGGTGCGCTTTTATGGTTGTCCTGGCGAAGAAGGCGGCTCGGGTAAAACGTTCATGGTTCGCGAGGGGGTATTTGATGATGTGGATGCGGCACTCACCTGGCACCCGGAAGCCTTTGCCGGTATGTTCAATACCCGCACGCTGGCAAACATTCAGGCATCATGGCGCTTTAAAGGGATCGCAGCACATGCCGCGAATTCCCCTCATTTGGGACGCAGCGCCCTTGATGCCGTAACGTTGATGACCACTGGCACCAACTTCCTCAACGAACATATTATTGAAAAAGCGCGCGTACACTATGCCATCACAAATAGCGGCGGGATCTCGCCCAACGTGGTCCAGGCGCAGGCAGAAGTGCTTTATCTTATCCGCGCCCCCGAAATGACCGACGTGCAGCATATTTATGATCGGGTCGCCAAAATCGCCGAAGGTGCGGCATTGATGACCGAAACCACGGTTGAATGCCGCTTCGACAAAGCCTGTTCCAGTTATCTCCCGAATCGCACCTTAGAAAATGCCATGTACCAGGCCCTATCCCATTTTGGTACCCCGGAATGGAACTCCGAAGAACTGGCTTTTGCGAAACAAATTCAGGCTACGCTCACCTCCAACGATCGGCAAAACAGTCTGAATAATATCGCCGCAACCGGTGGCGAAAACGGCAAGGTTTTTGCACTACGTCATCGTGAAACGGTACTGGCGAATGAAGTCGCTCCATATGCCGCCACCGATAACGTGCTTGCGGCATCGACTGATGTCGGCGACGTCAGTTGGAAACTGCCTGTTGCCCAGTGTTTCAGCCCCTGTTTTGCCGTCGGTACACCGCTACATACGTGGCAACTGGTTAGCCAGGGGCGAACATCTATTGCTCATAAAGGAATGCTGCTGGCGGCGAAAACTATGGCAGCAACCACAGTCAATCTCTTCCTTGATTCAGGGCTATTGCAAGAATGCCAACAAGAGCATCAGCAAGTAACGGACACGCAACCGTATCACTGCCCTATCCCGAAAAACGTGACACCGTCACCTTTAAAATAACAACAACAACGCAAACACAACAACCGAGGAATGCCCATGAGTATGTCATCCATACCGTCGTCCTCCCAATCCGGGAAGCTCTATGGCTGGGTCGAAAGAATTGGTAACAAGGTTCCCCATCCTTTTCTGCTCTTTATCTATTTGATTATCGTACTCATGGTGACGACGGCAATTTTGTCGGCCTTTGGCGTCAGTGCGAAAAACCCGACCGATGGTACGCCGGTCGTGGTGAAAAACCTGCTCAGTGTGGAAGGATTACACTGGTTTTTACCCAATGTTATTAAAAACTTTAGCGGTTTTGCTCCACTTGGTGCGATCCTGGCGCTGGTTTTAGGTGCCGGTCTGGCGGAGCGCGTCGGCTTACTGCCAGCACTAATGGTTAAAATGGCATCGCATGTTAATGCCCGCTACGCCAGTTATATGGTGCTGTTTATTGCTTTTTTCAGCCACATTTCTTCCGATGCGGCGTTAGTGATCATGCCACCGATGGGTGCGCTGATTTTTCTGGCGGTGGGCAGGCATCCAGTTGCAGGTTTACTGGCTGCCATTGCAGGCGTAGGTTGCGGCTTTACGGCTAATTTACTGATTGTCACAACCGACGTGTTGCTGTCGGGGATCAGCACGGAAGCGGCAGCTGCGTTCAATCCGCAAATGCACGTCAGTGTAATTGATAACTGGTATTTTATGGCCAGCTCCGTAGTCGTACTGACGATTGTTGGCGGCCTGATAACCGACAAAATCATCGAGCCACGGTTAGGTCAATGGCAGGGAAACAGCGATGAGAAACTGCAGACATTGACCGAAAGTCAGCGTTTTGGTTTACGCATAGCAGGTGTCGTATCGCTACTTTTTATTGCTGCGATTGCGCTGATGGTGATCCCGCAAAACGGGATATTGCGCGATCCGATTAATCACACCGTGATGCCATCACCCTTTATTAAAGGTATCGTGCCACTGATCATTCTTTTTTTCTTTGTTGTCTCGCTGGCTTATGGCATCGCTACCCGCACAATTCGACGTCAGGCGGATTTACCGCATTTAATGATTGAACCGATGAAAGAGATGGCGGGATTTATCGTGATGGTTTTTCCCCTCGCCCAATTTGTCGCCATGTTTAACTGGAGCAACATGGGGAAATTCATCGCCGTGGGGCTGACCGATATACTGGAAAGTTCAGGGCTTAGCGGCATCCCGGCGTTTGTCGGTCTGGCGTTGCTTTCCTCTTTCTTATGCATGTTTATTGCCAGCGGTTCCGCAATCTGGTCGATTCTTGCCCCCATTTTCGTACCAATGTTTATGCTACTTGGCTTTCACCCGGCATTTGCGCAAATCCTCTTTCGTATTGCCGACTCATCCGTATTGCCTTTAGCGCCGGTATCTCCTTTTGTTCCACTGTTTCTTGGATTCCTGCAACGCTACAAACCAGACGCGAAACTGGGTACTTACTATTCGTTAGTCTTGCCCTATCCACTTATCTTTTTGGTGGTATGGCTGCTGATGTTGCTGGCGTGGTATCTTGTCGGTCTGCCGATAGGTCCGGGTATTTACCCACGTTTGTCTTAAGAGAGAACGGATGCTGAGATTACTTGAAGAAAAAATTGCCACGCCACTGGGTCCACTGTGGGTGATTTGCGATGAGCAATTTCGCCTGCGGGCGGTTGAATGGGAAGAGTACAGCGAACGCATGGTGCAGCTGCTGGACATCCATTATCGCAAAGAAGGCTATGAGCGCATTTCTGCCACCAATCCAGGCGGTTTAAGCGACAAGCTTCGTGAATATTTTGCCGGTAATCTTAGCATTATTGATACGCTTCCCACTGCTACGGGGGGGACGCCATTTCAGCGCGAAGTCTGGAAAACACTACGCACTATCCCCTGCGGGCAGGTAATGAATTACGGCCAACTGGCTGAGCAATTGGGCCGTCCTGGCGCGGCGCGTGCCGTTGGTGCGGCAAACGGATCGAATCCCATCAGCATCGTCGTACCTTGCCATCGGGTTATTGGCCGAAACGGCACCATGACCGGATATGCAGGCGGAGTTCAGCGAAAAGAGTGGTTATTGCGCCATGAAGGTTATCTTTTGCTGTAAACATTAAACAATTTGTGCCAGCTTGTTCACACTTTTATGTAAAGTTACCCTTAACAACTTAAGGGTTTTCAAATAGATAGACATATATTTACATCTAATATCGGAATTCTCTGCTGTTAAGGTTTGCTTAGACTTACTTGCTCCCTAAAAAGATGTTAAAATTGACAAATATCAATTACGGCTTGAGCAGACCTATGATCCCGGAAAAGCGAATTATACGGCGCATTCAGTCTGGCGGTTGTGCTATCCATTGCCAGGATTGCAGCATCAGCCAGCTTTGCATCCCGTTCACACTCAACGAACATGAGCTTGATCAGCTTGATAATATCATTGAGCGGAAGAAGCCTATTCAGAAAGGCCAGACGCTGTTTAAGGCTGGTGATGAACTTAAATCGCTTTATGCCATCCGCTCCGGTACGATTAAAAGTTATACCATCACTGAGCAAGGCGACGAGCAAATCACTGGTTTCCATTTAGCAGGCGACCTGGTGGGATTTGACGCCATCGGCAGCGGCCATCACCCGAGCTTCGCGCAGGCGCTGGAAACCTCGATGGTATGTGAAATCCCGTTCGAAACGCTGGACGATTTGTCCGGTAAAATGCCGAATCTGCGTCAGCAGATGATGCGTCTGATGAGCGGTGAAATCAAAGGCGATCAGGACATGATCCTGCTGTTGTCGAAGAAAAATGCCGAGGAACGTCTGGCTGCATTCATCTACAACCTGTCCCGTCGTTTTGCCCAACGCGGCTTCTCCCCTCGTGAATTCCGCCTGACGATGACTCGTGGCGATATCGGTAACTATCTGGGCCTGACGGTAGAAACCATCAGCCGTCTGCTGGGTCGCTTCCAGAAAAGCGGCATGCTGGCAGTCAAAGGTAAATACATCACCATCGAAAATAACGATGCGCTGGCCCAGCTTGCTGGTCATACGCGTAACGTTGCCTGATTTTTCCGCATAACTCACTATCCTTCTGTCATATCATTAAATTTTTCTGATTTATTGATCTGGCAGAAGGTTCATCACTGTTTCATTCACCAGATATGGGTTAATCTTTTAATTACAAACTGCGTTGACAGTTGTTGTAAGGAGACCCTGTATGGCTATGTATCAGAACATGCTCGTTGTTATCGATCCTAACCAGGACGACCAACCAGCATTGCGGCGAGCTGTTTATTTACATCAACGGATTGGTGGCAAAATTAAAGCCTTTTTGCCGATCTATGACTTCTCATACGAAATGACCACCCTGCTCTCCCCGGACGAACGTACCGCTATGCGTCAGGGCGTCATCAGCCAGCGTACAGCCTGGATCCACGAGCAGGCAAAATATTATCTCAATGCTGGCGTTCCCATTGAAATTAAAGTGGTCTGGCATAACCGTCCTTTCGAAGCCATCATTCAGGAAGTGATCAGCGGCGGACACGATTTGGTGCTAAAAATGGCGCACCAACATGACCGTCTGGAAGCGGTGATTTTTACGCCAACGGACTGGCATCTGTTACGCAAATGCCCAAGCCCGGTGTGGATGGTGAAAGACCAGCCGTGGCCGGAAGGAGGCAAGGCGCTGGTGGCGGTGAATCTCGCCAGTGAAGAGCCGTATCATAATGCGCTCAATGAAAAACTGGTCAAAGAGACGATCGAACTGGCAGAACAAGTCAACCATACCGAAGTTCATCTGGTTGGCGCTTATCCGGTAACGCCAATTAATATCGCGATTGAACTGCCGGAATTTGACCCGAGCGTTTATAACGATGCCATTCGTGGGCAACATTTGCTGGCAATGAAAGCCCTGCGGCAGAAATTCGGCATTAATGAAAACATGACGCACGTAGAAAAAGGTCTGCCAGAAGAGGTGATTCCTGATTTGGCGGAGCACTTACAGGCGGGGATTGTGGTTCTGGGCACGGTAGGACGCACCGGTATTTCAGCAGCATTCCTCGGCAACACGGCGGAACAGGTGATTGATCATCTTCGCTGCGACCTGCTGGTCATTAAACCTGACCAGTATCAGACACCCGTTGAACTGGATGACGAAGAAGACGATTAACGACTCTTCAATAACTGACAAGGCCCGAGTTATCGGGCCTATTTTTTACTTACTGCTCTTCGCCGCCAAGGAAATAAATTCCCAACGGGATTGCCAGCAACACAGTAAAGACCAGGCTATAAACAAAAATCATCGATGACTGAATCACATACATTGATGTCGTCCACTCAGACAGCGGAATATTGTACTGTTCTATAACGCCGCCGATGGTCGCGCGAGTCACAACCGACGCCGCAATAATGAAAACCGCCAACAAACCAAAGAGAAATTTCTTCCCTTTCGCTGACTTCAGTTTCGCCATAATCATGATGTAATCCTTGTGCAGACAAATTTCTTGTTACCTAAACGTAACAATACCATGACATTTCACCGTTGTCTGCTCTGAAAACCTCACCTCTTAGCTGGATTTACAATCAACGCATTGATTAGTTAGCTAATGTTGCTACTTCCTTCCCTGACTATTGATGATCTGAATGAATTGTCGCGGTAAAATAGCCCCGCCAGGGGTTTCCGGCATGACGACAATTATCTGGAGGAGCCTGATAAAACAATGATCGCTGAACTGTTTACAAATAATGCGCTTAATCTGGTCATTATTTTCGGTAGCTGCGCAGCATTGATTCTGATGAGCTTTTGGTTTCGCCGTGGAAATCGTAAAAGAAAAGGATTTTTATTCCATGCG
>OOCO01000274.1_pt1 | contig 9061 bp, 19 predicted proteins | sample 1670991 | NCBI WGS metagenome assembly OOCO01 (sample SAMN06348111, study PRJEB24527) | human gut metagenome | biome: human gut; feature: ankylosing spondylitis patient; material: feces | host: Homo sapiens | place: China | collected 2015-10 | reverse complement strand
ACACAACCCGCTACGGGGGAGACTTACCCGAAATCTGATTTATTCAACAAAGCCCCAGCGTTCCTACAAAACGGGAATTTCGGTCAATCATCCAGTAGCGACCAACTTTTATAGCGGGTGGGGCCATCATTTTCCCTTGCGCGTATTTTTTCAGAACTCGCTCACTTGGTGCTAAGTCCCCAAATTCTTCTTTAGCCCAGTCCTGTAAAGTGATTAGTCGAGACATTTGTCCTCCTCTTAGCTGCTGAGGGAGTTTGTGACCGATATATCTGACATGATATTAAGCTCATGGCAGGTACATCTCTTGACTGGTCATAGAGATAAATTTAATGCTGAGAAATGCAGTATTGAATTTATCAATTTTTCTATTTCCTGCGTATGGCACGTAACTTCTTAATGTGTTCTGCCGTTTCGATCTCTTCTGCTATCCGATCTGCATCAGCTTTATTCACAGGTTCAAAGTCATGATTAAAGCGGAACATGCTGGCGATACATGTTCTGCCTTTTCGGATGTAGTGAACTTTGTTGTGGGTAGAACGCAGGATTTTGCAGGGAGTGCCGTGGTGGTCGACGTACCAGGTGTTAGGAAAAATGATTCTGAACATTTTTACACCTCAGTTGGACGATGTTGAAATTTGCTGCTTTGAGGCCATCACAATCCCCATTGTTTGTTCTTAAGTTCGATCTCCTCCTGGCAACTTGCACAAGTCCGACAACCCTGAACGGCCAGGCGTCTTCGTTCATCTATGGGATCGCCACACTTACAACAATGAGTGGCAGATATAGCCTGGTGGTTCAGACGACGCATTTTTATTGCTGTATTGCGCTGTAATTCTTCGATTTCTGATGCTGAATCAATGATGTCTGCCATCTTCCATTAATCCCTGAATTGTTGGTTAATACGCTTGAGGGTGAATGCGAATAATAAAAAAGGAGCCTGTAGCTCCCTGATGATTTTGCTTTTCATGTTCATCGCTCCTTAAAGAAGCCGTTTAACATGCCGATCGCCAGGCTTAAATGAGTCGGTGTGAATCCCATCAGCGTTACCGTTTCGCGGTGCTTCTTCAGTACGCTACGGCAAATGTCATCGACGTTTTTATCCGGAAACTGCTGTCTGGCTTTTTTGATTTCAGAATTAGCCTGACGGGCAATGCTGCGAAGGGCGTTTTCCTGCTGAGGTGTCATTGAACAAGTCCCATGTCGGCAAGCATAAGCACACAGAATATGAAGCCCGCTGCCAGAAAAATGCATTCAGTGGTTGTCATACCTGGTCTCTCTCATCTGCTTCTGCTTTCGCCACCATCATTTCCAGCTTTTGTGAAAGGGATGCGGCTAACGTATGAAATTCTTCGTCTGTTTCTACTGGTATTGGCACAAACCTGACTCCAATTTGAGCGAGGCTATGTGCCATCTCGATACTCGTTCTTAACTCAACGGGAGATGCTTTATGCATACAGCCCCCCGTTTATTATTTATCTTCTCAGCCAGCCGCTGTGCTTTCAGTGGATTTCTGATAACAGAAAGGCCGGGAAATACCCAGCCTCGCTTTGTAATGGAGTAGACGAAAGTGATCGCGCCTACCCGGATATTATCGTGAGGATGCGTCATCGCCATTGCTCCCCAAATACAAAACCAATTTCAGCCAGTGCCTCGTCCATTTTTTCGATGAACTCCGGCACCATCTCGTCAAAACTCGCTATGTACTTTTCATCCCGCTCAATCACGACATAATGCAGGCCTTCACGCTTCATGCGCGGGTCATAGTTGGCAAAGTACCAGGCATCTTTTCGCGTCACCCACATGCTGTACTGCACCTGGGCCATGTAAGCCGATTTTATTGCCTCAAAACCACCGAGCCGGAATTTCATGAAATCCCGGGAGGTAAACGGGCATTTCAGTTCAAGGCCGTTGCCGTCACTGCATAAACCATCTGGAGAGCAGGCGGTGCGCATACTTTCGTCGCGATAGATGATCGGGGATTCAGTAACATTCACGCCGGAAGTGAATTCAAACAGGGTTCTGGCGTCGTTCTCGTACTGTTTTCCCCAGGCCAGCGCCTTAGCATTAACTTCCGGAGCCACACCGGTGCAAACCTCAGCCAGCAGGGTGTGGAAGTAGGACATTTTCATGTCAGGCCACTTCTTTCCTGAGCGGGGCTTTGCTATCACGTTGTGAACTTCTGAAGCGGTGATGACGCCGAGCCGTAATTTGTGCCATGCATCATCCCCCTGTTCGACAGCTCTCACGTCGATCCCGGTACGCTGCAGGATAATGTCCGGTGTCATGCTGCCACCTTCTGCTCAGTGGCTTTCTGTTTCAGGAATCCAAGAGCTTTCACTGCTTCGGCCTGTGTCAGTTCTGACGATGCGCGAATGTCGCGGCGAAATATCTGGGAACAGAGCGGCAATAAGTCGTCATCCCATGTTTTATCCAGGGCGATCAGCAGAGTGTTAATCTCCTGCATGGTTTCATCGTTAACCGGAGTGATGTCGCGTTCCGGCTGACGTTCTGCAGTGTATGCAGTATTTTCGACAATGCGCTCGGCTTCATCCTTGTCATAGATACCAGCAAATCCGAAGGCCAGACGGGCACACTGAATCATGGCTTTATGCCGTAACATCCGTTTGGGATGCGACTGCCACGGTCCGGTGATTTCTCTGCCTTCGCGGGTTTTGAATGGTTCGCGGCGGCATTCATCCATCCACTCGGTAACGCAGATCGGATGATTACGGTCCTTGCGGTAAATCCGGCATGTACAGGATTCATTGTCCTGCTCAAAGTCCATGCCATCAAACTGCTGGTTTTCATTGATGATGCGGGACCAGCCATCAACGCCCACCACCGGAACGATGCCGTTCTGCTTATCAGGGAAGGCGTAAATTTCTTTCGTCCACGGATTAAGGCCGTACTGGTTGGCGACGATCAACAATGCGATGAACTGCGCATCGCTGGCATCACCTTTAAATGCCGTCTGGCGAAGAGTGGTGATCAGTTCCTGTGGGTCGACAGAATCCATGCCGACACGTTCAGCCAGCTTCCCTGCCAGCGTTGCGAGTGCTGTACTCATCCGTTTTATACCTCTGAATCAATATCAACCTGGTGGTGGGCAATAGTTTCAACCATGTACCGGATGTGTTCTGCCATGCGTTCCTGAAACTCAACATCGTCATCAAACGCACGGGTAATGGCTTTTTTGCTGGCCCCGTGGCGTTGCAAATGATCGATGCATAGCGATTCAAACAGGTGCTGAGGCAGGCCTTTTTCCATGTCGTCTGCCAGTTCTGCCTCTTTCTCTTCACGGGCGATCTGCTGGTAGTGACGCGCCCAGCTCTGAGCCTCAAGACGATCCTGAATGTAATAAGCGTTCATGGCTGAACTCCTGAAAATGGCTGTGAAAATATCGCCCGCGAAATGCCAGGCTGATTAGGAAAACAGGAAAGGGGATTAGTGATTCAGGCCGTTACCGCGTCCGTCGAGAAAAACTTCCACGAGCAAATCACGGGTATAAGTGCGCTCGATGCCGCGATGCAGATATAGCCGTCCGCGTAAATTAGCTGATGCAGTCCAGGTACCATCTTTGTGTTTGACCAGCATTCCTGGCATGACCGCACCTCGATTAACGGTCTGCGTTCCGTAATGTTGATGAACCATAAAAACTCCTGCCCGTAAGCTGGGCTGCTGAACATATAGAGACTTCTGCGCGTATTCAGGCGGTGGATGGCCGCCGGTTGTCATAACTAAGCCGCCTCGTTGAAGCGACTGAGGTATGAGGTGTTGAGTTGATTTCAGCTGGTCACACCGACGTTCACACGTCCGTTTCACCCCTCGCACTCCCCGTAGCCTGCTGAAATTCAAGCTGCAGATCTAAGCGGTCATCGCAACGGTGAAGCGGTAAATCAGAAGATTGCCGCATTCCTGTGCCGTTGTGATGGATTTATAATACCTATTGCTATTAATCATATCAATACGTATGGGTATCAATCGATAGCATTTGTTGTTATGCTGTTGATACTGAAAAGAATTTAATGTTGAGGTTTTTTGTGACATTCGACTCAAAATGGATTTTGCAATTAAATAACCAATTGATAACAATGAAAACATCACGGAGAACTAGATAGGCCAAATTACTTGCCACGAAGATAGTTGTAAGCGTTGATAACAATGGTATTGAGGAGGGATACCCCCGACAATTGCGTCAGGGGGGAGGGATTATTGGGCTTTAATGTAATTTTTCAACTTTGCAGTTTGCTCTACAGCGCTAGGAATGCATCCAAACATATTTGCGCATGAGGTTTGAACAACAATTTCGTTCTTATCGTTTCCTAAAGGTGTTTTTACAACCTGATATCCAAGCACGGCACTATTTCCAATAGGAGTGTATGTGGAAATTACCGTTTCATCTGCCATCTGAATTTTCCAACCAGAATTCATTGCTATCCAAGCTTTGGCTCTCGACCAATATGTATCGCATTGCTCTTTACCTTGACAGTAAACTGGTTGTTGAGCTTGTGCGGCAATTTGGGGATCTATTTTCTGAGCACATCCAGAGATGCTAATCAGAATAGCTGCTGTAACGAATAGTTTTCTCATTGACATTTCCTTTGTTTTGAATATACAACAAATAAATTGGCAAAAAAATTATCCGTGTTTTCTATATGTCTGCGGCATGCTTCCAATGACTTTACCGAAGATGAACACCCGGTTCATCTCGTCTTTCTCGATCGGGTCCCACGGTGAGTAGCTCTTGTTATCAGAGATAACCAGCAGCTTATCCTTCATCATTTGCAGGCGCTTTACATGGGCTGTGTCGTCGTACAGAAACGCATAGATACCATCACCGTCGAAAGATTTAACAGTGATATCAACGAACAAAAGATCACCTGGTTCGATCGTTCCTGACATGCTGTCACCGCGTACGTTAATGATGCGGATATTTTCTGCCTTCCTGCCATCGAACATGTGACGAGCATCGTCAAACGAGTACTCAACCGAGCGTAGAACTTCTACAAACTCACGATTGATGACACCCGGCCCGGCACTGACTTCTATATCAAGAACGTCAATCTTGAAGTATTTGGAATGGCTGACAGCAGGCTTCCCTGATTGTTGACCGTCATTTCTCATCGGGCCTATGCCTGATGAGAGCCACTCTGTTCGAACACCCAATGCATTAGCTATTTCAACAATTTTTGTTGAGCCGCGCGCGTTGCCGCTTGTCAGTCTCCAGATTGTGGGTTGAGCTACGCCAGACGCCTTTGCAAGAGCGCCTTGAGACATTCCAGATTGTTCCATCGCTAGGTTTAAGCGATCAGCAAGAGTTTCTTTTTTCATAAGTTTTAATTTATACGCTTGCGTATTGATGGTCAAAACACGTTTTGCTATTGATTGGGTTAATACGCATTGCTATTATCTATTCATTGCAATACCAATAGGAATTGATAATGACAAATCAAACCATTCAACTCGCAATCAGTATTACAGGTAGTCAAAAACGACTGGCAGATCTCTGCGGTGTAGCCCAACCCACGGTTTGGCGTTGGCTACACGGTGGCGGAATTGATGCCCGCTATGTAATGAAAATTGTCTCAGCCACTGGTGGAAAGATTAAACCAGCAGATATTCGTCCCGACCTCGCACCATTGTTTAACGTGAGTAATTCTTCCGCCTAATCTGCGGAGTTAACTGATAAGGCAATTACTATGCAACCAATTACATACCAACAGACTAGCGGATTTACCCCGGCTGCGGTGATAAATCACGAAAAAATCCGTGATGCCGTTCGCGCCTGGTCGGCTGCAGATAATCAGGATGTTGTTGCCGCACTCATTGTGAATGAGTATCGGGAGCAGGGCGGCGGCACCATCGATTTCCCTGATGATGTCAGCCGTGCACGCCAGAAGCTGTTCCGCTTCCTCGATAACAAATTCGATTCTGAAAAATACCGAAATAACGTGCGTGAACTGACCCCGGCAATTCTGGCGGTACTACCGCTGGAATATCGCGGTTACCTGGTTGAGCAGGATAGCTTCATGGCCAGGTTGGCTGAAATGGAAAAGGAACTCAGTGAGGCAAAACAGGCTGTCATTCTCAACGCACCACGCCACCAGAAACTGAAGGAAATTGGTGAAGGTATTGTATCGATGTTTCGTGTGGACCCAGATCTGGCTGGTCCATTGATGGCGATGGTTACTACCATGCTGGGGGCGATATGACAGGTTCAGAAATGGCGAAAGCCGGTCTGCTGGAACAGAACCGACTTTCAGGTGCAAATCGTAACACACTCATTGCGGGAGGAATTATGGCAAACACTGCTGAGATATTCAATTTTCCAGTGCCGGATGCGGCACAAAAGGAGCCGCGCGTGGCAGATCTCGATGATGGTTATACGCGCATTGCAAATGAGTTGCTGGAAGCTGTGATGCTGGCCGGATTAACACAGCACCAGCTTCTGGTCTTCCTGGCTGTCATGCGCAAAACATATGGCTTTAATAAAAAACTGGATTGGGTGAGCAACGAGCAACTGTCCGGATTGACCGGGATATTACCGCACAAGTGTTCTGCTGCAAAAAGTGTTCTGGTAAAGCGTGGGATTTTGATTCAGAGCGGGCGGAATATCGGTATTAATAATGTGGTCAGTGAATGGTCAACATTACCCGAATCAGGTAAGAAAAATAAAGTTTACCTGAAAGAGGTAAATTTACCTGAATCAGGTAAGAAAAGTTTACCCAAATCAGGTAAAGGCGTTTACCCGAATCAGGTAAACACAAAAGACAAACTAACAAAAGACAACCTTTTTCGTCCGAGAATTCTGGCGAATCCTCTGACCAACCAGAAAACGATCTTCCTGTGGTGAAACCAGATGCTGCAATTCAGAGCGGCAGCAAGTGGGGGACAGCAGAAGACCTGACCGCCGCAGAGTGGATGTTTGACATGGTGAAGACCATCGCACCATCAGCCAGAAAACCGAATTTTGCAGGGTGGGCTAACGATATCCGCCTGATGCGTGAACGTGACGGACGTAACCACCGCGACATGTGCGTGCTTTTCCGCTGGGCATGCCAGGACAACTTCTGGTCCGGTAACGTGCTAAGTCCGGCCAAACTCCGCGACAAGTGGACCCAACTCGAAATCAACCGTAACAAGCAACAGGCAGGCATGATAGCCAGCAAACCAAAACTCGACCTGACAAACACTGACTGGATTTACGGGGTGGATTTATGAAAAACATCGCCGCACAGATGGTTAACTTTGACCGTGAGCAGATGCGTCGGATCGCCAACAACATGCCGGAACAGTACGACGAAAAGCCGCAGGTACAGCAGGTAGCGCAGATCATCAACGGTGTGTTCAGCCAGTTACTGGCAACTTTCCCGGCGAGCCTGGCTAACCGTGACCAGAATGAACTGAACGAAATCCGCCGCCAGTGGGTGCTGGCTTTTCGGGAAAACGGGATCACCACAATGGAACAGGTTAACGCTGGAATGCGCGTAGCCCGTCGGCAGAATCGACCATTCCTGCCATCACCCGGGCAGTTTGTCGCCTGGTGCCGGGAAGAAGCATCCGTTACCGCCGGGCTGCCAAACGCCAGCGAGCTGGTTGATATGGTTTACGAGTATTGCCGGAAGCGCGGGCTGTATCCGGATGCAGAGTCTTATCCGTGGAAATCAAACGCGCACTACTGGCTGGTTACCAACCTGTATCAGAACATGCGGGCCAATGCGTTGACTGACGCGGAATTACGGCGCAAGGCTGCCGATGAACTGTCCTGTATGACCGCACGAATTAACCGTGGTGAGGCTATACCTGAACCAGTAAAACAACTTCCTGTCATGGGCGGTAGACCTCTAAATCGTGCACAGGCTCTGGCGAAGATCGCAGAAATCAAAGCTAAGTTTGGGCTGAAAGGAGCAAGGGTATGACGGGCAAAGAGGCAATTATTCATTACCTGGGGACTCATAAGAAATTCTGTGCGCAGGACGTTGCCGCGGTAACAGGCGCAACGGTAACCAGCATAAATCAGGCTGCGGCTAAAATGGCACGGGCAGGTCTTCTGGCTATCGAAGGTAAGGTCTGGCGAACGGTGTATTACCGGTTTGCTACCAGAGAAGAACGGGAAGGAAAGGTGAGCACGAATCTGATTTTTAAGGAGTGTCGCCAGAGTGCCGCGATGAAACGGGTATTGAGGGTATATAAAAGAACATCAATGGGTACACAATGATGAAACAGGTGAGTTGAGTTCAAACTGTAGTACAATTCTCTCCAGTTTGAACAGGAAAGAATATTCTATGAACCCTTATATTTATCTTGGTGGTGCAATACTTGCAGAGGTCATTGGTACAACCTTAATGAAGTTTTCAGAAGGTTTTACACGGTTATGGCCATCTGTTGGTACAATTATTTGTTATTGTGCATCATTCTGGTTATTAGCTCAGACGCTGGCTTATATTCCTACAGGGATTGCTTATGCTATCTGGTCAGGAGTCGGTATTGTCCTGATTAGCTTACTGTCATGGGGACTTTTCGGCCAACGGCTGGACCTGCCAGCCATTATAGGCATGATGTTGATTTGTGCCGGTGTGTTGGTTATTAATTTATTGTCACGAAGCACACCACATTAAAAATAATTTGTTTCTAAACGACTAAAATATGGAGGCTCTTATATTTATATGAGCCTCGTTTTATGCTTTTTGTTAATGTCTTTATTTTTTTATGTATTCTTTTGTGCTTTCAAGATTATGGCGTAAGAAAATTGCAATACGATTATTGTTGTATATTCAAGATAATGTGACCTTAATTGTCTTTTTAAATAAAAATTAAACAAAAATTATATCCCACCACTAAGGTTTATAAAAGCATACGTTAGCAGGTGTCACCATGAAAAAAGCCATAGCATATATGCGATTTTCATCACCAGGTCAGATGTCTGGCGACTCATTAAACCGACAGAGAAGACTTATTGCTGAATGGTTAAAGGTAAATAGTGATTATTATCTTGATACCATAACATATGAAGATTTAGGATTAAGTGCATTCAAAGGAAAGCATGCACAATCAGGAGCTT
>OOCO01000257.1_pt1 | contig 9720 bp, 6 predicted proteins | sample 1670991 | NCBI WGS metagenome assembly OOCO01 (sample SAMN06348111, study PRJEB24527) | human gut metagenome | biome: human gut; feature: ankylosing spondylitis patient; material: feces | host: Homo sapiens | place: China | collected 2015-10 | reverse complement strand
TTCCATTAGGTATTTTTCAAATATTGGGGCAATGGTTTGAGTAAGTGTCGTGTTTTCGTTTTTATTAATTATCGTAATTTCTTTCTTATCAGCTTGTAAGACGGACGTGGAAAATTTAATGACAAAATCCTTGTTGCTAAAGATATGACGACCATTTTGTCTACAGTTCTCTGAGAAGCTTTTTAATAGAGGCGTCGCCAGCTCCTTGCCAGAAAATTTATCCTCGAGTTCTTTATAAAACAATTCACTCAGGGTTTGGTGTTCATTTGTCTGGGCTGTATTATTAATATTTGCAGAGAAAGAACTACGAGGAATACGAGTAATCATTTAAATATCTCATTGTTTATTGATGTCTTGAATTTTAACTATCAGAACAGTGAAAAAATTTAATATGATTACAACTAAATAAATATCATAAATCGCTCAATCTCATAATGCAGCCGTAAAAGTTTCGGTGGAATGAGATCTTGCGATTTTGTTAATAATTAAGTGGTTTGATGTTTAAAAATAATGCTGAGTTAATAAAAGTGTGTGAAGTGTATGACATTAAGTTATTTTGGCGTCAATGCGATTAACAGACACCCTTATTCTATTGCCACTCAGGTATGATGGGCAGAATATTGCCTCTGCCCGCCAGAAAAAGTCAGCGCATTCCACCGTACGCCAGCGTCACTTCCTTCGCCGCTTTAATCACCATCGCGCCAAACTCGGTCACGCGGTCATCGGTAATACGTGAAATCGGTCCGGAAATAGAAATTGCGGCAAACGGTTCACGGTGCTCATCGAAAATACACGCTGCAAGGCAACGTAGCCCCAGTGCATGTTCCTCATCGTCAAATGAATAACCCCGTTTGCGCGTTTGGGCGAGATCTTCTTTTAAATGCACAGGAGACACCAGCGTTGCGTGGGTATAGGCATGTAACCCTTTGCGGTGCAGCAGCTTCGTCACCTGTTCTTCGCTCAGTTGGGCTAAAAAGGCTTTACCCGCACCGGAAGCGTGCATCGGCAATTTACCGCCGATAGGCGCGGACATTCGCATCAGATGCGTACACTGTACCTGGTCGATAATAATCGCTTCGTGATCGCTTTGATCAAGCACCGCCATATTGACCGTTTCGCCAGACTCTTCCATTAGATTGCGCAGGATAGGGTGAACAATCGCTAACAAATTACGGCTCTGGAGAAAGCTGCTGCCGACCATAAAGGCATGTGCGCCGATTGCCCAATGTCCCAGTTCGCCAACCTGACGCACGAAACCCTGCTGTTGCATCGTGGTTAGCAGGCGGTGGGTCGTGGAATTGGGTAACCCGGCTTGTTGCGCCAGTTCCGTGAGTGCCACACTGCCATTGGATTCGGCAATCCACTCCAGTAATTTCAGGCCACGCGTTAAAGACTGAACCTGTCCAGTCGCTGGTGCGGTGGCAACGGCGGGTTTTCTGCCGCGTTTCGCGGGAATGGGTGCGACCATGACAGTCTCCTTTTTCTGTATCGTGGAAATCATTTTCATTTTTATTGTTAGCTAATGCAATAGTTACTGAACTGATCCGATGAGTTAATGTTGAACAAATCTCATGTTGCGTGGTGGTCGCTTTTACCACAGATGCGTTTATGCCAGTATGGTTTGTTGAATTTTTATTAAATCTGGGTTGAGCGTGTCGGGAGCAAGTGTGAGCAGCAAAGTGGAACAACTGCGTGCGCAGTTAAATGAACGTATTCTGGTGCTGGACGGCGGTATGGGCACCATGATCCAGAGTTATCGACTGAACGAAGCCGATTTTCGTGGTGAACGCTTTGCCGACTGGCCATGCGACCTCAAAGGCAACAACGACCTGCTGGTACTCAGTAAACCGGAAGTGATCGCCGCTATCCACAACGCCTACTTTGAAGCGGGCGCGGATATCATCGAAACCAACACCTTCAACTCCACGACCATTGCGATGGCGGATTACCAGATGGAATCCCTGTCGGCGGAAATCAACTTTGCGGCGGCGAAACTGGCGCGAGCTTGTGCTGACGAGTGGACCGCGCGCACGCCAGAGAAACCGCGCTACGTTGCCGGTGTTCTCGGCCCGACCAACCGCACGGCGTCTATTTCTCCGGACGTCAACGATCCGGCATTTCGTAATATCACTTTTGACGGGCTGGTGGCGGCTTATCGAGAGTCCACCAAAGCGCTGGTGGAAGGTGGCGCGGATCTGATCCTGATTGAAACCGTTTTCGACACCCTTAACGCCAAAGCGGCGGTATTTGCGGTGAAAACGGAGTTTGAAGCGCTGGGCGTTGAGCTGCCGATTATGATCTCCGGCACCATCACCGACGCCTCCGGGCGCACGCTCTCCGGGCAGACCACCGAAGCATTTTACAACTCATTGCGCCACGCCGAAGCTCTGACCTTTGGCCTGAACTGTGCGCTGGGGCCCGATGAACTGCGCCAGTACGTGCAGGAGCTGTCACGGATTGCGGAATGCTACGTCACCGCGCACCCGAACGCCGGGCTACCCAACGCCTTTGGTGAGTACGATCTCGACGCCGACACGATGGCAAAACAGATACGTGAATGGGCGCAAGCGGGTTTTCTCAATATCGTCGGCGGCTGCTGTGGCACCACGCCACAACATATTGCAGCGATGAGTCGTGCAGTAGAAGGATTAGCGCCGCGCAAACTGCCGGAAATTCCCGTAGCCTGCCGTTTGTCCGGCCTGGAGCCGCTGAACATTGGCGAAGATAGCCTGTTTGTGAACGTGGGTGAACGCACCAACGTCACCGGTTCCGCTAAGTTCAAGCGCCTGATCAAAGAAGAGAAATACAGCGAGGCGCTGGATGTCGCGCGTCAACAGGTGGAAAACGGCGCGCAGATTATCGATATCAACATGGATGAAGGGATGCTCGATGCCGAAGCGGCGATGGTGCGTTTTCTCAATCTGATTGCCGGTGAACCGGATATCGCTCGCGTGCCGATTATGATCGACTCCTCAAAATGGGACGTCATTGAAAAAGGTCTGAAGTGTATCCAGGGCAAAGGCATTGTTAACTCTATCTCGATGAAAGAGGGCGTCGATGCCTTTATCCATCACGCGAAATTGTTGCGTCGCTACGGTGCGGCAGTGGTGGTAATGGCCTTTGACGAACAGGGACAGGCCGATACTCGCGCACGGAAAATCGAGATTTGCCGTCGGGCGTACAAAATCCTCACCGAAGAGGTTGGCTTCCCGCCAGAAGATATCATCTTCGACCCAAACATCTTCGCGGTCGCAACTGGCATTGAAGAGCACAACAACTACGCGCAGGACTTTATCGGCGCGTGTGAAGACATCAAACGCGAACTGCCGCACGCGCTGATTTCCGGCGGCGTATCTAACGTTTCTTTCTCGTTCCGTGGCAACGATCCGGTGCGCGAAGCCATTCACGCAGTGTTCCTCTACTACGCTATTCGCAATGGCATGGATATGGGGATCGTCAACGCCGGGCAACTGGCGATTTACGACGACCTACCCGCTGAACTGCGCGACGCGGTGGAAGATGTGATTCTTAATCGTCGCGACGATGGCACCGAGCGTTTACTGGAGCTTGCCGAGAAATATCGCGGCAGCAAAACCGACGACACCGCCAACGCCCAGCAGGCGGAGTGGCGCTCGTGGGAAGTGAATAAACGTCTGGAATACTCGCTGGTCAAAGGCATTACCGAGTTTATCGAGCAGGATACCGAAGAAGCCCGCCAGCAGGCTACGCGCCCGATTGAAGTGATTGAAGGCCCGTTGATGGACGGCATGAATGTGGTCGGCGACCTGTTTGGCGAAGGGAAAATGTTCCTGCCACAGGTGGTCAAATCGGCGCGCGTCATGAAACAGGCGGTGGCCTACCTCGAACCGTTTATTGAAGCCAGCAAAGAGCAGGGCAAAACCAACGGCAAGATGGTGATCGCCACCGTGAAGGGCGACGTCCACGACATCGGTAAAAATATCGTTGGTGTGGTGCTGCAATGTAACAACTACGAAATTGTCGATCTCGGCGTTATGGTGCCTGCGGAAAAAATTCTCCGTACCGCTAAAGAAGTGAATGCTGATCTGATTGGCCTTTCGGGGCTTATCACGCCGTCGCTGGACGAGATGGTTAACGTGGCGAAAGAGATGGAGCGTCAGGGCTTCACTATTCCGTTACTGATTGGCGGCGCGACGACCTCAAAAGCGCACACGGCGGTGAAAATCGAGCAGAACTACAGCGGCCCGACGGTGTATGTGCAGAATGCCTCGCGTACCGTTGGTGTGGTGGCGGCGCTGCTTTCCGATACCCAGCGTGATGATTTTGTCGCTCGTACCCGCAAGGAGTACGAAACCGTACGTATTCAGCACGGGCGCAAGAAACCGCGCACACCACCGGTCACGCTGGAAGCGGCGCGCGATAACGATTTCGCTTTTGACTGGCAGGCTTACACGCCGCCGGTGGCGCACCGTCTCGGCGTGCAGGAAGTCGAAGCCAGCATCGAAACGCTGCGTAATTACATCGACTGGACACCGTTCTTTATGACCTGGTCGCTGGCCGGGAAGTATCCGCGCATTCTGGAAGATGAAGTGGTGGGCGTTGAGGCGCAGCGGCTGTTTAAAGACGCCAACGACATGCTGGATAAATTAAGCGCCGAGAAAACGCTGAATCCGCGTGGCGTGGTGGGCCTGTTCCCGGCAAACCGTGTGGGCGATGACATTGAAATCTACCGTGACGAAACGCGTACCCATGTGATCAACGTCAGCCACCATCTGCGTCAACAGACCGAAAAAACAGGCTTCGCTAACTACTGTCTCGCTGACTTCGTTGCGCCGAAGCTTTCTGGTAAAGCAGATTACATCGGCGCATTTGCCGTGACTGGCGGGCTGGAAGAGGACGCACTGGCTGATGCCTTTGAAGCGCAGCACGATGATTACAACAAAATCATGGTGAAAGCGCTTGCCGACCGTTTAGCCGAAGCCTTTGCGGAGTATCTCCATGAGCGTGTGCGTAAAGTCTACTGGGGCTATGCGCCGAACGAGAACCTCAGCAACGAAGAGCTGATCCGCGAAAACTACCAGGGCATCCGTCCGGCACCGGGCTATCCGGCCTGCCCGGAACATACGGAAAAAGCCACCATCTGGGAGCTGCTGGAAGTGGAAAAACACACTGGCATGAAACTCACAGAATCTTTCGCCATGTGGCCCGGTGCATCGGTTTCGGGTTGGTACTTCAGCCACCCGGACAGCAAGTACTACGCTGTAGCACAAATTCAGCGCGATCAGGTTGAAGATTATGCCCGCCGTAAAGGTATGAGCGTTACCGAAGTTGAGCGCTGGCTGGCACCGAATCTGGGGTATGACGCGGACTGATTCACAAATCTGTCACTTTTCCTTACAACAAACAGGGCGCTCAATGAGTGCCCTGTCTCTTTATTAATATGAAACACTTATACTGGAAACAGGCTGGAATAATCTTAGCCGGAAAAACGAATGTCAAAAGGCACAGTAAAGATGCCAGTCAGCGTGTTTCCGGTCCTTTGGTCATTCAATTGCTTCAGGAACATATAACGATAAGGAGAACCTGAACTCGTGTTAACGCTGCTTCACCTGCTTTCTGCCGTCGCCCTGCTGGTCTGGGGGACTCATATTGTTCGAACCGGCGTAATGCGCGTCTTCGGCGCGCGTTTGCGTACTGTCCTTAGCCGGAGCGTCGAAAAAAAGCCGCTCGCCTTTTGCGCGGGGATCGGCGTTACCGCACTGGTACAGAGCAGTAATGCCACCACCATGCTGGTGACCTCGTTTGTCGCTCAGGATCTGGTAGCCCTCGCACCGGCTCTGGTCATTGTGCTGGGTGCAGATGTCGGGACGGCGCTAATGGCGCGTATTCTCACCTTCGACTTATCCTGGCTGTCACCGTTACTTATTTTTATCGGCGTGATTTTTTTCCTCGGACGCAAACAGTCACGCGCCGGGCAACTGGGCCGCGTCGGTATTGGTCTTGGGCTGATTTTGCTAGCGCTGGAGTTGATTGTGCAGGCCGTAACGCCGATCACCCAGGCAAACGGCGTTCAGGTGATCTTTGCCTCGCTGACCGGCGATATTCTGCTGGATGCGCTGATTGGCGCGATGTTCGCCATTATCAGCTACTCCAGCCTTGCTGCTGTACTGCTGACCGCGACTCTGACCGCCGCAGGCATTATCTCCTTCCCCGTGGCGCTCTGTCTGGTGATTGGTGCTAACCTCGGTTCCGGTCTGCTGGCAATGCTCAACAACAGTGCCGCCAATGCCGCAGCCCGCCGTGTCGCGCTGGGTAGTCTGCTGTTTAAGCTGGTGGGTAGCCTGATTATCCTGCCGTTTGTCCATTTGCTGGCAGAGACAATGGGGAAGTTGTCATTGCCAAAAGCGGAACTGGTGATCTATTTCCACGTCTTCTACAACCTTGTACGTTGCCTGGTCATGCTGCCATTTGTTGACCCGATGGCACGGTTTTGCAAAACGATTATTCGCGATGAACCGGAACTGGATACCCAGCTACGGCCTAAACATCTGGATGTCAGCGCGCTGGATACGCCCACGCTTGCTCTGGCGAACGCCGCGCGCGAAACCCTGCGCATTGGCGACGCCATGGAACAGATGATGGAAGGGTTGAATAAAGTGATGCACGGTGAGCCACGGCAGGAGAAAGAGCTGCGTAAGCTGGCAGATGATATCAACGTTCTCTACACCGCCATTAAGCTGTATCTGGCGCGGATGCCAAAAGAAGAGCTGGCGGAGGAAGAGTCGCGCCGCTGGGCAGAGATCATCGAAATGTCGCTCAACCTTGAACAGGCCTCCGATATCGTCGAGCGCATGGGCAGCGAAATTGCTGACAAATCACTGGCAGCACGGCGGGCATTTTCGCTTGATGGGTTGAAGGAACTGGATGCGCTCTATGAGCAATTGCTCAGTAATTTAAAGCTGGCAATGTCGGTGTTCTTCTCTGGCGATGTCACCAGCGCTCGTCGTTTGCGTCGCAGCAAACATCGTTTTCGCATTCTTAATCGCCGCTATTCCCACGCCCACGTCGATCGCCTGCATCAGCAAAACGTGCAGAGCATTGAAACCAGTTCGCTACATTTAGGCTTACTGGGAGATATGCAGCGCCTGAACTCGCTGTTTTGTTCGGTGGCTTACAGTGTGCTGGAACAGCCGGATGAAGATGAAGGACGGGACGAGTATTAATATTGTGAATCCTGTAGGCCTGATAAGACGCGTCAAGCGTCGCATCAGGCACTATGAACAAGATGCCGGATCATGCATCCGGCAATTCACTTAAAAACGGTGACCAGCTTCCAGCGGAACCGCTTCTTCACCAGCCTTAAACACATAAGTGGTGTTCGGGCCACCCAGCGTAGCGTGACCTTTACTCATTGTGATCCAGTTACCTTCCGGTAGACCAATAATCGTCAGTTCTGGCGCGACGACCAGCAGTTCGCGAATACGCTGCTCACGGGTTTCACCTTTATGGCCTTCCGGCAGCGCGTTGGTGAAGTGCGGGTTGATTTGCAGCGGGAACAGATTTAGCGCATCGAAACCTTGCGGATCGACAATCGGCATATCGTTGGTGGTACGAATAGTTGGGCAAGCAAGGTTAGCGCCTGCGCTCCAGCCAATATACAGAGCGCCACGTTTAACCACGTCAGTAATTGGTGCCAGCAGCCCGCGCTCGCGGCACTGTTTCAGCAACTGGAAAGTATTCCCGCCGCCGACAATCACGATCTCAGCATTTTCAATCGCGGCAACGGGATCGACAACGCTATGAATACCGGTGACAGAAACACCCAGCGGAGCGAGAACCGCAGCCGTTTTCGCTGTGTAATCATCCCAGGTCTGCGTTACGCCAGCGAAAGGGATAAACACCGCTGAGCGGCGACCCTGCAACTGTTCAGCAATTAGCGGCAGTGCATGTTCCAGCCAGGCTTTACCCGGCAGCGTCGAGTTACTCAATAAAAGCAGTTCCATTACTTCTCCGGTTAGTAAGAAATCACGGGAGGCATGCTACCACTGCGAATTTAACCACTTACTGACATGGCTCACGATGTCGCACATTGCTTCTGGAAAGTGATTTGAGCAGGTAACGAATTCAAGCCAATGGAAATAACAAATAGTTCGCTCATGACTATTTTTTATCAACCCAAAGGTACGGTATATTCCGTTTTTTACAGGAGAATTTATGCTGCCCGACTCATCAGTCCGTTTAAATAAATACATCAGCGAAAGCGGAATTTGCTCACGCCGCGAAGCGGATCGCTATATCGAGCAAGGCAATGTGTTCCTTAATGGCAAGCGAGCCACCATTGGCGATCAGGTGAAACCCGGCGACGTTGTGAAAGTAAACGGTCAGTTGATTGAACCTCGGGAAGCCGAAGATTTGGTACTTATCGCCCTGAACAAGCCCGTTGGTATTGTAAGCACCACCGAAGATGGCGAGCGCGATAACATTGTCGATTTCGTTAACCACAGCAAACGCGTGTTCCCGATTGGCCGCCTGGATAAAGACTCCCAGGGGCTGATTTTCCTCACCAATCACGGCGATCTGGTGAATAAGATCCTGCGTGCTGGCAATGATCATGAGAAAGAGTATCTGGTGACGGTCGATAAACCGATTACCGAGGAGTTTATTCGCGGCATGAGTGCGGGGGTGCCAATCCTCGGGACAGTGACCAAAAAGTGCAAAGTTAAAAAAGAAGCGCCGTTTGTCTTCCGCATTACCCTGGTGCAGGGGCTGAACCGTCAGATCCGGCGCATGTGCGAGCATTTCGGCTATGAAGTGAAAAAGCTGGAACGCACGCGCATCATGAACGTTAGCTTAAGCGGCATTCCGCTGGGGGAATGGCGCGATTTAACCGACGATGAGTTAATCGACCTCTTTAAGCTCATTGAAAATTCCTCTTCCGAGGTAAAACCTAAAGCGAAGGCCAAACCGAAAACAGCGGGCATCAAACGTCCAGTCGTTAAGATGGAAAAAACGGCGGAAAAAGGCGGTCGCCCGGCGTCCAACGGTAAGCGTTTTACCTCGCCGGGGCGTAAAAAGAAGGGGCGCTGATTAACGCCTCAGACTGATGAAAACGGCCCAAAAGTGCCCGGACAGTCCCCTCGCCCCTTCGGGAAAAGGGTTAGGGTGAGGGGAAAATTGTGTTCACACTGACGAGTGAAAATCTCAGGCGTTGATTGTGGATTAGCGCCTGCCGCGCGTCGACGTATTTGCTGACCAGCTAAATGACGCTTCAGGATCCGGTTTATAAGCCTGCTTTTTCTTCAACTGGCGGGCTTTTTTCGCTTCAGCCTCACGCTCAACCATTAATTTATCGATGTAATCTTTCTTAATGCTGTTGGTTTCGGAGTTGGTCAATACGCGACCATGCGCAATCCGCGCCCGATCCAGCAGTGTTTTAAGTTCACGCTGCTCGCGTTCAGTCATCTCTTTTTGGGTAATACGGGGGAGTGCCATGATGGTGCCCTCAGTGAGCCAGAGAGTTCAGTGTACGGGAATTCGTTTGCGAGCAGAACTGATAATATTCATTTTGCCTTCTCTTAACTATTTATCTCTTTCGATAATTAATTAGAGATGCAGATAAAAAAATTAAAGGCAATTATTCTCCGATAAAGACGCTGGTTAACAGAGTACAGGCTCGTTTATTGATGAGCATAGTGACAAGAAAATCAATACGGCCCGAAATATAGCTTCCAGGCCATACAG
>OOCO01000239.1_pt1 | contig 10493 bp, 9 predicted proteins | sample 1670991 | NCBI WGS metagenome assembly OOCO01 (sample SAMN06348111, study PRJEB24527) | human gut metagenome | biome: human gut; feature: ankylosing spondylitis patient; material: feces | host: Homo sapiens | place: China | collected 2015-10 | reverse complement strand
TCGAGAGCCCGCTGGCCAAGCTCCACTTCGACGTGCAGCAGATTCCGCTCGAGGAGGGATATGCCGACGTGCTGCTCTGCAACCACATCCTCGAACACGTGGCCGACGACCGCCGTGCAATGCGCGAACTCTGCCGCGTGCTGCGCCCCGGCGGCTGGGGCGTCATCCTCTCGCCCGTCGACCGCTCGCGCGCGGAGACCTTCGAGGACGACACCATCACCGACCCCGATGAGCGCACCCGCATCTTCGGGCAGTACGACCACCGGCGCATCTACGGCCGCGACTATGCCGACCGGCTGCGCGAGGCGGGCTTCGAGGTCATGGAGCTCGACTACGCCTCGAACTGCACCCCCGCGGAGCGCCGCCGCTACGCCCTCTGCGACGACTGGCTCTACATCGTCCGCCGCCCCTGCCCCGACCCGGAGCGGGAGGCTGCCGACGGCCGCCGCACGGCGCCGGCCCGCGAAGCATGAGAAGACCCCACATACGTCCCGATTCCGCCCCCTGTCCGCCCGGAACCGACCCAACGTATTCAAAAAATCATTTGCCCATGAAGACAAATTCACTGCGAGCATGGCTCCTGGCCGTGCGTCCCTACAGTTTCGGCGCCACCTCGACGCCCGTATTCGTCGCCTCGGCGCTGGCCTGGAGCGACGGTTCGTTCCACTGGCTGCCGGCGCTGCTCTGCCTCCTCTTCGCACTGCTGATGCAGTGCACGGCCAACCTGGTCAACGACCTGTGCGACTTCCAGAAAGGGGCCGACAGCCCCGAACGGCTCGGTCCCGACCGCGCCTTCGCCAAGGGCTACATCACGCTGCGCGCCATGAAGTGGGGCATCGCCGCCTTCACGGTGGCGGGAGCCGCCGTCGGACTGACGCTGCTCCGCTACGGAGGGTGGGAGCTGCTGCTGGTCGGCGCCGCCTGCATCCTCTTCGCCTACCTCTACACCGCCGGGCCGTGGCCGCTGGCCTACCACGGACTGGGCGACGTGGCCGTCGTCCTCTTCTTCGGCGTCGTCCCCGTCGGCTTCACCTACTACATCCTCGCCCACGACTGGACGTGGGAGGTGACGCTGGCCGGACTCGCCTGCGGCCTGGTTATCGACACCATGCTGATGGTCAACAACTTCCGCGACCGCATGGAGGATGCCGCCAGCGGCAAGCGCACCATCGTCGTCTGCCTCGGCGCCGGAGTCGGCCGCTGGGGATACCTCTTCCTCGGCACGGCCGCCACGCTGCTCTGCCTCGCCTTCGCCCTCTTCGGACGCTGGTACGCCGCACTGCTGCCGCTGCTCTACTGGGTGCTCTTCTTCTTCACGTGGCGCAAGATGGTCCGCATCGACCACGGCGAGGAACTCAACATCTGTCTGGGCGAGACGGCCCGCAACCTCACCCTCTTCGGGGTGCTGCTCACCGTCGGGCTGCTGCTCGGCTGACGCCTGATACGGCCCCGCAAAGGGAAGCGCCGCACCTTCGCGAACGAGGGTGCGGCGCTTCCGCTTTACCGTCACGGCGCTCCGGCCGCAGACCGAATCCCGGCCGTCAATAGAGGAAGAAGACAATCCCGACAAAGTGGCAGGCGGCGCCGAGGTTGATGAGCAGGTGCCAGACCAGATGGTGGTAGCGGAACCCCTTGCGGGCATAGAACCACGCCCCGAGCGTATAGAAGAGGCCGCCCGCGGCGATGAGCCACAGCAGCGGCGTCGAGGCGTTGCGCAGGAAGAGCGGCAGGAAGAAGAGGATGGTCCACCCCATGACCAGATAGATAGTCAGGCTCACGGCCGGCAGCGACCGCCGCGAGAGCGACTTGTAGAAGATGCCGAAGAGCACCATCGCCCACTGCAGCACGGCGATGAGCACCCCCTGCCATCCGCCGATGACCGACAACGCGATGGGCGTATAGCTGCCGGCGATGGCCACGTAGATGAAGATGTGGTCGAGGATGTGGAAGACCGCCTTGTGCTTCGAGGTGGGATTCATCGAATGGTAGAGCGTCGAGGTGAGGAACATCAGGAAGAGCGAGACCACAAAGACGCTCACCGAGACGCTGGCCAGCACCCCCTGCACGTCGTGGACATAGGCCCACACCGCCGCAAAGGGCAACGCGCAGAGCGACAGCAGCGCCATCACGCCGTGCGACACCGTATTGGCTATCTCCTCCCCCAGCGTGGGGACATAGGGCGCATTCTTTCGCAACATGATTTTCAGACGGATTGTACGGTGTCAAAAGTAGGAATTTTTTCCTATCTTTGTCCCGGTTAGGTTACAGGTAATCAAAAAATGGACTATTCACGCTACGAAAAACTCCGCGCACTGGTGCGCGGGAGTTTCTCGTCCGAGACCCAGCGCCTGGTAGACGACGCGCTGGCCTATGCGGACGAGCAACTCGCCGGGATGACCCGTTACGACGGCTCCCCGCTGCTCGAGCACGGCGCGGGAGTAGCCTGCATTGTCATCTCCGAAGTCGGACTGGGCCGCAACTCCACCATTGCGTCGGTGTTGCACGACGTGGTGCGCATCGCCCACAAACAGCAGTCCCAGGAGGAGTTCCTCGCACTGATGAACGACCTGCGCAGCCGCTTCGGCGAGCAGGTGGCCGGCATCACCATGGGGCTCTGCAACATCTCGGAACTGAAACTCAAGGTGGCCAAGGAGCAGGCCGGCAACTTCCGCGACCTGATTGTCAGCTACTCGGAGGACCCGCGCGTGATTCTCATCAAGCTGGCCGACCGCCTCGAGGTGATGCGTTCGCTCGACATCTTCCCGCGCGAGAAGTGGCGCAAGAAGAGTTGGGAGTCGATGAACCTCTACGCCCAGATTGCCCACAAGCTGGGCCTCTACGGACTCAAGAGCGAGCTGGAGGACATCGCCCTCAAATACCTCGAACCGAAGGACTACGACCTCATCGTGGCCAAGCTCGAAGAGAGCGCCGACGAGCGCCGCGCCTTCATCGCCCGCTTCATCGTACCCATCGAGGAGCGGCTGCGGAAACTCGGCATCAACTACCACATCAAGAGCCGCACGAAGTCCATCTTCTCCATCTGGAACAAGATGCAGAAGCAGCGTGTCCCCTTCGAGGGCGTCTACGACATCTTCGCTATCCGCATCATCATCGACTGCCCCGTGGAGGAGGAGAAACGCCTCTGCTGGACCGCCTACTCGGTGGTGACGGACTACTATACGCCCAACCCCAACCGCATGCGCGACTGGATTTCGATTCCCAAGTCGAACGGCTACGAGTCGCTCCACACGACCGTTTCGGCCGAGGGGCGCTGGGTCGAGGTGCAGATTCGCACCGAACGCATGGACGCCGTGGCCGAGCGGGGTATCGCTGCCCACTGGCGCTACAAGGGGGTAGGCCAGGGGGCCCGCACCAGCGAGCAGTGGCTCGGCCGGCTGCGCGAGCTGCTCGAGGATACGACCCACTCGCTGGCGCAGCGCTTCGACGCCAAACCCGCCTCGGGCGAGATTTTCGTCTTCACGCCCAACGGCGACCTGCGCAAGCTGCCCGAAGGGGCCACGCTGCTCGACTTCGCCTTCGACATCCACACCAACCTGGGCGCCACCTGCTCGGGCGGCAAGGTGAACAACCGCGCCGTCTCCATCCGCGAGGTGCTCCACAACGGCGACATCGTCGAGATTCTCACCCAGAAGAACCAGACGCCCAAGGCCGACTGGCTCTCGGTGGTGGTCACCTCGAAGGCGCGCAACAAAATCAAATCCTACCTGCGCGAGGAGCAGGCCAAGCATGCCCGCATGGGACGCGAGGAGCTCGAGCGCAAGCTCAAGAACTGGAAGTTCCCGCTCTCCATCGACGAGGCGGTGGCCTACCTGGCCAAATACTTCAAGGTGCGGACGGGCACCGAGGTCTACGGCCTCATCTCGACCCAGAAGGTCGAGCTGGCCTCCATCAAGGAGATTCTCTCGCGCCACCTCTCGGGGGCGGCCGAAGAGGAGCGCCGTGCCGCGGCGGCCGAGGTCGAACGGGCCAAGGCCGCAGCGCGCGAGACGGCACCCGCACGGAGCAGCGATGCACTGATTATCGACGACGACATCTCGAAAATCCAGTACAAGCTGGCCCGCTGCTGCAACCCCATCAAGGGCGACGAGGTCTTCGGCTTCATCACCATCGGGGCGGGCATCACCTGCCCCAACGCGCGCCGCATGCGCGAGCGCTATCCCCACCGGGTCATCGATGCGCGCTGGCGCTCGACGGCCGAGGGGGCCTTCCGCGTCTCCATCCGCATCGTGGCGGCCGACATGACCGGCATGGCCAACCACATCACCGAGGTCATCAGCCGCGACCTGAGGCTCAACATTCGCTCGATGAACTTCTCGGCCGCCTCGGGAGGCAGTGTCGAGGGTGTGGTCAGCGTCGAGGTACCCGGCACGGCCGCCGTCGATACGCTCATCCACTCCATCATGCGTATCCGAGGTGTACAGCGAGCCTACCGCATCAACAACTGATGCGACCGATGCGCCCCGGAGGTGGACGTTTTCCAAAGTTGTTCGATTGACAATTCCTTTTTATTTTACCATATTAGATAGATGAATAACAATTCCATCAGCGTCGTTTTCGCCGACTCGTCGCATGCGCACTACGCACAGCGTATCTGCGACCTCATCTACGAGTCGGCTCTGCAGCGGGGCACGGGCATCGCCAAACGGTCGCCCGAGTACATCGCGGCAAAGATGACCGGCGGCAAGGCCGTCGTGGCGCTGGACGGCGAGAAGCTCATCGGCTTCAGCTACATCGAGTGTTGGGGGCACGGCGATTTCGTCGCGACCTCCGGATTGATTGTCGACCCCGAGTACCGGCACATGGGACTCGCGGAGCAAATCAAACGACGAACATTCGAGCTGGCCCGACGACGATTCCCCTATGCGAAGTTATTCAGCATCACCACGTCGTTGCCGGTCATGAAGCTCAACTCGCGGATGGGATACGTTCCCGTGACCTTTTCGGAACTGACCGAAGACGACGAATTCTGGCAGGGCTGCCAGGGATGTTGCAACTACGACATCCTGCAGCGCAACAACCGGAGGATGTGTCTCTGCACGGGCATGCTCTACGACCCGGCCAAGGAACAGCCCCGCCAGTCGCGGCTGACGCCCTACGTGATGTTCCTCCGAAACCGGTTCCGCAAGCTCTTCCACCTCAAGTAAGGGCGGCGCACGGAGCCAAAAATCCGGGACTCCGCTCCCGGGAAACAATGTACAACGTAAAATAAAAAAAGAATCAACCGAAAATGGAAAAGAAGAAAGTGGCGTTCAGCGGCGGTCTGGACACCTCGTCCTGTGTGAAATATCTCTCCGAAGAGAAGGGTTACGACGTCTATACGGCCATCGCCAACACGGGCGGTTTCTCGGCCGACGAACTGGCACGCATCGAAGAGCGCGCCCTGGCGCTGGGCGCCGTGAAGCACGCCACGCTCGACATCGAGCAGGAGTACTACGAAAAGAGCATCCGCTACATGGTCTACGGCAACATCCTGCGCAACGGCACCTACCCCATCTCGGTCAGCTCGGAGCGCATCTTCCAGGCCATCGCCATCATCGAATACGCCAAGCAAATCGGCGCCGACGCCGTTGCCCACGGCTCGACCGGCGCAGGCAACGACCAGGTGCGTTTCGACCTGACGTTCCAGGTGCTGGCTCCCGAAATCGAAATCATCACCCCGACGCGCGACATGACCCTCACGCGCGAATATGAAATCGACTACCTGCGCCGCCACGGCTTCGAGGCCGACTTCCGCAAGATGGAGTACTCCATCAACAAGGGACTCTGGGGCACCTCCATCGGCGGCCGCGAGACGCTCCACTCGGAGCAGACGCTCCCCGAGGAGGCCTATCCGAGCCAGATTACGGCCACGGGCGAGGAGACGCTCCGTCTGGGCTTCACCGAAGGCGAACTCACGTCGGTCAACGGCACCCCCTACACCGACCGCGTCGAGGCCATCCGCGCCGTCGAGGCCATCGGCTCGCGCTACGGCATCGGCCGCGACATGCACATCGGCGACACCATCATCGGCATCAAGGGCCGCGTGGGCTTCGAGGCCGCCGCGCCGATGCTCATCATCTCGGCCCACAAGATGCTCGAGAAGCACGTGCTGACCAAGTGGCAGCTCTACTGGAAGGAGCAGGTGGCCACCTGGTACGGCATGTTCCTCCACGAGGCGCAGTACCTCGAGCCCGTCATGCGCGACATCGAGGCGATGCTCCTCTCGTCGCAGCGCAACGTCACGGGCGAGGTCGAGCTGACGCTCCGCCAGCGCTGCTTCACACTGGTGGGCGTCTCGTCGTCGTTCGACCTGATGAAGACCGACTTCGGCGAGTACGGCGAGGTGAACAAGGCCTGGACGGCCGACGACGTGAAGGGCTTCACGAAGATTCTGGGCAACCAAATCAAGATTTACCACAACGTTCAAAAGCGCAACGGCAAATGATACGCGCAGGAATCATCGGCGGCGCCGGCTATACGGCCGGTGAGCTGGTACGCCTTCTGGTGAACCACCCCCATGTCGAGCTGGGCTTCGTCCACAGCACGAGCCATGCGGGCGACCTCATCACCGCGGTCCACGCGGGGCTCGACGGCGAGACCCCGCTACGCTTCTGCGCCGAATACAACCTGGAGCAGGTCGACGTGCTCTTCCTCTGCTCGGCCCACGGCGAGAGCCGCAAGTGGCTCGCCGCACACGAGCTGCCCGAGTCGCTGCGCATCATCGACCTGGCGCAGGATTTCCGCGACGAGAGCGAAGGGTTCGTCTACGGACTGCCGGAGCTCTGCAGCGAGCGGATTCGCGCCGCACGCCGCGTGGCCAATCCGGGCTGCTTCGCCACGGCCATCCAGCTGGCGCTGCTGCCGCTGGCCTCCGCCGGGCTGCTCGAGGACGAGGTCCATGTGACGGCCGTCACCGGTTCGACCGGCGCCGGCGTGAAGCCCTCGGCGACGACCCACTTCAGCTGGCGGAGCGACAACCTCTCGGTCTACAAGTGCTTCACGCACCAGCACCTGCTCGAAATCGGCCGCAACCTGCGGCAGCTGCAGCCTGCGTTCGACCGCGACGTCAACTTCGTCCCCATGCGGGGCGACTTCACCCGCGGCATTCTGGCCAGCGTCTACACGCGCTGCCGGCTCGACGAGCGGGAGGCCGAACTCCTCTACCGCGATTACTACGAGGATGCGGCCTTCACCCGCGTGACGGAGCAGTACCCCGACCTCAAACGGGTGGTCAACACCAACCGCGCGCTGCTGCACACGGCCCGCTACGGCGACAAGCTGCACGTGGTCTCGGTCATCGACAACCTGCTCAAGGGAGCCTCGGGACAGGCCGTGCAGAACATGAACCTGATGTTCGGCCTCGACGAGCGCGAGGGGCTGCGGCTCAAGGCCAGCGCCTTCTGACCTGACAGGCAGACCGGGGAAACCCGCACGCGCACAGACAACCCATCCGGCAGTGTCCCGACCCGCGTCGGGATGCGGCCGGGTGTATTCACCCCGAAACAACGCCGGGGCCATCCACCTCAAAAAAACAACACGGACATGAAACCATTCAACGTATATACGCTCTACCCCACGGAGCCCGTACGGGGCCGCGGCAACTTCGTCTACGACGCCGCCGGCACCGAATACCTCGACCTCTACGGCGGCCATGCGGTCATCTCGCTCGGCCATGCCGACCCGACCTACGTCGGCCGCATCTCGGAGCAGGTCGCACGGCTGGGCTTCTACTCCAATTCGGTCGAAAACTCGCTCCAGAGCGAGCTGGCCGAGCGGCTGGGCCGCGCATCGGGGTACGAGGACTACAGCCTCTTCCTCTGCAACTCGGGGGCCGAGGCCAACGAGAACGCCATGAAGCTGGCCTCGTTCCATACGGGCCGCTCGCACATCCTCGCCTTCACGGGGGCCTTCCACGGCCGCACGTCGGGAGCCGTCGCCGCCACCGACAACGCGGCGCTCCGCGCACCGTTCAACAGCACGTCCCATGTCGAATTCGCCCCGCTGGGTGACCTGGCGCGGGTCGAGGAGCTGCTCGCGACGGGGCGCTTCGCCGCCGTCATCATCGAGGGCATCCAGGGCGTGGCGGGCATCCGCGTCCCCTCGGACGACTTCCTGCGTGGGCTGCGCGAGGCGACCCTCCGCCACGGCGTGCAGCTCATCCTCGACGAAATCCAGTCGGGCTACGGCCGTACGGGGCAGTTCTTCGCCCACCAGAAGGCGGGCATCCGCCCCGACCTGATTACCGTCGCCAAGGGAATGGGCAACGGCTTCCCCATCGGAGGTGTGCTCATCGCCCCCCACTTCGAGGCGCGGCCGGGGATGCTCGGCACCACCTTCGGCGGCAACCACCTGGCCTGCGCCGCCGCGCTGGCCGTGCTGGAGGTGATGGAGCGCGACCGCCTTGTGGAGAACGCCGCCGCAACGGGCGCCTACCTGCTCGACGGGCTGCGCCGCATCGACGGAGTGCGCGACGTGCGGGGCCGCGGCCTGATGGTCGGCTTCGACGTCGAGGGTTCGGCGTCCGAATTCCGCCGCCGGCTCCTCTTCGAAAAGCACATCTTCACGGGCGGCGCCGGAGCCACGACCGTCCGTCTGCTGCCGGCCCTCACGCTGACGCGCGAGCTGGCCGACCGTTTCCTTGCGTCGCTCGAAGCGTTGCTCCGCAGCTGACGCCCCACCTTTCAAAAAAACGCGAATCATGAAAAAATTCACCTGCGTACAGGATATCGGCGACCTGCATCAGGCCGTCGCCGAGGCATTCGAAATCAAGCGCGACCGCTTCCGCCATGCGGAGCTGGGCCGCAACCGCACGCTGCTGATGCTCTTCTTCAACTCGAGCCTCCGCACCCGTCTCTCGACCCAGAAGGCGGCGATGAATCTGGGCATGAACGTCATGGTGCTCGACGTCAACCAGGGCGCCTGGAAGCTCGAGACCGAGCGCGGCGTGGTGATGGACGGCGACAAGGCCGAACACCTGCTCGAGGCCATTCCGGTCATGGGCTCTTACTGCGACATCATCGGCATACGCTCGTTCGCACGCTTCCAGGACCGCACCGAGGACTACGAGGAGCGCGTGCTCGAGCAGTTCATCCGCTACTCGGGCCGCCCGGTCTTCTCGATGGAGGCCGCCACGCGCCACCCGCTGCAGAGCTTCGCCGACCTGCTCACCATCGAGGAGTACAAGCGCACGGAACGCCCCAAGGTGGTCATGACCTGGGCGCCCCACCCCAACGCGCTGCCGCAGGCCGTGCCCAACTCCTTCGCCGAGTGGATGAACGCCACCGACTACGACTTCGTCATCACCCACCCCGAGGGCTACGAGCTCGACCCGCAGTTCGTCGGCCGCGCCCGCGTGGAGTACGACCAGCGTAAGGCGCTCGAAGGGGCCGACTTCGTCTATGCGAAGAACTGGGCCGCCTACACGGGCGACAACTACGGCAAGGTGCTGAGCCGCGACCGCTCGTGGACCGTCACGGCCGAAAAGATGGCGCTCACCCGCGACGCCTACTTCATGCACTGCCTGCCCGTGCGGCGCAACATGATTGTCACCGACGAGGTCATCGAGTCGCCGCGCTCGCTGGTCATCCCCGAGGCGGCCAACCGCGAAATCTCGGCACAGGTCGTACTCAAGAGGCTGCTGGAGGGGCTCGGGCAATGAGGAGCGTCACGGTAGTGAAAATCGGGGGCAACGTCATCGACGACCCCGCGGCGCTGAAGCGCTTCCTCGGCGAATTCGCCGCGCTCGAAGGGGCCAAGATACTTGTCCACGGCGGCGGGAAGCTCGCCACGCGGCTTGCCGAACGGCTCGAGCTGAAGACGCAGATGGTCGACGGCCGCCGCATCACCGACCGGGGAACGCTCGACGTGGTGACGATGGTCTACGCCGGGCTGGTCAACAAGCAGCTCGTCGCCGGACTGCAGGCCGAGGGGTGCAACGCACTGGGGCTGTCGGGCGCCGACGGCAACGTCGTGACGGCACGCCGCCGGGCCCCCGAACCGGTCGACTACGGCTTCGTGGGCGACATCGAGCGGGTCGATGCCGGGCTGCTCGTGCGGCTGCTCGACGCGGGGCTGACCCCCGTCTTCCCGGCCATCATGCACGACGGCCGCGGCACGCTGCTCAACTGCAATGCCGACGGGGTGGCTACGGCCCTGGCCACGGCGCTCGCGCCGCAGATGCCCACCGATCTGGTCTTCTGCTTCGAGAAGCGCGGCGTGCTGCGCAACCCCGACGACGAGGAGTCGGTCATCGCCGAAATCACGCCCGACGACTTCGCGGCACTGCGCGCCGAGGGGGTCGTCAGCAAGGGAATGCTGCCCAAAATCGAGAATGCGCTGAAGGCCGTCGCCGAGGGAGTCCGGAGCGTCGTCATCCGCAGCGCCGGGAACCTCGCCGAGCCCTCGGGCACCGTCATCCGGGAGCACCCCGCGGCGCAGTGACCCGTTCGGGCCGGGTCGCGGCGCATCCCGCGGCGGACCCATGTCCCCCGGAT
>OOCO01000234.1_pt1 | contig 10704 bp, 9 predicted proteins | sample 1670991 | NCBI WGS metagenome assembly OOCO01 (sample SAMN06348111, study PRJEB24527) | human gut metagenome | biome: human gut; feature: ankylosing spondylitis patient; material: feces | host: Homo sapiens | place: China | collected 2015-10 | reverse complement strand
CTCTTCGAAAAACAGTTCAACCAGTTCTTTGGCATCCCGCTTGCTAAGCCCAAGCTTATCAAACAGATATTCTGACATTTCAGCTTTTGTAAGCGCCATAGGTTCAATCCCTCAATGATGCCTGGAATCGCTCTTTTAATGCCTCTACACATTTGGCGACGGTAGCGGCAATCTCCTCTTCTTCGAGTGTACGGCTGGTATCTTGCAGGATCAGGCTTATGGCGAGGCTCTTATACCCCTCCGCAACACCCTTACCGCGGTACACGTCAAATAAGTTTACGCCAACTACCTGATTTACGCCAACTTTCTTACATTCGGATAAAATATCCGCTGCGGGAACGTTTTCTGCGACCACCACCGCGATGTCACGACGGTTCGCCGGGAAGCGAGAAATCTCGCGCGCCTGAGGCACCACGCGGTCTGCGAGCTTGTTCCACTCCAGTTCGAACACCAGAGTGCGACCGTTAAGATCCAGTTTACGTTCCAGTTCAGGATGAACAACCCCAACAAAACCAATACGTTCACCTTTCAGATAAATCGCTGCGGATTGCCCCGGATGCAGTGCCGGATTCGCTTCTGCACGGAACTCAACCTCATTCAGTTTACCGGTCAGGTCGAGAACGGATTCAAGATCGCCTTTCAAATCATAGAAATCAACGGTCTCTTTTGCCAGGTTCCAGTGCTCTTCGTAACGGTTACCGCAAATCACACCGGCTAACATCAGATCCTGACGAATGCCCAACGGTGCCTGAGTATCTGGTACGAAACGCAGACCGCTTTCGAAAATGCGCACACGGTTCTGCTGACGGTTCTGGTTGTACACCACGGTTGCCAGCAGGCCAGTCCACAGAGAAAGACGCATTGCTGACATTTCAACAGAGATCGGGCTTGGCAGCAGTAAGGCTTCAACGCCTGGATGGATCATCTGCTGCACTTTCGGATCAACGAAGCTGTAGGTGATCACTTCCTGATAGCCTTTGTCGTTGAGCAGCGTTTTCACGCGCTTGAGCGACAGGTCAGCTTCACGGTGAGTACCCATAATCAGGCTTGCCTGTACCGGCTCATCCGGGATGTTGTTGTAGCCGTAAACACGCGCGACTTCTTCAACCAGATCTTCTTCAATCTCCATATCGAAACGCCAGCTCGGCGCAACTGCCTGCCATTCGTCTTTGCCTTCGGTCACTTCGCAGCCGAGACGACGCAGAATGTCAGTTACCTGCTCATCCGCAATATGATGGCCGATCAGGCGATCCAGTTTGCTACGACGTAGAGTGATGGTTGCACGCTTCGGCAGCGTTGCTTCGTTGGTGATATCAATTACCGGGCCAGCCTCACCACCGCAGATGTCGATCAGCAGACGGGTCGCACGTTCCATCGCTTTGTGCTGCAGTGCCGGATCAACGCCACGCTCATAACGGTGAGACGCATCGGTATGCAGGCCATGACGACGAGCACGACCGGTGATAGACAGCGGGCTAAAGAACGCGCATTCCAGCAGCACGTTTTGTGTTTCGTCATTCACGCCAGAGTGTTCGCCACCGAAGATGCCGCCCATCGCCAGCGCCTTGTTGTGGTCGGCGATGACCAGAGTGTCAGCATTCAGCTTCGCTTCAGTACCGTCGAGCAGCACCAGCGTTTCGCCCTCTTTCGCCATCCGCACCACAATGCCGCCTTCAATGCGATCTTTATCGAAAGCGTGCATCGGCTGGCCCAGTTCGAGCAGCACATAGTTGGTGACGTCAACAACTGCATCGATAGAACGGATCCCGCAACGACGCAGTTTTTCTTTCATCCACAGCGGAGTTGGCGCTTTAACGTTAATGCCTTTTACCACACGGCCAAGATAACGCGGGCAGGCTTCCGGCGCTTCGACTGTAATCGGCAGCGTGTCGTCGATGGTCGCACCAACCGGAACGATTTCCGGTTGAACCAGCGGCAGCTGGTTCAGCACGGCAACGTCACGCGCAACACCAATGATGCCTAAGCAGTCGGCACGGTTTGGCGTCACGCTGATTTCGATGGTGTTGTCATCAAGTTTCAGGTATTCACGGATATCGGTGCCAATCGGCGCATCCGCAGGCAGTTCGATAATGCCGCTGTGATCGTCAGAAATGCCCAGTTCAGAGAAGGAGCACAGCATCCCTTCAGACGGTTCGCCACGCAGTTTCGCCGCTTTAATTTTGAAATCACCCGGCAGAACAGCACCAATGGTCGCTACCGCTACACGCAGGCCCTGACGGCAGTTTGGCGCACCGCAGACGATGTCCAGCAGGCGATCGCCGCCGACATTCACTTTTGTCACACGCAGTTTGTCAGCGTTCGGATGCTGCGCACACTCAACCACTTCACCAACGACCACGCCGTGGAAGCTGCCGGCAACCGGTTCTACACCGTCAACTTCCAGGCCCGCCATAGTGATTTGATTTGCCAGCGCATCGCTATCAATCGCCGGGTTCACCCATTCGCGTAACCACAGTTCACTGAATTTCATAATCTATTCCTGCCTTATTTAAACTGTTTGAGGAAACGCAGATCGTTTTCGAAGAATGAACGCAGGTCGGTGACGCCGTAACGCAACATAGTCAGACGCTCCATCCCCATCCCGAAGGCGAAACCAGAGTAAACTTCCGGGTCGATGCCAACGTTACGCAACACGTTCGGATGCACCATCCCGCAGCCCAGCACTTCCAGCCATTTACCGTTTTTACCCATGACGTCCACTTCTGCAGAAGGTTCGGTAAACGGGAAGTAGGAAGGACGGAAGCGAATCTGCAAATCTTCCTCAAAGAAGTTACGCAGGAAGTCGTGCAGCGTGCCTTTCAGGTTGGTAAAGCTGATGTTGGTATCAACAATCAGACCTTCCATCTGATGGAACATCGGCGTGTGAGTCTGGTCGTAGTCGTTACGATAAACACGGCCAGGCGCGATGATACGAATCGGTGGCTGCTGGGCTTTCATGGTGCGGATCTGTACGCCAGAGGTCTGGGTACGCAGCAGGCGGGTAGTGTCAAACCAGAAAGTGTCGTGGTCAGCGCGCGCCGGGTGGTGACCAGGAATGTTCAGAGCATCGAAGTTATGATAATCGTCTTCGATTTCCGGCCCGGTTGCCACGGTAAAGCCAAGCTCACCGAAGAAACTTTCGATACGGTCGATGGTACGGGTAACCGGATGCAGACCGCCGTTTTCAATGCGACGACCTGGCAGAGAGACATCAATCGTTTCCGCCGCCAGACGCGCATTCAGTGCAGCGCTTTCCAGTTCCGCTTTACGCGCATTCAGCGCCTGCTGAACCTGCTCTTTCGCTTCGTTGATAACCGCACCAGCTGCCGGACGCTCTTCTGGCGGCAGCTCACGCAGGGTCGTCATCTGAAGGGTTAAGTGCCCTTTTTTACCCAAATATTCGACGCGCACATTATCTAACGCGGCAACATCTGACGCCTGGCTAATGGCCGCCTTCGCACTGGCAACCAGTTCTGCGAGATGTGACATGGTTTTCCTCATTGTGTCAGTGGTGACACTGGTTCGTTGGACTTAGAGCCTATCCCATCAGGCTATTTTACTTGCCATTTTGGTCCCGGGCTGTGCTCGAAATTCTCACGTACTTAAATACGCTCCGGTTTCTCCGCGCTGGCCGTGTCCAGTCTGGCTGCGACAATTACACCTGATGAGACAGGCTTTTTATTTTTCAAAACGCGCATACAAAAAAAGCCTCCACTGGGAGGCTTTCAGGCGCTGTTTTCCGTTTCTCTTCTCACGCGCTAGCCTCCTGGATTCAGGTGCTAAAGTAAAAAAAGAAGCGGAAAATAGCAGCATTCATTGCTTGCGTTACCTTTTGGTACTCTTCAAAAGACCTTTATTGAAAAGGCTACGGCGATAAAAGTCAATGTTTTGATGGCGTTGAAACGAAAAGAGGGAGACTAGCTCCCTCTTTCAACTGGCTTATGCCAGAGCTGCTTTCGCTTTTTCAACCAGAGCGGTGAACGCTACTTTGTCGAATACTGCGATATCAGCCAGGATCTTACGGTCGATTTCAACAGAGGCTTTTTTCAGGCCATTGATGAATTTGCTGTAAGAAATACCGTTCTGACGTGCTGCTGCGTTGATACGCGCAATCCACAGTTGACGGAACTGACGCTTACGTTGACGACGGTCACGGTAAGCATACTGACCAGCTTTGATAACAGCCTGGAAGGCAACGCGGTATACGCGAGAACGCGCACCGTAGTAGCCTTTAGCTTGTTTCAAAATTTTCTTGTGACGTGCACGTGCAATAACACCACGTTTTACGCGAGCCATATGTGCTCTCCTGTATCTATATTCTAATTAAAAAGTTAAAAACGTTAACGGCTTATGCGTACGGCAGGCACGCGATTACCAGGCCCAGATCGCCTTTGGAAACCATGGCTTTCGGACGCAGGTGACGTTTACGTTTGGTCGCTTTTTTGGTCAGAATGTGACGCAGGTTAGCGTGCTTGTGCTTAAAACCACCTTTACCGGTTTTTTTGAAGCGCTTAGCAGCACCGCGTACGGTCTTAATTTTTGGCATTTTAATAACTTCCACTTCGCATTGTTAATAAACGAAACAAAGGCGAACAAAGCCTGTGAAGCCCGAAGGCTCCACAGACAGTGCTACTTGAAGGCCTTACTGTTTCTTCTTAGGAGCGAGCACCATGATCATCTGGCGGCCTTCGATCTTCGTTGGGAAGGATTCGACCACTGCCAGTTCTTGCAAATCGTCTTTCACGCGATTAAGCACTTCCATACCGATTTGCTGGTGCGCCATCTCACGACCGCGGAAACGCAGCGTGATTTTGGCTTTATCACCCTCTTCGAGAAAGCGAATCAGGCTGCGGAGTTTTACCTGATAGTCGCCTTCATCTGTACCAGGACGGAATTTAATTTCCTTAACCTGGATAACTTTTTGCTTTTTCTTCTGTTCCTTAGAAGACTTGCTCTTTTCATAGAGGAATTTGCCGTAATCCATTATACGACAAACCGGCGGCTCGGCGTTAGGGCTGATCTCGACTAAGTCTACTCCGGCTTCTTCTGCTTTCTCCAGAGCTTCTCTCAGACTCACAATACCAAGCTGCTCGCCTTCCAGACCTGTTAAGCGAACTTCCTGGGCGCGAATTTCGCCATTGATACGGTTAGGGCGCGCCGTTTGAACTCGTTTTCCGCCTTTAATACCTTATTCCTCCAATTGTTTAAGACTGCGGCTGCGAATCTCTTGTTGCAGCTTCTCGATCACTTCATTTACGTCCATGCTTCCCAGGTCTTTACCACGGCGGGTGCGAACGGCAACTTTGCCTGATTCCACCTCTTTATCACCACAGACCAGCATATATGGGACGCGACGCAAAGTGTGCTCGCGGATTTTAAAGCCAATCTTCTCATTTCTCAAGTCTGCTTTAACACGAATGCCCGCATTTGATAGTTTTTGCGTCAATTCGTTAACGTATTCAGACTGTGAATCGGTAATATTCATGATAACAACCTGAACCGGCGCAAGCCAGGTCGGGAAGAAACCAGCGAACTCTTCGGTCAGGATACCGATGAAACGTTCCATCGACCCCAGAATTGCGCGGTGAATCATTACCGGTACTTTACGTTCATTGTCTTCGCCTACATAAGAAGCGCTCAGACGAGACGGCAAAGAGAAGTCCAGCTGTACTGTACCGCACTGCCATGCACGATCGAGGCAGTCATACAGGGTAAATTCAATTTTCGGACCGTAGAAAGCGCCTTCACCCAGTTGATATTCAAACGGGATGTTGTTTTCTTCCAGCGCAACCGCCAGGTCCGCCTCAGCACGATCCCACATTTCGTCGCTGCCAATACGTTTTTCAGGACGAGTGGAGAGTTTGACGACGATCTTCTCGAAGCCAAAAGTGCTGTACATATCATAGACTAAACGGATACATCCGTTAACTTCATCGCGAATTTGTTCTTCAGTACAGAAGATATGCGCGTCATCCTGGGTAAATCCACGCACGCGCATCAGGCCATGCAGCGAACCTGACGGCTCGTTACGGTGGCAGCTACCAAACTCGGCCATACGCAGCGGCAGATCGCGATAAGACTTCAGCCCCTGGTTGAAAATTTGTACGTGACCCGGGCAGTTCATCGGCTTAATGCAGTATTCACGGTTCTCAGAAGATGTGGTGAACATTGCATCTTTGTAGTTGTCCCAGTGACCGGTTTTTTCCCACAGGACACGGTCCATCATGAACGGACCTTTAACTTCCTGATACTGGTACTCTTTCAGTTTAGAACGAACAAACACTTCCAGTTCACGGAAGATGGTCCAGCCGTCGTTGTGCCAGAATACCATACCCGGCGCTTCTTCCTGCATATGGTACAGGTCGAGCTGTTTACCGATTTTACGGTGGTCGCGTTTCGCGGCTTCTTCCAGGCGCTGCAGGTAAGCGTTAAGTGCTTTTTTGTCTGCCCACGCCGTACCGTAAATACGTTGCAACATTTTGTTGTTGCTGTCGCCACGCCAGTAAGCCCCTGCCGTTTTCATTAGTTTGAAATGATGGCAGAAACGCATGTTCGGTACGTGCGGACCGCGGCACATATCGACATATTCTTCATGGAAGTACAGACCTGGCTTGTCATCATGGGCGATGTTTTCGTCAAGAATGGAGACTTTGTAGCTCTCCCCACGGTTGGCGAAAGTTTCACGCGCTTCGTGCCAGCTGACTTTCTTCTTAATGACGTCGTAGTTTTTCTCAGCAAGCTCATGCATCCGCTTCTCGAGTGCTTCGACATCTTCCTGGGTTAACGTGCGGTCAAGATCAACGTCGTAATAAAAACCGTTGTCAATAACCGGGCCGATTGCCATTTTGGTATGCGGCCAAAGTTGTTTAATCGCGTGCCCTAACAGGTGCGCACAGGAGTGACGAATGATCTCCAGACCTTCTTCGTCTTTGGCGGTAATGATCGACAGTTGTGCGTCGTTTTCAATCAGATCGCAAGCATCAACCAGTTCGCCATTAACGCGCCCTGCGATACAGGCTTTCGCCAGACCTGGACCAATGTCCAGCGCAACATCCATGGGGCTTACAGCGTGATCGTAATGGCGTTGGCTGCCATCAGGAAGAGTTATAACAGGCATTTTATATCCTTATTTGCAGTGGTGACCCACACGAAAGATCACATACAAAGAAAAATTTGTTTATTAACAGTTCATTGCGAAACCATCTAGCCAACAAATGCTAAATTGGTTCGCAATCAGGTACACAAATGAAAGACATTAACCTCTCACCTTCCACCCGGTTGAGCGATGTTAACACTAAAAAAAGGGAGATTGTACCTTTCCGTTTCACATTGATTCGATTCGCAATTCGTTTGTAGTGAGTACACCAGCAAAACGCTTAAAGAACAACTGATAACATCACGGTGCGTCTGAAAGGTTTACTGCGAGCGGATTTACAGCAGCATAAACTGAATCCAGCAAAGTTCGTTGCGTGATTTGGCGGTAGTATTTTAAACGCTCATGAGATTAATGACGAAGTGGTCATATCACAATGATAAAAGTGACACAATTCTTATAACAATTTTTCGTGCACATTTCGTTCTGGCGATAATAATTAATCATCATCCTCAAAACCTCCAGATATATATAAGGCGAACAGATTATGAGTCAAAACGATATCATTATCAGAACTCATTATAAGTCTCCTCATAGATTGCACATCGATAGCGACATACCAACACCTTCATCAGAGCCTATTAATCAATTTGCGCGCCAGCTCATCACCCTACTTGATACCTCTGACTTAAGTTCGATGCTGTCATACTGTGTTACTCAGGAATTTACCGCAAACTGTCGAAAAATATCACAAAATTGTTATTCCACTGCCCTTTTTACCATTAACTTTGCCACTTCACCCATCCATACAGAAAATATACTCATTACATTACACTATAAAAAAGAAATCATTTCCTTATTACTGGAAACCACGCCTATTAAAGCTAACCATTTGCGAAGCATACTGGATTATATTGAACAGGAACAGTTAACTGCTGAAGATCGTAACCATTGTATGAAACTGTCTAAAAAAATCCATAGAGAAAAAAACTATACACCCAACAGTAAATCTCAATGGTAGTGCATGTTTTTTGCAATCTCCTTCTGACGCTATTTTTTGTCGCCATCTGTCATTGCAATACGCCCTTGATTCATTGAGAAATGGAAAAGGCAAAGTCAACCTGATTAAACATTACTCCTCCGTTGAATCCATACAGCAGCATGTTCCCTTAGTCCGGGACGCGGAGTTCAGAGCATTACTTCGCCATCCTCCTGCAGGGAGTCGCGTTATCGCGAGTAAGGATTTTGGCTTCGCTTTAGATATTTTCTTTTGTCGAATGATGGCAAACAATGTCAGTCATATGTCCGCGATTTTATATATAGACAATCATACTTTGTCAGTAAGGCTACGAATAAAGCAGTCAGTGTATGGACAATTAAATTATGTTGTGTCCGTTTACGACCCGAACGATACCAACGTTGCCGTCAGAGACACCCACAGGACAGCACGGGGCTTTCTTTCGCTTGATAAGTTCATCAGTTCAGGTCCCGATGCTCAGACCTGGGCTGATAGATATGTTCGCAACTGTGCAATTGCTATTCTGCCCCTATTACCTGTGGGAGTTCCAGGGGCTATTTTCGCGGGTATTGCATCACGAATGCCATTTGCCCCTATACATCCATCGGCAATGTTGTTAATAATGGCTACAGGCCAGACTCAACAGCTTATTACATTATTCAAACAGTTGCCCATACTCCCTGAAAAAGAAATCATTGAAATAATAACTGCGCAGAATAGCGTTGGTACACCTGCTTTATTTTTGGCTATGATGAACGGACATACTGACAACGTGAAAATATTTATGCAAGAAATTCAGTCACTGGTAGATAATCACATCATTCATGAAGATAATCTGGTTAAATTACTGCAAACTAAAAGTGCTAACGAAACACCTGGACTTTATATCTCCATGTTGTATGGATTCGATGAAATAATCGATATCTTTCTGAATGCATTAACCACTCCAATAGCACAAGAGCTTTTAAACAAAAAACTGGTGATGAGTATTTTAGCCATGAAAATACATGATGGTGAGCCAGGATTATACGCCGCAATGGAAAATAATCACCCTTTGTGTGTCACACGGTTCCTCTCTAAAATTAATGGCATCGCCTTTAAATACAAGTTGAGCAAAGCTAACATCATGGATTTATTAAAAGGAGCTACAGCACAGGGAACCCCTGCATTATACATCGCCATGAGCAAGGGTAATGAAGACGTCGTGTTATCTTATATATCGACGCTGGGTGCTTTTGCAAAAAAACATTCTTTTAGTCAACATCAGTTATTTACACTATTGGCCGCTAAAAATCATGACAACATGTCAGCTGTTCATATAGCCATTCATCATAAGCATTATAAAACTGTAGAAACATATTATGCTGCTATTAATGCAATCAGCCAAAGCCTGAGTTTTAGTGCTGATGAAATAAAGACGTATTTATAACCAGCTATTTACGATATATATCGATACATAATTTTATTTTTTTCATAAAACGCAGAAACAGTGACCATGTGCACAACGCCACCCGACGGCTGTAATAACAAAAAATCCCTTGATGCCTGTCCCTTTTGTTACACTCCGTTATCACGCACAAGAGATATGCAGGACACTGGTATGCCGACTAAACGCTTTGATAAAAAACACTGGAAGATGGTGGTGGTGCTACTGGCAATCTGTGGCGCTATGTTGTTGCTACGTTGGGCAGCAATGATTTGGGGCTGAGCAGTGACAAACGAAGACAGCCAGACCGCATAACACGGTCCGGCAGATAATTTTACATGCTGTAGCCCAGCGATAAGGTTGTCCGACGGTCGGTATGTTCCGGTGCAGACTCTGGAGGTTCAGAGTTCCATGTGACGTTGTAAGCCACCTTCAGTCCAAAATGTTCATTAATAGCAACATTTAATGCGCTTTCGGAGTTCAGCGTTGTGTCTTCCGCGCCAAAGACCGAAACACCATGCATAAGCCCCGGAGGCATAGCCCAGCGGCTGGGTTTCACTGGCATTGTCGGTATATTTGTCGTAACGCACACCTGGACCGAATTCAAAGCGGAAACTGTGTACCGGGCCATTCAAAAACTGACGACCATAACCCGCGGTCAACACATCGCGCTCTCGATAGCCGTTATAACGGTCTGTCAGCCAGCTTGCCTGACCAAATAAATAGTCATAATCAGTTAAATTAAAACGGCTACGCCCGCCCGCCGCATATTTTTCTGAAGAACGCTCATCATTAGAAGAAGTATTACTGGCGTTCCCCCACAGCGACCAGGCAGTGGTGTGTCCATACCAGGTCATGGTGGTGTCAGCCGTAAGTGAGGAGCTTTTCGTATTGCCTGATTGTGCAAGATATCCTGCGTTCAGATTACCTTCGAAAGGTTTTTTAGCGCTGGCAGGATCATCCATGACAGTAAAAACGGAATCATCGGCAGCTGCATTCAGTGACGCAAACATGCCCCCCGCCAACATAACGATGGCAGGAACTGTCTTCAAAAGCTTCATTTATCAAGAGTCCGTACAACAAAAAAAGAGACCATCGCGGTCCCGGAAACTTTCTTAAGGATCAAAGATTAGCGTCCCTGGAAAGGTAACGAATTATAAAAAGGCG
>OOCO01000226.1_pt1 | contig 11158 bp, 7 predicted proteins | sample 1670991 | NCBI WGS metagenome assembly OOCO01 (sample SAMN06348111, study PRJEB24527) | human gut metagenome | biome: human gut; feature: ankylosing spondylitis patient; material: feces | host: Homo sapiens | place: China | collected 2015-10 | reverse complement strand
GAGTTCAGACGTGTGCTTTTCCGATCTTACGGCGTAAAAAGATAAGCCATGCAGGATATTCTCTGTAGAGTTCCATACTTTTCTCCCCCTTTTGTATCTACCCGGTGAATGGCACCGGAAAAATGAATTTGTTTATCTGATGAAAATAGTACCGCCTTTTGTGTAATTTTACTACTCATCCGACCACTTATTTTTGCTTATTGATGGTTTATTTACATTCATCCTGTAATTAAGTTACACAAAAGTTAAATTAATACTAAACATTAGTTAAATCATGGCTTTTGCCATTTTTATACTTTTTTTACACCCCGCCCGCAGATTTTTGCGAAATCTTTGCAGCCAGAATTCTACCCTTCCGGTATCACTTTTAGGCCACTGGAGGTGCACTGTGAGTGCAGGCGTGATAACCGGCGTATTGCTGGTGTTTTTATTACTGGGTTATCTGGTTTATGCCCTGATCAATGCGGAGGCGTTCTGATGGCTGCGCAAGGGTTCTTACTGATCGCCACGTTTTTACTGGTGTTAATGGTGCTGGCGCGTCCTTTAGGCAGCGGGCTGGCGCGGCTGATTAATGACATTCCTCTTCCCGGTACAACGGGCGTTGAGCGCGTACTTTTTCGCGCACTTGGCGTCTCTGACCGTGAGATGAACTGGAAGCAATATCTTTGTGCCATTCTCGGCCTGAACATGCTGGGGCTGGCGGTGCTGTTTTTTATGTTGCTCGGTCAGCACTATCTGCCGCTTAATCCACAGCAGTTGCCAGGGCTGTCGTGGGATCTGGCGCTGAATACCGCCGTCAGCTTTGTCACCAATACCAACTGGCAATCTTATAGCGGTGAAACCACGTTGAGCTATTTCAGCCAGATGGCGGGCTTAACGGTGCAAAACTTTCTTTCTGCCGCCAGCGGGATTGCGGTGATTTTTGCCCTCATCCGTGCGTTTACCCGCCAGAGCATGAGCACGCTCGGGAATGCCTGGGTCGATCTGCTACGCATCACGTTATGGGTGCTAGTCCCTGTGGCGTTGTTGATTGCACTGTTTTTTATTCAACAAGGTGCGCTGCAAAACTTTCTGCCTTATCAGGCTGTGAATACCGTTGAAGGAGCGCAACAGCTGTTACCCATGGGGCCTGTAGCTTCTCAGGAAGCGATCAAGATGCTCGGTACTAACGGCGGTGGCTTCTTTAATGCCAACTCGTCGCATCCGTTTGAAAACCCAACCGCACTGACCAACTTCGTGCAGATGCTGGCGATCTTCTTGATCCCAACGGCGCTGTGCTTTGCCTTTGGTGAAGTGACGGGCGATCGCCGCCAGGGGCGCATGTTGCTGTGGGCGATGTCAGTGATTTTTGTCATCTGCGTAGGCGTGGTGATGTGGGCAGAAGTTCAGGGTAATCCTCATCTGCTGGCACTGGGCACGGACAGCAGCATCAATATGGAAGGTAAAGAGAGCCGTTTCGGCGTGCTGGTCAGTAGCCTGTTTGCGGTCGTGACGACGGCGGCTTCCTGTGGCGCGGTGATTGCGATGCATGATTCGTTTACCGCTCTCGGTGGCATGGTGCCGATGTGGCTGATGCAAATTGGTGAAGTGGTGTTCGGCGGTGTCGGTTCTGGTCTTTACGGCATGATGCTGTTTGTCCTGCTGGCGGTGTTTATTGCCGGGCTGATGATTGGTCGTACACCGGAATATCTGGGTAAAAAAATCGACGTACGCGAGATGAAACTGACTGCACTGGCAATTCTGGTTACCCCGACGCTGGTGCTGATGGGCGCGGCGTTGGCGATGATGACCGACGCCGGACGTAGCGCCATGCTCAACCCTGGCCCGCATGGTTTTAGCGAAGTGCTGTACGCCGTGTCATCCGCCGCTAACAACAACGGCAGCGCCTTTGCCGGATTAAGCGCCAACTCTCCGTTCTGGAACTGTTTACTGGCGTTCTGCATGTTTGTCGGTCGCTTCGGGGTGATTATCCCGGTGATGGCAATTGCCGGTTCGCTGGTGAGTAAAAAGAGCCAAGCCGCCAGCTCCGGCACGCTGCCAACGCACGGCCCGCTGTTTGTTGGCCTGTTAATCGGCACCGTGTTGCTGGTTGGCGCACTGACCTTTATCCCTGCCCTGGCGCTTGGTCCGGTGGCGGAATATCTCTCCTGATGATATTGAGTGAGCACTGAATATGAGTCGTAAACAACTGGCGCTATTCGAACCAACACTTGTCGTTCAGGCGCTGAAAGAAGCGGTGAAAAAATTAAACCCGCAGGCGCAATGGCGCAATCCGGTGATGTTTATCGTCTGGATCGGCAGTCTGCTGACCACCTGTATTAGCATCGCGATGGCAAGCGGTGCGATGCCCGGCAATGCGCTGTTTAGCGCGGCCATTAGCGGTTGGCTGTGGATCACCGTACTGTTCGCTAATTTCGCCGAGGCGCTGGCAGAAGGCCGCAGTAAAGCGCAGGCCAACAGTCTGAAAGGGGTGAAAAAAACTGCCTTTGCCCGCAAGCTGCGTGAGCCGAAATATGGCGCTGCGGCGGACAAAGTTCCTGCCGACCAACTTCGTAAAGGCGATATCGTACTGGTAGAAGCTGGCGATATTATCCCCTGCGATGGTGAAGTTATTGAAGGGGGTGCATCGGTCGATGAAAGCGCCATCACCGGGGAATCGGCACCGGTGATCCGTGAATCCGGCGGCGATTTTGCCTCCGTCACCGGCGGCACGCGTATTCTTTCTGACTGGCTGGTGATTGAGTGTAGCGTTAACCCCGGCGAGACATTTCTGGATCGGATGATCGCGATGGTGGAAGGCGCACAGCGACGCAAAACGCCGAACGAAATTGCCCTGACCATTCTGCTGATTGCCCTGACTATCGTCTTTTTACTGGCAACCGCCACGCTGTGGCCGTTTTCCGCGTGGGGCGGTAATGCAGTCAGCGTAACGGTACTGGTGGCGCTGCTGGTCTGTCTGATCCCAACCACTATTGGCGGCCTGTTGTCAGCGATCGGCGTCGCCGGGATGAGCCGGATGCTAGGCGCGAATGTGATTGCCACCAGCGGACGTGCAGTTGAAGCGGCAGGTGACGTTGACGTTCTGCTACTGGATAAAACCGGCACCATCACACTCGGTAACCGTCAGGCGTCGGAGTTTATCCCCGCGCAGGGCGTGGATGAAAAAGCGCTGGCTGACGCCGCACAACTGGCTTCGCTGGCTGATGAAACGCCGGAAGGCCGCAGTATTGTGATCCTCGCCAAGCAGCGTTTTAACCTGCGCGAGCGCGATGTGCAGTCGCTCCATGCCACCTTTGTACCGTTTACTGCGCAAAGCCGGATGAGCGGGATCAACATCGACAACCGCATGATCCGTAAAGGTTCTGTCGATGCCATTCGTCGCCATGTTGAGGCTAACGGTGGTCACTTCCCTACCGATGTTGATCAAAAAGTCGATCAGGTTGCGCGTCAGGGAGCCACGCCGCTGGTGGTGGTGGAAGGTTCTCGTGTGCTGGGCGTTATTGCGCTGAAAGATATCGTCAAAGGCGGTATTAAAGAGCGCTTCGCCCAGCTGCGCAAAATGGGCATTAAAACGGTGATGATTACCGGCGATAACCGTCTGACTGCCGCCGCGATTGCTGCGGAAGCGGGTGTCGATGATTTTCTCGCCGAAGCGACACCGGAGGCCAAGCTGGCATTGATCCGTCAGTATCAGGCGGAAGGTCGTTTGGTAGCGATGACCGGCGACGGCACCAACGATGCTCCGGCGCTGGCGCAGGCAGATGTCGCGGTGGCGATGAACTCCGGCACCCAGGCGGCGAAAGAGGCGGGCAATATGGTCGATCTCGACTCTAACCCGACCAAGTTGATCGAGGTGGTGCACATTGGCAAACAGATGCTGATGACCCGTGGCTCGCTGACCACCTTCAGCATTGCCAACGATGTGGCGAAATACTTCGCCATTATTCCGGCGGCATTCGCGGCAACGTATCCGCAGTTAAATGCGCTGAACATCATGTGCCTGCATTCGCCCGACTCCGCAATCCTCAGTGCGGTGATTTTCAACGCCTTGATTATCGTCTTTTTGATTCCCCTGGCGTTAAAAGGCGTGAGTTATAAACCGCTTACCGCTTCTGCCATGTTGCGCCGTAACTTATGGATTTACGGTCTGGGTGGGCTGCTGGTGCCGTTTATCGGTATCAAAGTCATTGATTTACTGCTGACCGTTTGCGGTCTGGTGTGAGGTTTACCATGAGTGGATTACGTCCGGCATTATCAACATTTATCTTTCTGTTATTGATTACTGGCGGCGTTTACCCGCTGCTGACCACCGTACTGGGGCAATGGTGGTTTCCCTGGCAGGCCAATGGTTCGTTGATTCGTGAAGGTGATACGGTGCGCGGTTCGGCATTAATCGGGCAGAATTTTACCGGCAACGGCTATTTTCATGGTCGCCCGTCGGCAACGGCAGAAATGCCCTATAATCCACAGGCTTCTGGCGGGAGCAATCTGGCGGTCAGTAACCCTGAGCTGGATAAACTAATAGCCGCACGCGTTGCTGCATTACGGGCCGCTAACCCGGATGCCAGCGCGAGCGTTCCGGTTGAACTGGTGACGGCATCGGCAAGCGGGCTGGACAATAATATCACCCCGCAAGCGGCGGCCTGGCAAATCCCACGCGTGGCGAAAGCGCGTAATCTCAGCGTTGAACAGCTCACGCAACTGATCGCAAAATACAGCCAACAACCGCTGGTGAAATATATCGGCCAGCCGGTTGTCAACATTGTTGAACTCAATCTGGCGCTGGATAAACTTGATGAATAACGAACCCTTACGTCCCGACCCCGATCGTCTGCTGGAACAAACTGCCGCGCCGCATCGGGGGAAGCTGAAAGTTTTCTTCGGTGCCTGTGCAGGCGTCGGGAAGACCTGGGCGATGCTGGCAGAAGCCCAGCGACTGCGGGCGCAAGGGCTGGATATTGTGGTTGGCGTGGTAGAAACCCACGGGCGAAAAGATACCGCCGCCATGCTGGAAGGGCTGGCTGTTCTGCCGTTAAAACGCCAGGCGTACCGTGGGCGGCATATCAGCGAGTTTGATCTCGATGCCGCCCTCGCCCGCCGCGCGGCGCTGATCTTAATGGACGAACTGGCGCACAGTAATGCGCCAGGTTCCCGTCATCCCAAACGCTGGCAGGATATCGAAGAACTGCTGGAAGCTGGCATTGATGTTTTCACTACCGTCAACGTTCAGCATCTGGAAAGTCTGAATGATGTGGTCAGCGGCGTCACCGGAATTCAGGTACGGGAAACCGTGCCCGATCCTTTTTTCGATGCCGCCGACGACGTGGTGCTGGTGGACTTGCCCCCGGACGATCTGCGCCAGCGGCTGAAAGAAGGCAAAGTCTATATTGCCGGGCAGGCGGAGCGCGCCATTGAACATTTTTTCCGCAAAGGTAATCTGATCGCCCTGCGCGAACTGGCACTGCGCCGTACTGCCGATCGCGTTGATGAGCAAATGCGCGCCTGGCGGGGGCATCCTGGCGAAGAGAAAGTGTGGCACACGCGCGACGCGATCCTTTTATGCATCGGCCATAACACCGGCAGCGAAAAACTGGTCCGCGCAGCGGCGCGGCTGGCGTCACGGCTGGGTAGCGTCTGGCACGCGGTGTATGTTGAAACCCCTGCCCTGCACCGCTTACCGGAAAAAAAACGTCGGGCAATTCTCAGCGCCTTACGTCTGGCGCAGGAACTGGGCGCGGAGACGGCAACACTTTCTGATCCAGCGGAAGAGAAAGCGGTAGTGCGTTATGCCCGTGAACATAATCTCGGCAAGATTATTCTCGGTCGCCCGGCCTCGCGCCGCTGGTGGCGTCGGGAAACGTTTGCTGACCGACTGGCGCGCATCGCCCCCGATCTCGATCAGGTGCTGGTCGCGCTTGATGAACCACCCGCCCGCACGATTAACAACGCGCCGGATAACCGCTCTTTTAAAGACAAGTGGCGTGTACAAATTCAGGGATGCGTGGTTGCCGCCGCGTTATGCGCCGTTATCACCTTAATTGCCATGCAGTGGCTGATGGCGTTTGATGCCGCCAACCTGGTGATGCTGTATCTGCTTGGCGTGGTGGTGGTGGCGCTATTTTATGGACGCTGGCCTTCAGTGGTTGCCACCGTCATTAATGTAGTGAGTTTCGATCTCTTTTTTATCGCCCCACGCGGCACGCTCGCCGTCTCTGATGTGCAATATCTGCTGACCTTCGCGGTGATGTTAACCGTCGGGCTGGTGATCGGGAACCTTACTGCTGGCGTGCGTTATCAGGCGCGGGTAGCCCGTTACCGCGAGCAACGCACACGGCACTTATATGAAATGTCGAAAGCTCTGGCGGTGGGCCGCAGTCCGCAGGATATCGCTGCCACCAGCGAACAATTTATTGCCTCCACGTTTCATGCCCGCAGTCAGGTGTTGTTGCCCGATGACAACGGTAAATTGCAGCCGTTAACACATCCGCAAGGAATGACGCCGTGGGACGATGCCATCGCGCAGTGGAGTTTTGATAAAGGCCTGCCTGCGGGCGCGGGCACCGACACGTTACCCGGTGTACCGTACCAGATTTTGCCGCTAAAAAGCGGCGAGAAAACCTACGGGCTGGTGGTGGTGGAGCCGGGGAATCTGCGCCAGTTGATGATCCCGGAACAGCAGCGCCTGCTGGAGACGTTTACGCTGTTAGTCGCCAATGCCCTTGAGCGGCTGACGCTAACCGCCAGCGAAGAACAGGCGCGGATGGCAAGCGAACGTGAACAGATCCGCAACGCCCTGCTGGCGGCGCTTTCGCATGATTTACGCACGCCGCTTACGGTGCTGTTTGGTCAGGCAGAAATCTTAACGCTCGATCTGGCAAGCGAAGGATCACCCCACGCCCGCCAGGCCAGCGAGATCCGTCAGCATGTGCTGAACACTACCCGACTGGTGAATAATCTACTGGATATGGCGCGAATTCAGTCCGGCGGCTTTAATTTGAAGAAAGAGTGGTTAACGCTGGAAGAAGTAGTCGGCAGCGCGCTGCAAATGCTGGAACCGGGTTTATCGTCGCCCATCAATCTTTCTCTGCCAGAACCGCTGACCTTAATCCACGTTGACGGGCCACTCTTTGAACGGGTGCTGATTAATCTGCTGGAGAACGCGGTGAAATATGCGGGTGCGCAGGCCGAAATTGGTATCGATGCCCACGTTGAGGGCGAAAATCTACAACTGGATGTCTGGGATAACGGCCCCGGTCTTCCGCCAGGCCAGGAGCAGACGATATTTGATAAGTTTGCTCGCGGGAATAAAGAGTCGGCAGTACCGGGGGTAGGGCTTGGACTGGCAATTTGTCGGGCGATAGTGGATGTACACGGGGGCACTATTACCGCGTTCAACCGACCGGAAGGTGGTGCCTGTTTTCGTGTTACACTTCCCCAGCAAACTGCCCCTGAACTTGAAGAATTTCATGAGGATATGTGACAAACGTTCTGATTGTTGAAGATGAACAGGCTATTCGTCGCTTTCTGCGCACGGCGCTGGAGGGCGACGGGATGCGCGTCTTTGAGGCCGAAACGCTGCAACGCGGCTTGCTGGAAGCGGCAACCCGTAAGCCAGATTTGATTATTCTCGATCTCGGCCTGCCCGATGGTGATGGGATTGAGTTTATCCGCGACCTGCGCCAGTGGAGCGCGGTGCCGGTGATTGTGCTTTCCGCACGCAGCGAAGAGAGCGACAAAATCGCCGCGCTGGATGCCGGAGCGGATGATTATCTGAGTAAGCCGTTTGGCATTGGCGAATTGCAGGCCCGTCTGCGCGTCGCATTACGCCGCCACTCTGCCACCACCGCGCCCGATCCGCTGGTAAAATTTTCCGATGTTACCGTCGATTTAGCCGCCCGCGTGATTCACCGGGGTGAGGAAGAGGTGCATCTCACACCAATTGAGTTCCGCCTGCTGGCGGTGCTGCTCAACAATGCCGGAAAAGTACTCACCCAGCGCCAGCTCCTTAACCAGGTGTGGGGGCCAAACGCGGTCGAACACAGTCACTATTTGCGTATTTATATGGGACATCTGCGACAAAAACTGGAACAGGATCCCGCCCGCCCACGCCATTTCATTACTGAAACCGGTATTGGCTATCGGTTTATGCTTTGAATATTAATTTTAATACAGCCTGCCTTTTATTAATTAAAGCCGTAATAATAAATACGGCTTTTTATCTTAAACAACACACAAAAATAACAATTCAATATTTTATATTACTGAGTAAAAAGCTCATCATTAAATAAATTAAGATTGATCATTTTTTATTGATCACCTTCACAGTTCAACCGTATTTCCTGGATAGAATATCTTCACCTTCATTCACATCAGGAAAGGTAAATTAAATGGAAAATAACAGCCGCACTATGCCCCATATAAGGCGGACAACTCATATTATGAAGTTTGCTCATCGCAATAGCTTCGACTTTCACTTCTTCAATGCCCGTTAGTCTACCGACTAAGGGCACTTCAGCGTACAGGTCTTCCTGACTCTCTGTATTACAGGCATATGCCTGTATTCCGCAGTGCTCATTCTCTGTTAACCCTTGTATTATCAGCCACCTGACTGGTAAGGGTTTCTGCATTCTGAAAAAAGCAATCTACCTGATTTATTTATCAGCGGGGTAACTTTGCTTTTTTCCGGCACGATCGATTTCTCATTCGAGAAATTGAGGACCTGCTATTACCTAAAATAAAGAGATGAATGTCAAAATTAAAAATTGCGGTTAGTGATTCTTGCCCGGACTGTTTTACCACGCAGCGAGAATGTATCTACATTAATGAAAGTCGTAATATCGATGTGGCGGCAATAGTTTTATCGCTCAACGATGTTACATGCGGAAAACTCGATGAAATCGATGCCACGGGTTATGGCATCCCGGTATTTATTGCTACTGAAAATCAAGAACGTGTACCCGCAGAGTATTTGCCCCGTATTTCGGGTGTCTTTGAGAATTGCGAATCGCGACGAGAATTTTATGGTCGCCAGTTAGAAACCGCTGCCAGCCATTATGAAACTCAACTGCGCCCACCTTTCTTCCGCGCACTGGTCGATTATGTCAATCAAGGTAACAGCGCGTTTGATTGCCCTGGTCATCAGGGCGGCGAATTTTTCCGTCGCCATCCGGCGGGGAATCAGTTTGTGGAATACTTTGGTGAGGCGCTGTTCCGTGCCGACTTGTGCAACGCCGACGTAGCGATGGGCGATCTGCTGATTCACGAAGGCGCGCCATGCATTGCACAGCAACATGCGGCAAAAGTGTTTAATGCCGATAAAACCTACTTCGTTTTAAATGGCACTTCATCTTCTAACAAAGTGGTTTTAAACGCCCTGCTAACACCGGGTGATCTGGTGCTGTTTGATCGCAATAACCACAAATCTAACCACCACGGAGCGTTGCTACAGGCTGGTGCAACACCGGTTTATCTGGAAACGGCACGTAACCCGTATGGCTTTATCGGTGGCATTGATGCGCACTGTTTTGAAGAAAGTTACCTGCGTGAGCTGATCGCGGAAGTCGCACCGCAGCGGGCAAAAGAGGCTCGTCCTTTCCGCCTCGCTGTGATTCAGTTAGGCACCTACGACGGTACGATTTATAACGCCCGCCAAGTGGTGGATAAAATTGGTCATCTGTGTGACTACATCCTGTTTGACTCAGCATGGGTCGGCTATGAACAGTTTATTCCGATGATGGCGGACTGTTCGCCGCTGTTGCTGGATCTTAATGAGAACGATCCGGGTATTCTGGTTACGCAATCTGTGCATAAACAACAGGCTGGTTTTTCTCAGACTTCACAAATTCATAAAAAAGACAGCCACATCAAAGGGCAACAGCGTTATGTACCGCACAAACGCATGAACAACGCCTTTATGATGCACGCCTCCACCAGCCCGTTCTATCCGCTGTTTGCCGCACTGGATATCAACGCCAAAATGCATGAAGGTGTCAGCGGTCGTAATATGTGGATGGATTGTGTGGTAAATGGCATTAATGCCCGCAAACTGATCCTCGATAACTGTCAGCATATTCGTCCGTTCGTACCGTGGCTAACTTTGGTGGTGCGCGCATTACCGGGCAAATCAGTAGCATTACCGTGTGGGGGGTCATTATTCCGGTCGTCGGTCTGTGCATTATTGGCTGGTTCTGGTTTAGCCCGACGCTGTACGTTGATTCCTGGAATCCGCATCATGCACCGTTCTTCAGTGCGGTAGGTTCTTCCATCGCTATGACGCTGTGGGCTTTTCTTGGTCTGGAGTCTGCGTGTGCGAATACTGATGTAGTGGAAAACCCGGAACGTAATGTGCCAATCGCGGTACTCGGCGGTACGTTAGGTGCGGCGGTGATTTATATCGTCTCCACCAACGTGATTGCCGGGATTGTGCCAAATATGGAGCTGGCAAATTCAACGGCACCATTTGGTCTGGCCTTCGCGCAGATGTTCACGCCGGAAGTGGGTAAAGTCATTATGGCGCTGATGGTGATGTCCTGCTGCGGTTCGCTACTTGGCTGGCAGTTCACCATTGCCCAGGTGTTTAAATCTTCATCTGATGAAGGCTACTTCCCTAAAATTTTCTCCCGTGTAACCAAAGTGGATGCACCGGTGCAGGGAATGTTGACCATTGTGATTATTCAGAGTGGATTGGCACTGATGACCATTAGCCCGTCGCTAAACAGTCAGTTCAACGTGCTGGTTAACCTGGCCGTGGTGACCAATATCATTCCGTATATTCTGTCAATGGCGGCATTAGTCATTATTCAGAAGGTCGCTAATGTGCCCCCCTCAAAAGCGAAAGTTGCAAACTTTGTTGCTTTTGTTGGCGCGATGTATAGCTTTTATGCGCTGTACTCATCCGGGGAAGAAGCCATGCTGTACGGTTCCATCGTGACCTTCCTTGGTTGGACACTGTATGGTCTGGTATCACCACGCTTTGAACTGAAAAATAAACACGGTTAATAAAACAAAGTAAAAAAGGGCGATTGAATGATCGCCCTTTCTGTTTGTTGGCAAATAGTTCGTTATTTATGCCGCATCCGGCAGATGTAGGGTCTAAACGCGATCGAACACAGCAACTATTTGCGTAATTATATGGGGCATCTGCGACAAAAACTGGAAC
>OOCO01000211.1_pt1 | contig 12398 bp, 10 predicted proteins | sample 1670991 | NCBI WGS metagenome assembly OOCO01 (sample SAMN06348111, study PRJEB24527) | human gut metagenome | biome: human gut; feature: ankylosing spondylitis patient; material: feces | host: Homo sapiens | place: China | collected 2015-10 | reverse complement strand
ACCGCAAAACTGGTGTCGATTGACGAGAAACCAAATTTTCGTACGCATGTGGTGGAGTTACCCGACCACATGCTGGACGGCCTGGAAACCGGTGCTTCCGTGGCGCATAACGGTTGCTGCCTGACCGTGACGGAAATTAACGGCAACCATGTCAGTTTTGACCTGATGAAAGAAACGTTACGCATTACCAATCTTGGCGATTTAAAAGTGGGGGATTGGGTAAACGTTGAGCGTGCGGCGAAATTCAGTGATGAAATTGGCGGACACTTAATGTCAGGTCATATTATGACCACTGCTGAAGTGGCGAAAATATTAACCTCAGAAAATAATCGCCAGATCTGGTTTAAAGTCCAGGATAGTCAGTTGATGAAATATATTCTGTACAAAGGATTTATTGGCATCGACGGTATTAGCCTGACCGTCGGCGAAGTCACGCCAACGCGTTTTTGCGTCCATTTAATTCCGGAAACACTGGAACGCACGACTCTTGGGAAGAAAAAACTTGGCGCACGCGTCAACATTGAAATCGATCCACAAACTCAGGCAGTGGTAGATACGGTAGAACGTGTGCTGGCGGCACGAGAAAATGCCATGAATCAACCAGGCACAGAAGCCTGATCTGAAATCGCCCCCGGAGAGGGGGCGATAGAATAGCCTTTAGCGAGCCACTCGAAGGCCGTTTTCAACACCGCGTGAGAACACGACCTGCCAGAGCTGAATATCACGGGCGCGGAAAGCACCTGCACAGGCATTCAGATAATAGGTAAACATTCGTTTAAAGCGTTCACTATAGTTATCCGCAATTTCTGGCCATGCGGCGAGGAATCGTTCATACCACGCCATCAACGTAGTATCGTAATCAGCACCGAAGTTATGCCAGTCTTCCATCACAAAGTGGGGTTCGCTGGACTGAGCAATCTGGCGTACAGAGGGCAGGCAACCGTTCGGAAAAATATATTTATTAATCCAGGGATCAACATTCAGATCGGTTTTTTTCGAACCGATAGTATGGAGCAGGAATATGCCTTCCGGTTTCAAATTACGATCCACCACCGCAAAATAGGTATCGTAATTTTTCGGTCCGACGTGCTCGAACATCCCCACAGAAACAATACGATCAAACTGGTCGTTCAGGTCACGATAATCTTGCAGCAAAATGGTGACATCCAGGCCTTCACAGCGTTCCTGAGCCATTTTTTGCTGTTCGGCAGAAATGGTGACGCCCACCACGCTTACGTCATAATTAGATGCCATGTAGTGTGCCAGTCCGCCCCAGCCGCAGCCAATATCCAGTACGCGCATCCCTGGTTTTAACTGCAATTTTTCACAAATCATTTTGAGCTTCGCCTGCTGGGCAGATTCCAGATTATCGGCATCTTTCCAGTAAGCGCAGGAATATTGCATGAAGGGATCAAGCATGCGGCTGAACAAGTCATTACCCAAATCGTAATGCTCTTTGCCGACTATCCAGGCACGTTTTTTACTCTGCAGATTGAAGAGACGAGCGCCGGCAATACGCAGCGTGTCTTTGAAATGATGGGGGAGTTGGTTCTCGAGACCTGCGCGTAAGACTTTGCTAAAAAACATATCCAGTCGGTCACATTCCCACCAGCCATCCATATAACTTTCGCCTAACCCCAAAGAGCCTTCTTGCAGAACGCGTTTAAAAAAATCGGGGTTTTTCACACGAATATCCGCCGGGGCAGAACCGTTAATGGCTATACCGGCACGGCTAAGTAATTCGTTGGCGATACGGTACCAGTTGTCATCCGGTACACTGACTTCTTCTATACACGATGAACTCATAGTTTCTCCATCACTGGTCGGTGATCAGAACCTTAAAACAGCGTAGACGCTTTTTGGGCTTTGTGAGAAATCTCGCAGAAAAAACCGCGAGTCTATAATCCGACGCAGAACAGAGGGAAAGGAGGAACCCTTGCCGAAATGACTATCCATAGTGAGTCGGGAACGATCCTGTCCCCGTAAAAACATAATATTTATCGTAGCTTTAACAACTCGAAATTAGTATAGGCCGCTAATTTCAATCATACAACAAAATTTTGTTAGCAGCCTAAGTATAAGTATATCGATATAGATCAGTGTGATTCGCTATGAGCGACTTCGGCATTGCCATGATTCTGGCAGCCAACTTCTTCACAACGTTGCATCATGTAACCCAGCGCGACCAGCACTACTGTTGATAACATCACGCTGGTGGTGGTGAGCAATGGCGTGCTGATACTGATCAGCCAGGAAACTACCAGACTTGCGAGGAAGCACAGACCCAGTTGAAGAGTGTTCTGCAACGCTGCGGCGCGACCAGTTGCGTGTGGGAAGGGACGCAGCGCCTGGGCGACAACAATAGGGTAGATCGCGCCATTGGCAATCGCCATCACACAGAATGGGATCAGGATTTCGACCAGCGACACATGGCTAATGAAGCCCGCAGCCCAGGTCGCAATGACGCTGACAGCAAACAGCACCAGCAACCACGGTAATAACTGCTTGCCTTGCCATTTCTGCAGCGCGGCGCGACAGCCATAACCACCAATCAGAAACGCGATAGTTTGCGGGACATAACTTAAACCAATAACTGCCGGGCTGTAGCCCATTTCACTAAGGATGAACGGTGAACCGGTCAGCCATGCAAAAAAACTGGCTGAACAGGCTGCGTATATCAGCACGTTGCCGCGATAGGTTTTAGAACGTAGCAGGTCGGTAAAGGTCAGACCATCCTGACTATTGTTACGGGCCTTCGTCGTGGGTTTGAGCCAGAAAATAGGCAGAATCAGCACCACGGTAATGGCAAACAGGGTGGCGAAAATCGCCTGCCAGGAAAAATGGACCAGCAGCCAGCTTCCTAACAGAGGAGCCAGTGCCGGAGATAGACCCACCAGCGGCATGATGGTCGCAAAAATACGGTTAACTTTCTGTGAAGGATAATAATCTGTCACTAATGCTTGCCAGATAACCGCCGCGGCGCAGACACCCACAGCCTGTACAAAACGCAATACCAGCAGCGTAGCGGCGTTTTCTACCCACAGCATCCCCAGACTACCTAACGCAAAAATTGTCAGGCCGATTAATAATACCGGTTTACGACCATAACGGTCGGAGAGCGGCCCCCACAGAAGCTGGGCTGCGGCAAAACCGGCAAGGAACAGACTAAGGCTGGCACTGACAGCAGACGCAGGCGTTTGCAGGTCGGCCTGTATGGCGGCGAAAGCAGGCAGATACATATCGGTTGCCAGAAAACCGAGTACGCTCAAACCCGCCAGCCAGACTAAAAATCTTTTCCCAGGTTGCATGTATATTCTCTAAATCTCTCAATTAAACACCGCCGCAAAGTGTAGGGAGTGAAATTAGTGTTGTGAAACGGTAATATTTGATGACTGGTTTCAAAAATTTTGCAGGCAGACTATGTGGTCAGAATATTCACTCGAAGTTGTTGATGCGGTAGCGCGTAATGGTAGTTTTAGCGCTGCGGCACAGGAGCTGCATCGCGTTCCTTCTGCGGTCAGCTATACCGTGCGTCAGCTGGAAGAGTGGCTGGCGGTGCCGCTCTTTGAACGACGGCACCGTGATGTGGAGCTGACCGCTGCTGGAGCGTGGTTTCTCAAAGAAGGGCGCTCTGTTGTCAAAAAAATGCAGATCACCCGCCAGCAATGTCAGCAGATAGCGAACGGCTGGCGCGGTCAGTTAGCTATCGCAGTGGATAATATTGTCAGGCCAGAACGTACACGGCAGATGATCGTTGATTTTTATCGCCATTTTGATGATGTCGAACTTCTTGTCTTTCAGGAAGTGTTCAACGGTGTCTGGGATGCGCTTTCCGACGGGCGCGTGGAACTGGCGATTGGCGCAACACGCGCGATTCCGGTAGGCGGTCGTTATGCCTTCCGGGATATGGGGATGCTAAGCTGGAGTTGCGTTGTTGCCAGTCACCACCCGCTGGCGTTGATGGATGGCCCGTTCAGCGATGATACGTTGCGCAACTGGCCGTCGTTGGTGCGCGAAGACACCTCGCGAACGCTACCTAAACGTATTACCTGGTTGCTGGATAACCAAAAAAGAGTTGTCGTGCCTGACTGGGAATCATCGGCAACCTGTATCTCGGCAGGATTATGCATAGGGATGGTGCCAACACATTTCGCCAAACCGTGGCTTAATGAGGGGAAGTGGGTAGCATTAGAACTGGAAAACCCCTTTCCGGATTCGGCATGTTGTCTGACATGGCAGCAAAATGATATGTCGCCTGCGTTAACCTGGTTGCTTGAGTATCTCGGCGATAGTGAGACGCTGAATAAGGAGTGGCTGCGGGAGCCGGAAGAGACTCCCGCAACGGGTGATTAACGACGATAGTCGCGGAACGGGCCGTCAGCCACGGAGCGGCGTTCAATCAAGCGCGGATGCACTTCAATAGACTGCGGTTCTTCACGTTTGTTGACGATACGATCCAACAGCATGTTGAACGCTGTTTCACCCAGCGAATCTTTTGGCTGATGGATCGTGGTCAGCGCCGGCGTAAAATAGCGCGCGTTGCGCACGTTATCATAACCGATCAGCGAAACATCCTGCGGGACGCGCAGGCCCATTTCATCAGCAGCACAAAGTGCGCCCATTGCCATGATATCGCCACCACAGAAGACGGCAGTAGGGCGATGCGGCTGCGACAGGATTTGCTGCATGGCGCGATAACCGGATTCAGGTTCAAAGTCACCCTGCACAATCCAGCTTTCCGGCACCTTGATCATCGCTTCTTCCATCGCCTTCATAAAACCGGCAAGGCGGCCTGCGCCGGTGTTACGTTCCAGCGGGCCGGGGATGACGCCGATTTCGCGGTGACCGCGTTCAATCAGATAACGCCCGGCCATGTAGCCGCCTTCGAACGCGTTATCAATGACCGCATCGGTGAAGTCAGCTTTTGCTTCACCCCAGTCCATGACCACCATTGGGATATGGCGATACTCTTCCAGCATCGCCAGCAACGGCTCTGGGTACTCAGAACACATCACCAGCAGACCATCGACGCGTTTTTGCGCCATCATCGACAGATAAGCCCGCTGTTTCTCAAGATTGTTCCACGCATTGCCCAGAATCAGGGTGTAACCTTTCTGGAAGCAATTTTTTTCAACTGCTTCAATGATCTCGGCAAAATAGGCCGCTTCGCTGCTGGTCGCCAGCAAACCGATAGACTTGGTGTGGTTAACCTTCAGGCTACGCGCCACCGCGCTAGGGGAGTAGTGTAATTCTTTAATCGCTGCCCACACGGCGTTGCGCGTTTCTTCAGCGACGAAACGTGTTTTGTTGATCACGTGTGACACAGTTGTAGTGGAAACGTTTGCTCGTTTCGCTACATCTTTTATTGTTGCCATTCCATTTCACTCCAGACCCTAACTTCAGCTCCTGCAAAATCGCAAGGTAAACGTTTGCCTTTACACACCTTACGCACAACAAAAGTGTTGCGGTACGCCGGAAAAACGACACGGAGCGTCAGGAAGGGGTCAATGGCCAGTACGCAAATAGTGTAAGCGTGGAATTTTGGCCGATCTTGACGAAAAGGGGAAGTGGTAAAAACACTTATCATTATAAATGACGGGAGATTTTTTCATCACAGTGTGTAAAAATGCGTAATATCACTTTTTGTGTGGTAATAAAAAAGGAGAAAACTTGATGAGCACCGACCTTAAATTTTCACTGGTAACAACGATTATCGTCCTCGGTTTGATCGTAGCCGTGGGTTTGACTGCCGCGCTGCACTGATTTCCTCTCGAGGGAGCGCGTTCTCCCTCGCATCTCCTTCCTGTTTGTTAGCAAAATGGCAAAAGTGTTTTCTCTTTTTGTTATTTTCATTTTTTTGTGATTGCTGTCATGCTTTCGCCACTTTAATGAATATCGCGTAATGACGCGAAGAGGTGGAGATAAGGCATGAAAATTAACTATCCGTTGCTGGCGCTGGCGATTGGCGCGTTTGGTATCGGGACAACGGAGTTCTCGCCAATGGGCTTGTTGCCCGTCATTGCGCGCGGTGTGGATGTCTCGATTCCCGCTGCCGGAATGTTAATCAGTGCCTATGCAGTTGGCGTAATGGTTGGCGCGCCGCTGATGACGCTTCTACTTTCTCATCGTGCCCGCCGCAGTGCGTTGATTTTCCTGATGGCAATTTTCACGCTCGGCAACGTACTTTCCGCCATCGCGCCGGATTATATGACCCTGATGCTTTCACGCATTTTGACCAGCCTGAATCACGGAGCATTTTTTGGTTTGGGTTCAGTCGTGGCCGCAAGCGTGGTGCCAAAAAATAAACAGGCCAGCGCAGTTGCCACTATGTTTATGGGGTTAACCCTGGCAAATATCGGTGGCGTGCCGGCGGCGACCTGGTTGGGTGAAACCATCGGCTGGCGGATGTCATTTCTGGCAACGGCGGGGCTGGGAGTGATTTCAATGGTAAGTCTGTTCTTCTCATTACCTAAAGGTGGTGCAGGGGCACGACCTGAAGTGAAAAAAGAGCTGGCGGTATTAATGCGTCCGCAGGTGCTGTCTGCATTGCTGACGACGGTCCTGGGCGCTGGTGCAATGTTTACTCTCTACACCTATATCTCTCCGGTACTGCAAAGTATTACCCACGCAACACCGGTGTTCGTCACGGCAATGCTGGTGCTGATTGGTGTCGGATTCTCTATCGGTAACTATCTCGGCGGCAAACTGGCAGATCGTTCAGTTAACGGCACGTTGAAAGGCTTTTTGTTGTTGTTGATGGTGATTATGCTGGCAATCCCGTTCCTGGCCCGCAATGAGTTCGGCGCAGCTATTAGCATGGTGGTGTGGGGCGCAGCAACCTTTGCGGTCGTACCGCCGTTACAGATGCGCGTGATGCGTGTCGCCAGTGAAGCGCCAGGTCTGTCTTCATCAGTCAATATTGGTGCCTTTAATCTTGGAAATGCGCTGGGAGCAGCTGCTGGTGGTGCGGTAATTTCCGCTGGGCTGGGATACAGCTTTGTGCCGGTGATGGGAGCGATTGTCGCGGGACTGGCATTATTGCTGGTGTTTATGTCAGCCAGAAAACAACCTGAAACAGTTTGCGTTGCTAACAGCTAATTAAACAAAAACGCAGAAGGATAACCTTCTGCGTTACAGTTGCTGACAACGTGCGATTTATCTTGCCGGATGCGGTGTTAACGACTCATCCGCGTTGACATGAAAAGACGCGTTAGGCGTCGTATCATGCAGCGCTTGTCGGATGCGGCGAGTGCCTTATCCGACCTACATCGATGATCCGCGTAGGCCTGATAAGCGTAGCGCTTCAGGCAATGCTGCATTTGCCATCAGTTATTATGCAGCGAGATTTTTCGCTACGAATTCCCAGTTCACCAGCGCCCAGAAGTGCTCCAGATAGCCAGGACGTGCATTGCGATAGTCGATGTAATAAGCGTGTTCCCAGACATCAACGGTCAGCAGCGGAGTCGCATCGGTGGTCAGCGGAGTACCCGCGTTAGAGGTTGAAACGATAGCCAGTTTGCCATCGCTGTTTTTCACCAGCCAGGTCCAGCCAGAACCAAAGTTTTTGATCGCTGCATCAGTAAACTGCGCTTTGAAATCGGCAGAGCTGCCAAAAGATGCGGCGATAGCTTCAGCGACTTTTCCAGTCGGTTCGCCACCGGCGTTCGGTGCCAGGCAGTTCCAGTAGAAAGTATGGTTCCAGACCTGAGCTGCGTTGTTGAATACGCCACCTTCAGAGCTGCGAATAATCTCTTCCAGTGATTTACCTTCAAACGCGGTACCTTTAATCAGGTTGTTCAGGTTAGTGACATAAGTCTGATGGTGCTTGCCGTAGTGATACTCGATGGTTTCCGCAGAAATGTGCGGTGCCAGAGCATCTTTAGCATATGGTAGTGCAGGTAATTCGAATGACATTGCTACTCTCCTTTATTATTAATTTGCATACGTACAATAGCCTTATTGTGCGTATGGATAGGGTAGCAAATTAAAAGGTGAGACAAAAGATGAACTTACCCTGTTGCCGTAACAACAGGGTAAAGTTTTAGCGAAGTGTTTTTGGGGTCATTACCCGACGAGCGCCAACATAGTGGCGCTGCCAGTAGTCTTCACTGAGAGAAGTGATTTGAATTTCCTGACCTGTGCGCGGTGACTGAATAAATTTGCCGTTGCCGACATACACGCCGACATGATCGGCTGTGCCGCGTCCCTGAGTACGGAAAAAGACCAGGTCGCCGTTTTTCAGTTCACTACGTTCGATTGGCGCTGCATCACGCAGGTGATACATTTCATTCGCCGTACGCGGAATACGAATTTTCACCAAATCTTTATAAGCGTAATAAACCAGGCCGCTGCAATCAAAACCGGTACGCGGTGAGCTGCCACCCCAACGATATGGCTTACCAATTTGCTGCATCAGTTTATTCATTGCCACTTTCGTAGCTTTTTGCACCTTCGCTTTGTGCGCGTCGGCAAGAGTTCCTGACGCGGCATTTTTGACTTTCACACAATGCGATTTATAGCCCTTACGTTTGGTACACTTTTCGGTAAAGCTGGCTGAGGCCGTTTTATTGACGGCGTGTTTGCTGCGAGTTTTGGCGTTTTTAGAAGCGGTAATGGAAGATTTTTTAACGGAAGAAGCGGTTTTGCTTTTGGTCGTACTTTTACTGGCGGCTTTTTTCGCTGTTTTCTGGGTCTTTTTGGTGGTTGCCGTGCTTTTCTTTTTATCTGCTTTTTTGGTGATATGAGTGGTAGCAGAACTCTCCCTGGCTTGCTTTGAAGCATGGGCCATAGGCGTTAAAGGCAGGGTGGTAAAAAGTAAAGCACAGAGCGTGATCGAAATACGGTTTATCCGCGCCACTGAGCGTCCCTCTGTTAAGGCAGGTCTATCATGCCTGCGTCTGATTTACAAAACTTGATGATTCTAATGCATAGAAGAAGAGAAAGTTAATAGCTTTTATTGTTAAAAAATACGTTTCGTTGGCGAGCGCAAAAAAATGCAGCAGTGAAAGCTAAAAATGGTTATAAATACGCCAGTTTGCCGGCATCAGAGAAGAAACGAATATTTGAAATGCAACAAATAGAGCAAAGGGATAAAATAGCAAAAGCGTGATGAAAATGTTATTTTCCGATGCCGCACTGACCCGCTACAATGTCAGATTACTGCCGTAAAGAAGTTTGAGGAAGCAAGACAATGAGCACCACTATCGAAAAAATCCAACGCCAGATTGCTGAAAACCCGATCCTGCTGTACATGAAAGGTTCACCGAAACTGCCGAGCTGCGGTTTCTCTGCCCAGGCAGTCCAGGCGCTTGCCGCATGTGGCGAACGTTTTGCCTATGTTGATATTCTGCAGAATCCGGACATTCGTGCGGAACTGCCGAAATATGCTAACTGGCCGACCTTCCCGCAACTGTGGGTTGACGGCGAGCTGGTCGGCGGTTGTGATATCGTGATCGAAATGTATCAGCGTGGCGAACTGCAGCAGCTGATCAAAGAAACTGCCGCTAAATACAAGTCTGAAGAGCCGGACGCGGAATAATCCGTCCTGCAATACTGACGGATGCGAACGGGCATCCGTCAGTCCTTTCTCTATCCCCAATCCAGCCCTTGTGGCGAACTTGAAAATCCCGCCTCACGCAGCAGCGTAAACATCGGCGTTTGCCGGACCGGTAGATCATTCACTTCTGTTAGCGTAAAGCGCAGCCGTGGTTCGCGACGCAGTGCGGTAGTCAGCGCGTGGAAAACCTCTGGGGCGAGTAATTCCTCTTTTTCCTGCCAGACCAGCATTTTTTTGCCACCTTGCGCCAGATAGAGTAACAATTTGCCGCCAGAAACGACCACCAGCGCACCCGCCCGACGCGTTGGAACCAGCGTTGCCGGATGTGCAGGCCAGGGCAGAAGATTTCCCCACACATTAGCCGGATCGTTGGCAGAGAGCGCCACTGGTGTATAGTGGCGCGTTTGCGTGGCTTGTGTCGCCAGATCGCGCAATCGGTCAATAGTCAGACGTTCAGCGAATTGCGCGCCACCCAGACCTTCTACAAAACGACCTCGCATAATTCGCCCGGAGTCTTCCATACTTCGACAAAGCGTTTGCATCGATGGAAACCCGCCAGGGATATTTTCGGCTATCACCGCCTGACGACTGATGATGCCGTAGCGGTCGAGCATATTTTCCGCCAGCGCCAGCATCCTTTCGGTATCGTTTAGTGGCTCCACCTGCAATAACGACCAGCGTCCAGCCAGATTTGGTGTGTTGTAAGATACCCGCGGCGAGACGGGTTGCGCATAGACAGGACGTCCACGACGAGCCCGGTGACTGCGGCGAGTTGAGGTGCGTGCGTTGGAACTGCTGCGGGTGAGGGCGCGTAACGGTGCCCAAATGTCGCTGGTGATGACGCCTTGCCAGACCAGCGCCCATAACGCCTCTTGCAGGGCAGAGAGATCAACCGATTCGCCGATTTTGTCGCGTATCCGTTGGCTGATTTGTTGTGCAAACCAGGCTCCTCCGTCAGCCAGAACAGCGACTATCGCTTGTTGCAGCGCCGAACGATTCGCCTGATCCGCTTCGGCGGGAGTGAACGATTCTGCAGCATATTCCTGTAGATGCAGTGCCACCAGGCCGTCATCTTCACCCAGTTTTTTTTGCCCCGACCAGATAACCGCACCGGTTGCCAGTAATTCATCGAGCATTTCTGACGAATAGTCGCGTACGCGGGCAGGCAGGATCTGGCTTTCCCAGAGTGAGGCGGGTAAACCGACTCCGGCAAGCTGTTCGATCACCCGCATCACGCCATCTACGCCCTCATAAACGCCTGGCGATGTTGAGGCAAAGAGCGCCGGGCTACCATCGGTGGCGGGTAATACGCCCTGACGTTCCAGCAGCAATCGCGCATAGGTCGTGGCTGCAACGGGACGCGTCGCTTCTCTGGCGGCTTGCAGCGAGCGCAAACGCAGACGACGAAATACTTCATCGCTCACCCAGATGTCTTGTTGCAGATTCATCACCAGACCCTGTTCACGCAGTTGCTGAAGCTGCTCTTCGACAATGGCAATACCGAGACTAAACTCATGAGCCAGTTGTTCAGCCGTGACCAGAGCATGAGCCCGGAGATAGCGCAGAAAGAGGTCGCGAAGCGGGTAACTGACTCTATGTAAATAAATCTCTGGCAATGACTCTGGTAGTCGTACGCCGAGGGCATCACGCAGCCTGGCGGCATCATCCATACAGGCAAGACGCTCCTGTCCGCTAATCATCGCTGGGAAGATTCGTTTTACTGCAAGAAGATTTTCCAGATACGACGCAACCTCTTCACTGCTGCCTGTATGCCGTTGCGCCAGGTCTTCAACGGTCATTGGCCCCAGTTCGCGCAGCAGGTCGAACAATCCTTCTTCACCTTTCGCTCTTCTGCCAGGAGCCAGTCGTTGCAACTCTTCTTCCACCTGGCGAATGACCTGCGGGTCGAGTAATTCCCCCGGATCGACCTGTCCGAGTAGATTGCGCAGTAACTCGCTGTCCAGCGACAGTACGGATGCCCGGCGCTCTGCCAGCGGGGCGTCGCTCTGGTACATAAATTCCGCGACATAGCCGAACAATAAACTTGTGGCGAAAGGCGAGGGCGTAGTGGTCGTTACATCGGATATTTGAATTTCGCCACCGTTCAGGCGACGCATCAAACGTTCCAGTGCGGGAAGATCATAAACATCTTGCAGACATTCGCGTAGGGTTTCGAGAATGACCGGAAAATCCCTGAGCGATTTCCAGCAACTGACTGGCGCGCAGCCGTTGTTGCCAAAGCGGGGTGCGATGGCCCGGAGTGCGCCCCGGCATTAATAATGCCCGCGCGGCGCATTCGCGAAAACGGGCGGCGAAAAGTGCCGAGCTGCCTACCGCCTCGCGGACAATTTGCAGCAACTTTTCTGGTTCAAACAAAAAAATCGCGGCATCGGGCAATTTACCATCGGTGTCAGGAATACGTGCAACAATGCCGTCATCACTGGCGACCACCGACGCGTCAGCGCCCCATAGCGCATGTATTCGCCCGGCAATCGCCACCGCCCAGGGTTCATGCACCCGTCTTCCATAGGGAGAGTGCAAAATAATACGCCAGTCACCAATTTCATCACGGCACCGTTCGAGGACCAGATGGCGACTCCCCGGAACGATGCCCGTCGCGTTGCGCTGCTCCTCAATCAACCCCTGAATATTGGCGATCGTATTTTCTTCTGCCAGCCACGGGGGAATAGTCCCGGAAAAGAACGCGCCATCCGCCAGCAAATGAAGAAAATCGCCGATCATCTCGCCTAATTCAGCCGGACGTCCGTTACCTTCACCACGCCAGAAGGGGAGCCGGGCAGAACGACCCGGAGCAGGAGTCACAATCCCCTGATCGCGGGTG
>OOCO01000198.1_pt1 | contig 13804 bp, 10 predicted proteins | sample 1670991 | NCBI WGS metagenome assembly OOCO01 (sample SAMN06348111, study PRJEB24527) | human gut metagenome | biome: human gut; feature: ankylosing spondylitis patient; material: feces | host: Homo sapiens | place: China | collected 2015-10 | reverse complement strand
ACGCCATTTTTCTGGATATCAATATTCCGTCGCTGGATGGCGTGTTGCTGGCGCAAAACATCAGCCAGTTCGCCCATAAACCGTTTATTGTGTTCATCACCGCGTGGAAAGAACATGCGGTAGAAGCGTTTGAACTGGAGGCGTTTGACTACATTCTCAAACCGTATCAGGAGTCACGTATTACCGGGATGCTGCAAAAACTGGAAGCGGCCTGGCAACAACAGCAGACCAGCAGTACGCCTGCCGCGACGGTAACGCGTGAGAATGACACCATTAATCTGGTGAAAGATGAGCGAATAATCGTCACGCCAATTAACGATATCTATTACGCCGAAGCGCACGAGAAAATGACCTTTGTCTATACGCGGCGTGAATCCTACGTAATGCCGATGAACATTACCGAATTTTGCAGCAAACTGCCGCCGTCGCATTTTTTCCGCTGCCATCGCTCATTTTGTGTCAATCTGAACAAAATACGCGAAATCGAACCGTGGTTTAATAACACCTACATTCTGCGACTGAAAGATCTGGATTTTGAAGTGCCGGTCAGCCGCAGCAAAGTGAAAGAATTTCGCCAGTTAATGCATCTTTAATCGGGAACTTTCATGAAAGCACCAGGCTTGCCCGCCGATCAACAATTTTTCGCCGATCTGTTCAGCGGCCTGGTGCTTAACCCGCAACTACTGGGGCGCGTCTGGTTTGCCAGCCAGCCTGCCTCGTTGCCGGTGGGCAGTTTATGTATTGATTTTCCCCGTCTGGATATCGTGCTGCGCGGCGAATACGGCAATCTGCTGGAAGCAAAGCAGCAACGTTTGGTGGAAGGAGAAATGCTGTTTATTCCGGCGCGCGCGGCTAATTTACCGGTCAACAACAAACCGGTGATGCTGTTAAGCCTGGTGTTCGCTCCGACCTGGCTTGGGTTATCGTTTTACGATAGCCGCACCACGTCGTTGTTGCATCCTGCTCGCCAGATCCAGCTTCCCAGCCTGCAACGCGGTGAAGGTGAAGCGATGCTTACCGCCCTCACCCATCTTAGCCGTTCGCCGCTGGAGCAAAATATCATTCAGCCGCTGGTGTTAAGTTTGCTGCATCTTTGCCGTAGCGTGGTGAATATGCCGCCGGGCAATTCGCAGCCGCGCGGCGATTTTCTCTATCACAGCATTTGTAACTGGGTTCAGGATAATTATGCCCAGCCGCTCACCCGCGAGAGCGTGGCGCAGTTTTTTAATATCACGCCCAATCATCTGTCAAAACTGTTTGCTCAGCATGGAACGATGCGTTTTATCGAGTATGTGCGTTGGGTGCGAATGGCGAAGGCGAGGATGATTTTGCAGAAATATCATCTGTCAATTCATGAAGTGGCACAGCGTTGCGGTTTTCCGGATAGCGACTATTTTTGTCGCGTTTTCCGGCGTCAGTTTGGTCTGACGCCGGGAGAGTACAGCGCCCGTTTTCAGGGCTAACGTCAGAAGGTTAATTCTGTTTCCAGCAGCGTCAGGATACTTTGTGCATCTTGCGCGGCAAACAACGACTGGCGGAAGTTTTTATTCACCAGTTTACGCGCCAGCTGCGAGAAGACTTTCACATGATTCATCCCTTCGTTAGCACCCAGCGTCAGCATGATCACCAGTTCGACTTCGCCCATTTCTGACTGCCAGCCAATCGGTTTCGCCAGCCGGGCAATGCTGATACTGGAATGACGGATCCACTGAGATTTGGTGTGCGGGATCGCTACGCCAAAACCAACGCCGGTGGTAACAATCTCTTCCCGCTGCCAGACATCTTCTTCCAGCTCAAACGGATGTTCAGTGCGCCCGTTAACGCCGAGGTTGCCGCACAGGAACTGGATCGCCTGCTCTTTATTGCTAAAATCCTGATCAACAAAGATATTCTCCAGCGCCAGCAGTGGGCGAACGTCTTCTTCCGGCGTAAAGGCGGTGAGTAACGCTTCAATTTCCTGCGCACTGCGGCATTCACATGCCTGACGCGCCAGTTCCCGACACGCCTCGCTATCCAGTTGACGAAGCTGGCTTTTCACCGCCGGAATACGCGGGCTACTCATACTCAGCTCATCCAGGCCCAGCCCAAGCAGTAGCGGCAGATAACGGCTTTCACCGCCCAGTTCACCGCAAATGCCTACCCATTTGCCCCGCTGATGCGCAGTGGTAACTATTTGCTGCAACATGCGCAGGAACGATGGCGTAATCGGGTTATATAGCGGCGATACGCGCGGGTTATTACGATCGACCGCATACAGATACTGGGTCATATCGTTGGAGCCGATACTGAAGAAATCGACCTCATCGCAGAAGTGGTCGATGATGTAGCACACCGACGGAACTTCCACCATGATCCCAAGCGTAATCGTCTCTGCATGACGCAGGCCATCGCGCTTAAGCTCAACGATCGCTTTTTGGATCTCGCCTTTCACCCATAAGATCTGATCGAGGCTGTGAACCATCGGGATCATCAACTGGGCGTTGCCGAAACTGGCGGCGCGCAAAATGGCCCGCAGTTGAGTGCGGAACAGGCCAGCAAATTCCGGGTAAATACGTACCGCGCGATAGCCGAGGAACGGGTTCTCTTCCTGGGGAATATTCAGATAAGGAATGCTTTTATCGCCGCCGATGTCCATCGTGCGGAAGATAATCGGCTTGTCGCCCGCCGCCAGTAGCACCTGCTGGTAGGCTTCAAATTGCTCCTGCTCGTCCGGCGCGCTGTCGCGATCCATATAGAGCATTTCGGTACGGAACAGCCCGACACCTTCCGCGCCGTTGGCAAACGCGCCTGGCGCTTCCAGAGCGGTGCCGATATTCGCCGCAATATCAATACGCTTGTTATCACGGGAATAGGCCAGCTGCGCGGCAGCCTGCGCCTGTTGTTTTTGGCGTTTATCCGCCAGCGTCTGCGCGACCTGATAATAACCGCTCACCGCGTCATTCGGGTTAATCGCCAGCACGCCGCACTGGGCGTCAAGCACTGCAGGTTGCCCGGCATAACGGGCAATCGCATCCAGCGGCAAGCCACTCAGTACCGGGATCGCCGAGGCACGGGCCAGAATCAGTGTATGCGAGGTGCGCCCGGTTTTCTCCAGAATCATGCCCGCAAGATTTTTCAAATCAAGGCTCAAAAACTGGCTTGGGGTTAAATCTTCAGCCACCAGAATGGTCGGTTTTTCAAGCACCAGCTTGTTGCGCGGCTTCAGTTCCGGCCAGGTGATATGCAGCAACTGTTCGCTGATATCGCGAATGTCGCTAACACGTTCGCGCAGATAATCGCTGGCAGAGGCAGAAAGTTTGGCGCAAACCTGCTCCATATTGCTGATGATCGCCGCCCCCAGCCCCTGATGCTGTTCTGTCATCAGGCGACGGATATTGCCTGCAAATTCATCATCCTGAATCAGCGACAAATGGGCGCTGAGGATAGTTTTGCTTTCGCCGTCACGCTCACGCAATTGCTGGTTCAGTTGCTCGGCAAGCGTTGCCAGGCTGTGCTCCAGCCGGGTGGAATCTTGCGCACTGGCGGGGATTGCCCGATAACTGTCGAGGCTGTCGCTTTGTAACAGGGTCAGCGTACCCACGCCGACGCCGCTTGCCAGCACATTGCCGTACAGTAAATCCGGGTTAAGGCGGCTTAATGAACGCGGCAGCGGATGCGCCGTCAGTTCTGCCTGCGTAGGCTGAACGCTGTCGCTGTCGATAAAGCGCACCTGGATGTACTCTTCCAGCACGCGCCGCGCCTGCTCTTCATCGCTGCCGCTAATGTTCAGGCTGCAACTGTCATTAAATAGGGTGCCGGTGCCAATCAGCGCCAGCGAGCTTTTCGCATCTGCCTTTGCGTTCTGGCGATGGTTAATAAAAGTGATTTCGCTTTGCCACTGGCTGCACTGTTCTTTAAGTTCCCACGCCGGACGAGCATGTAGACCGTTAGGCAAAGGACAGAGAAATTGAATCGTTAACATAACCGCTCCGGGTTAATCAGGAGATCATCTGAAATCCGTCAGTTGAACAACCGTCTCACGCGTAAGACGTTGAATAAGGGCAGATAAAAGTTGCTGCATCTGCAAAATGTCGCGGCAATCGGCAATCGATGCGGCGCAATGTCCATGGCGGGTTGCTGGCCCCATCACCACTGTGGGCACGCCGGTGCCGGTTAAGTGCACCGCCCCGCCGTCCGTGCCGCCGTTGCTGAACATATCTGCCTGCAACGGCACGCCAATTTCTGCCGCCACGGTTTCGACCCAGGCGGTAAGTTTTGGCGGCGCAATCAGCGACTTGTCGCTTAACACCAGCATCGGCCCGTTACCAATCTGGCGATGGTTAGCCGCGCCATAATCAAAGTTTTTCGCCCAGCAGGCGGTATCAAGCACAATGGCGACGTCCGGCGACACCGCGCGGGTGGCAGTTTGCCCGCCGCGTAATCCCACCTCTTCGCTGGAACTTGCCACCAGCCACACTTCCGCAGGTAGTTCGGCGTCGTGCAGTTCGCGCAGTAACGTCACCAGCAGATAGCAACCGAGGCGGTCATCAAAGGCTTTCCCCATCACTCGCTGGTGAGGGAGAACCTGAAAAGTGGTATCAAACGTGACGCGATCGCCGGGACGAATTCCCGCCTGCATCACTTCGTCATAGGAGCGCGCACCAATGTCCACGCGCATGGCGCTGACGTCATTCCCCTGCCGGTCGCCGTCAAGCAGGCCTGGAATTTTGCACTCTTCACGGGTGGTGATGCGCACCGGCTGCAGCTGGCGGGCAGCCATGCGTACGTTGCCAACCGGCAGCACATCAATCGCCCCTTCGCGGGAGATGCTGCGCACCATAAATCCCACTTCGTCCATATGCGCACAGATCATCACCTTCGGACCTGTCGATTCATTCAGGCGGATCAGCACCGATCCCAGACCATCAAATCGCACTTCTTTTTGCAGGCGATCCGCTTCTTCCAGCAGGATCTGCCGCACTTCCTGTTCCGAGGAGGCGATCGCATCTGCCTCGCTCAACGCTTTTAATAGCGATAAATCCATTATGCCTCTCCCGTGAGCAACACTGTTTTCGGCATGGCGTAGAGCACTTCTGCGCCTTGCGGGGTAACCAGCACAACATCTTCGATGCGCACGCCCCCTTGCCCTGGCAAATAAATCCCCGGCTCCACGGTCAGTAACATGCCTGGCTGTAGCGTCGTGGTGTCCCGCGGTGAAAAACGCGGATCTTCATGAACTTCAATGCCGATAGCGTGACCGGTGTTATGACCGAAATAGTCGCCATAACCTGCTTCTGTAATGACCCGGCGCGCGGCATCGTCAACCTGCTGGCAGCGCACGCCGGGGCGAATCGCGGAGATTGCTGCGAGCTGTGCCTGCAGGACAATTTGATAGACGTTAAACAGCGGGTGAGATTCGGCGCTCACCCCTTCGCCATTCACCAGCAAGGTGCGCGTCATATCAGAGCAGTAGCCCTGATACAGCGCACCGAAATCGAGAGTGACAAACTCGCCCGCTGCAACAATCTTGTCGCTGGCTTTGCCGTGCGGCAGCGCCCCACGCCAGCCACTGGCGACAATGGTGTCAAAAGAGGCTTTTTCTGCGCCCTGCTGGCGCATAAACCACTCCAGTTCAGCGGCTATCTCGCGCTCGCTCATCCCCGCCTGAATAAAGCGGCGAATATGCTCTGCACCGCGATCAGCAATCCCACAGGCGAGGCGGATTTTCTCCACCTCCTCTGGCGTTTTGATTTGCCGCAGCACATCCGGCGTGGCGCTAACCAGTTTCGCATTGAGTTCAGACTGCCAGCGGTGCGCGGTTTCCCAACTCACCTGCTGGCCCTCAAAACCGAGCGTTTGCAACTGTTCATCGGCAATGATTTGATTGACGATAGTGGTAAGCGTGTTCGTCGCGTCAAGCAAATGCAGCTGGTAGCCTTGCGCACGGGCTTCCACCTCAACGTAATAGCGCGAATCCACCAGAATGTGCGCACTTTCACGGCTAATCACCACATAACCTGATCCGGTGGAGATCCCCAGATGCGGCTGTTTGTTCTGCCGTGAGGAGAGAAGCACTGCATCCAGTTGTTGCGCCTTAAGCCAGTCGCGCAGCGAAGCGAGTAATGTCATCTGGATTTTCCTTCTTACAGGCTATCGATTAACAATTTGCCTTTACGGAACATCATCAGACGCAGGAACACCACCATCAGCGCAGTTATGACTGCCCCCAGCGCGATCCCCGCCATATAGACGCCCAGGTTAGTGACCAGCGGCCATGCCCAGATAGCGGACTCCGGGAACCATTGCACTGCGCCCAGCCAGACAGCGGCGGTTGAGCCGACAATAGCGCCGACCATATACGACGGAATGGCGGTGATGGGGCTTTCCAGCGCAAACGGAATCGCACCCTCACTGATCCCCATAAACGCCAGGAACATGGCGGTCTTACCCTGCGGATAAAGTTGAGCGTTGAACAGGCGTTTGCCGGTTAAACGACGGTCGATAATGGTCGCCAGCCCCAGACCAATCGGCGGAATAACGATAGCGATAGAACGAGCGGTGACCGGTAATACGTGGTCAGTGGTAAAGCTGAAGGCAACAAAACCTGCGGCTTTGTTGATCGGGCCACCAAGGTCGATTGCTGTCGCCGCGGCGATCCCCATTGCGTACATCAGCGCGCCCTTCTCACCTGCGGCAGTCAGCACAGTACGGATACCGCCGTTGATCCAGCCACCAAAGGGGGTGATGACGTAGTACATCGCCAGCATGACAAAAATGGCGGAAAGAATCGGGAGCAAAAATGTGGTTTTGAACGCTAACAGGAAATCCGGTAACTGGATTTTCTGGTTCATCCACTTCACAAGGTAACCGGCAACGATAGAAATAATCAGCGCACCAATGAAGGTGGACGGCACCGGCGAAGAGGTCGCCCATTGCATAGTGCTGGGATCGAAGTTCAGCAGTTGCGTCGGCTGGGTAGACATCAACCCGCCGATAAAACCAGCCGGGAACGCCAGTTTGCCACCGATAGAGTTCGCCACAAAAGCAGCAAACATCGGAATGGCAAAACCAAACAACACGCCGCCGAAGGACTGCGACAGCCAGGCAAATTTAAGTAAGGAGAGGTCGAAACCGGAGAATTTCCCGCTATTAAGAGCATCCATGATGCCGATCTCAGCAGGAATTTTAAGCCAGCTATAAGCAATCAGCTGGCTGAAAGCGAGGATCACACCGCCCATAATTAAGGTCGGCACCATGCGTGAAATCCCTGACATCACATGCTGCGGGAGTTCACCCCAGAAGCTGGTTTTAGAGGCCTGCGGATTCTTAACTGCCGCTGCCGCACCGGATGCGCCAGGCACAACGGTTGCACTGCGTTTTTTAATGGCCATAACAATTATCCCTGTCGAATATTACTGTTGTTCAGAGGCAATCATCTCTTCGATTTCTTTGATGATGCCCGCAGCGTTTTTAATTGCGTCCTGCAAAGTGATTTCATAAACGTCGCGTGATTCGAAACGTTCGTTATCTTCCGGGGTAACTGCCACGGAGTGGATGATGATGGTCGCTTCGGCGATATCCTGCGCCGTCAGGCGATTCTGGATACCGTCCGCGCCCTGGGTTTCAATTTTCACTTCATAACCGGCTTCTACCGCCGCTTCTTCCAGCGCCTGAGCGGCCATAAAGGTGTGAGCCAGGCCCATCGGGCAGGCACATAAGGCAATCAGTTTCTTACTCATCGTTAATTCCTCGTTCAGTGATAGTTGACGAGTGAAATTATGAACGTGCAAAACAAATCGCCGTTACCAGACAAATAATGCATTTACTGGAGAATTAATCCCGCTGTACGGAAGTGTGACGCAGGTCGACCTTGTGAGGGGACACAAAGAAAAATTGAATAAACTGTATGATTTAAAAGATTATCGGGAGAGTTACCTCCCGATATAAAAGGAAGGATTTACAGAATGTGACCTAAGGTCTGGCGTAAATGTGCACCGGAACCGAGAAGGCCCGGATTGTCATGGACGATGAGATACACCGGAATATCATGGACATATTCTTTAAAGCGCCCTTTATCTTCAAATGCGGCACGGAAACCGGAGGCTTTGAAGAACTCAAGGAAGCGCGGCACGATACCGCCCGCAATAAACACGCCGCCAAATGTCCCGAGATTGAGCGCCAGATTGCCGCCAAAACGGCCCATAATGACGCAAAACAGCGACAATGCGCGGCGGCAATCGGTGCAGCTGTCAGCCAGCGCGCGTTCGGTAATATCTTTTGGCTTGAGATTTTCTGGCAGGCGGTTGTCAGCTTTCACAATTGCGCGATACAAATTCACCAGCCCAGGGCCAGAAAGCACGCGCTCCGCCGAAACATGACCAATTTCCGCACGCAATATTTCGAGGATAATGGCCTCTTCTTCACTATTCGGCGCAAAATCAACGTGACCGCCTTCGCCTGGCAAGCTTACCCAACGCTTATCGACATGGACCAGATGCGCAACCCCAAGCCCCGTTCCGGCACCGTAAACCGCAATAGGCTTACCTTCGACCGGTTCTGCGCCACCAAACTGAATCAGATGCTCTTTTTTCAGCATCGGGATCGCCATCGATACAGCGGTAAAATCGTTAATAATTTCCAGATGGCTAAAACCGAGATTCTTTTTCATTTCGGCAATTGAGAACGCCCAGGTATGGTTGGTCATCGCCACCCAGTCACCGGTAATTGGGCAAGCGATGGCAATACAGCCGTCTTTCACCTCGACCTTATGTTCTTCAAGATAAACGCGAATGACCGCTTCGAGGCTGGGGTAATCAAGCCCTGAATAGGTCTTAGCCTGCGAGATTTCACCACTGGCAATATCACACAGAGCAAGACGTGCGTTGGTGCCGCCCACATCACCGACTAATGCATACTTTGTCATTCTTCAACTGCTCCGCTAAAGTCAAAATAATTCTTTCTCACACTGTAAATACCTGGGGGCATAACAACAACGCCGGAAAGGCAGGCTCCCTGTAAATATCGATCTGGGTCACACAATTACTTTATCGTTTCAGCACCAATTGCAGCGATGCCTTTTTGCAAGCTGGGCAAACTAAGTATCTGACCCCGCATAAGGAATAGAACATGCTCCATCCGCGAGCCAGAACCATGTTGTTATTATCGCTCCCCGCCGTGGCAATTGGGATTGCGTCCAGTCTTATTCTGATTGTGGTGATGAAAATCGCCTCGGTATTACAGAATTTGCTCTGGCAACGACTGCCGGGAACTCTGGGGATAGCCCAGGATTCACCCCTCTGGATCATCGGTGTATTAACGCTAACGGGTATTGCGGTGGGGTTGGTTATCCGTTTGAGCCAGGGTCATGCCGGACCAGCCCCCGCCTGTGAACCGCTGATCGGCGCACCGGTTCCGCCCTCTGCGCTACCTGGACTTATCGTAGCATTAATTCTCGGTCTTGCTGGCGGCGTCAGCCTGGGGCCGGAACATCCGATCATGACTGTCAATATCGCCCTTGCGGTTGCCATTGGCGCTCGTCTGTTACCGCGCGTCAACCGAATGGAGTGGACTATTTTAGCCTCTGCCGGAACCATCGGCGCACTGTTTGGCACTCCTGTTGCGGCGGCGTTGATATTTTCGCAAACCTTAAATGGCAGTAGTGAAGTTCCGCTATGGGATCGTCTCTTTGCGCCGTTAATGGCGGCAGCAGCTGGTGCACTTACTACCGGATTATTTTTCCATCCTCATTTTTCACTGCCCATTGCTCATTACGGACAGATGGAAATGACCGATATTCTCAGCGGTGCAATTGTCGCGGCGATTGCCATCGCAGCAGGGATGGTCGCCGTATGGTGCTTACCACGGTTGCACGCGATGATGCATCAAATGAAAAATCCGGTGCTCGTGCTGGGTATTGGCGGATTTATTCTCGGTATTCTGGGGGTTATTGGTGGACCAGTTTCGCTGTTTAAAGGGCTGGATGAGATGCAGCAGATGGTGGCAAATCAGGCTTTCAGCACCAGCGATTACTTTTTGCTGGCGGTAATTAAACTTGCCGCCCTGGTCGTTGCTGCCGCCAGTGGCTTTCGCGGTGGGCGAATCTTCCCGGCAGTGTTTGTCGGCGTGGCATTAGGGTTGATGCTGCATGAGCACGTTCCCGCCGTACCAGCGGCAATAACCGTTTCTTGCGCTATTCTCGGCATCGTGCTGGTGGTAACACGCGATGGCTGGTTAAGTCTTTTTATGGCGGCAGTCGTTGTACCCAATACCACATTGCTACCGCTGCTCTGTATCGTCATGCTTCCGGCATGGCTGTTATTAGCAGGTAAGCCGATGATGATGGTCAATCGTCCGAAGCAACAGCCACCCCACGATAACGTTTAGCAAAAAATGCTCTCCTTTATGATTTAAGAGTTATGGCGATGATACGGGGCTTTACCTCCCCGTAATATTGCGTTAACAGGCCGCTGACGGCTTCGAGCGTGAAGGAGAATAACAATGTTCAGGTCACTGTTTCTGGCGGCCGCCCTGATGGCATTTACCCCGCTTGCAGCAAACGCAGGTGAAATCACCCTACTGCCATCAATCAAATTACAAATTGGCGATCGCGATCATTACGGTAATTACTGGGACGGTGGTCACTGGCGCGACCGTGACTACTGGCATCGCAATTATGAGTGGCGCAAAAACCGTTGGTGGCGTCATGATAATGGCTACCACCGTGGCTGGGATAAGCGTAAAGCGTATGAGCGTGGCTATCGTGAAGGCTGGCGCGATCGTGACGATCATCGCGGAAAAGGCCGGGGTCATGGGCACCGCCATTAAACGCGTCCGCCAATGGAGCACAATGCCTGATGCGACGCTAGTGCGTCTTATCAGGCCTACAAACCGGCTCTTTAACGCGTAGGGCGGATAAGGCGTTTACGCCGCATCCGCCAATAGTGCCAGATGCGACGCTCATTCAACTACAATCCCAGCGCCGTCCCCACCAACAACCAGATATTCAGCGCCACGACCAGCACCACAATCACCCAGCCTGTCTGTTTTACGCGTTTGCTGTTCACCAGATCGCCCATCAACTTGCTGTCACTGGTGAAAATCAGCAGTGGAACCAGCGCCAGAGCGATACCAAAACTTAACAGTACCTGACTCATAACCAGAATCCGTGTCGGATCTAATCCCATCAGAATGACAATAAATGACGGCAACATGGTGACTGTACGACGCACCCACAGCGGGATATGAAAGCGAATGAAGCCCTGCATCACCACCTGCCCCGCCAGTGTCCCCACCACCGTTGAAGACAGCCCCGCAGCAACCAGGCTTAATCCAAAGACCGTTGCCGCAGCGTGGCTTAACAGCGGTTGCAGCGTCAGATAAGCCTCATCAAGATCGGCAACACCAGTATGACCGGAAAAGTGGAACGCCGCCGCAGCTGTAGCCATCATCGCCAGATTGACAAAACCGGCAATAGTCATGGCGATAGCCACATCCCATTTGGTGGCGGAATAACGTTGTTGACGCGAACCGCCATGTAAATGCTGAGTGAGCGAGGAGTGCAAATAAATCACATGCGGCATAATCGTCGCCCCTAACACGCCTGCTGCCAGGAAGACCGCTTCCGAAGTAGGTAAACTCGGGATCACCATTCCTTTACCCAGCTGCGCCAGGTTAGGCTGGGAGAAAATCAACTCGACAATGTAAGCCGCGGCAACAAACAACAGTAACCCGCCAATCACTTTCTCCAGCGGTTTTTGCCCGCGACGTTGCAGCATTAAAATCAGGAAAGTCGCGATCCCCGTCAGCACCGCGCCCTGCAACAACGAAACACCAAGAATGAGTTTAAAACCGATCGCCGCACCAATAAATTCCGCCAGGTCGGTTGCCATCGCAATAATTTCTGCCTGAACCCAATAGAACCACACTACGGGACGCGGATAGTGATCGCGAATCTGCTCCGCCAGATTTTTACCGGTGGCAATCCCTAGTTTGGCAGAGAGGATCTGAATCAGCATCGCCATCAGGTTGGCCCAAACGACAACCCACAGTAGCTGATAGCCGAAGCTAGCACCCGCCTGAATATTGGTCGCAAAGTTACCGGGATCGATATAACCAATCGCCGCAATGAACGCAGGTCCCATTAATGCGAGCCTCATCTTGCGCGCCGCCCGTCCGCTGCTACTCTCAACGCGATAGTTCGTCATCTTGTGCCTCTAAAACATAGCCTTTGCTATGTTTCATGCTATACCAAACGAGAATGATTATCAAATTCATTTAAATGGATTGTGGTGATTTCTCTGATAGACCAGGATTATGACTACGAAAAGATTGATGACTTGAATGTTATGGTTATGTTTAATGTTAGCACATTTACATAACTTTCAGCTTCCATACACAACATAGCAGAAATGTATGACAGATCACTATTTTTGAAGCCTGTCACAGGACGTCATTATAGTGTGTGTCAGATCTCGTTTTCCTTAACCATGTTACATAGAATGTGCACGGAAATTTAACCTGCCTCATATTTGGAGCAAATATGGACCGCGTCCTTCATTTTGTACTGGCACTTGCCGTTGTTGCGATTCTCGCACTGCTGGTAAGCAGCGACCGCAAAAAAATTCGTATCCGTTATGTTATTCAACTGCTTGTTATCGAAGTGTTACTGGCGTGGTTCTTCCTGAACTCCGACGTTGGTTTAGGCTTCGTGAAAGGCTTCTCCGAAATGTTCGAAAAACTGCTCGGATTTGCCAACGAAGGGACTAACTTCGTCTTTGGTAGCATGAATGATCAAGGCCTGGCATTCTTCTTCCTGAAAGTGCTGTGCCCAATCGTCTTTATCTCTGCACTGATCGGTATTCTCCAGCACATTCGCGTGTTGCCGGTGATCATCCGCGCAATTGGTTTCCTGCTCTCCAAAGTCAACGGCATGGGCAAACTGGAATCCTTTAACGCCGTCAGCTCCCTGATTCTGGGTCAGTCTGAAAACTTTATTGCCTATAAAGATATCCTCGGCAAAATCTCCCGTAATCGTATGTACACCATGGCTGCCACGGCAATGTCCACCGTGTCGATGTCCATCGTTGGTGCATACATGACCATGCTGGAACCGAAATACGTCGTTGCTGCGCTGGTACTGAACATGTTCAGCACCTTTATCGTGCTGTCGCTGATCAATCCTTACCGTGTTGATGCCAGTGAAGAAAACATCCAGATGTCCAACCTGCACGAAGGTCAGAGCTTCTTCGAAATGCTGGGTGAATACATTCTGGCAGGTTTCAAAGTTGCCATTATCGTTGCCGCGATGCTGATTGGCTTTATCGCCCTGATCGCCGCGCTGAACGCACTGTTTGCCACCGTTACTGGCTGGTTTGGCTACAGCATCTCCTTCCAGGGCATCCTGGGCTACATCTTCTATCCGATTGCATGGGTGATGGGTGTTCCTTCCAGTGAAGCACTGCAAGTGGGCAGTATCATGGCGACCAAACTGGTTTCCAACGAGTTCGTTGCGATGATGGATCTGCAGAAAATTGCTTCCACGCTCTCTCCGCGTGCTGAAGGCATCATCTCTGTGTTCCTGGTTTCCTTCGCTAACTTCTCTTCAATCGGGATTATCGCAGGTGCAGTTAAAGGCCTGAATGAAGAGCAAGGTAACGTGGTTTCTCGCTTCGGTCTGAAGCTGGTTTACGGCTCTACCCTGGTGAGTGTGCTGTCTGCGTCAATCGCAGCACTGGTGCTGTAAGACCATACATAAAAAAGCCGGGGATAATTCCCATAAGCGCTAACTTAAGGGTTGTGGTATTACGCCTGATATGATTTAACGTGC
>OOCO01000183.1_pt1 | contig 14888 bp, 14 predicted proteins | sample 1670991 | NCBI WGS metagenome assembly OOCO01 (sample SAMN06348111, study PRJEB24527) | human gut metagenome | biome: human gut; feature: ankylosing spondylitis patient; material: feces | host: Homo sapiens | place: China | collected 2015-10 | reverse complement strand
CGCGACATCCGACGCCATTCATGGCCATATCAATGATTTTCTGGTGCGTACCGGGCTGAGAGGCGGTGTAAGTGAACTGTAGTTGCCATGTTTTACGGCAATGAGAGCAGAGATAGCGCTGATGTCCGGCAGTGCTTTTGCCGTTACGCACCACGCCTTCAGTAGCGGAGCAGGAAGGACATCTGATGGAAATGGAAGCCACGCAAGCACCTTAAAATCACCATCATACACTAAATCAGTAAGTTGGCAGCATTACCGATCGTTGAATCCAGATGATTTCTTCCTTTCTAAAAGAAATAGTTTATGTAAGGTCTTTTCAAAAAAAAAGACCAGACGTTGACTTCCCAGTCGTTGCTGACTTAGGGTTCCTGCTTCATTGGAGAGTGTTTTGCCACCTCTCCTCCACAGGCAGTGACGGCAAGCCCTGCCGCCAATAAATTACATGCTTTAGTCCACGAACTTTCAGCATCTACATTTTTTCTACCGAACATTTTGCTCGTGATGCCTGGTCTTCCTTTGCAGCTTTTGCTCTTCTGCCGGAAGCTTGATAACAAGCCCACCAAGCCATTCTTGTTTATAAGTTAGCTGACGTATTAATTCATAATGAATTGAGGTTGACTTTTCACATGTCGTGATATTTTTCTGCTGCTTATCAGCAGAGAATGATTTTTTTTCAATATCAGCTATTACGATCATAGCGTGGTTTTTGCTGATCGCGGTTGAAGCTTTATGCAGATAATCAACCTTGACTTGGTTTAGCCTTGATGATAATCGGTTAATTCTATGTTTGCTTTTTAACCAATTGTTGCTGTAGCGATTTTTTTTACGCAAGCAATTAGTGAGTCGCTGGATCTGTTTCGGCAACGTTATGAGGCTTTGAGGTGGAATATATTGCGTGCCATCAGATAAAGTAATGTTTTTTTTGGCGTCAACATATACACCTATTTTTGATATGGCTGGATGTACTGGTTCCTCAATATCAGTTTGTGTGTTAAAACTTATATACCACTTCCCTAGTTTTCCCGAGATAGAGACATTTTTTATGTCGCCTGTTATATCACGGCTTTTCCGGTATTTAACCCAACCAAGCTTCGGAAGAAGAACAAGCTGCTTTTCCTGATCCACTTTTACTCGCTGGCTCGGAAAACGGAATGCGTCGTGCTGCCCCTTCTTTTTAAATCTCGGATGTTCTGCATTTCCGTAAAAAAAATTCGAAAAAGCTTTATCAAGATCACGTAGCGACTGTTGTAGAGATTGCGATGGTGCTTGTTTCAGCCAAGATAAAGCAGGATCGGATTTCCATTCAACCAATAATGGTGCAAGCTGGTTGTAATGCATATGTTTCTGACCTGACTCATAGCTCTCCTTTAACAGCGCAAGTCCTTTATTATAAACAAAACGACAGGCACCAGCGAAAAGCAGCATGTTAGCCTTCTGCTGCTCGTTGAGCTTCAATGCAAATTTGAACGCCTGCTGTTTGATCATTTTTTTAAATATGCGGCCATTAGAGAATACTGTTGTTAAGTATAGGAATATATGTTTTGTTTTAATCCGTGGAATTGAAGGAGAAATTTATGCCTATTTTACAGATTATATAAAAACCCCGCCGGAGCGGGGTTTGAGCATCGTCAGGCGATTAGCCCTGCAGCAGAGACAGAACCTGCTGAGGAACCTGGTTAGCTTTAGCCAACACGGAGTTACCGGCCTGCTGGATGATCTGCGCTTTAGACATATTTGACACTTCGGTCGCATAGTCGGCGTCCTGAATACGGGACTGCGCTTCAGACAGGTTGGTGGTGGTGTTGTTCAGGTTGGTTACCGCAGAATCCAGACGGTTCTGTACAGCACCCAGAGAAGAACGGAATTTGTCGATCTGGCTGATTGCATCGTCCAGGGCTTTCAGTGGGTCAGCGGTAGTTTCAGCAGCTGTAGACGCTTCAGTAGTCAATTTGCCCGCTTCAGTTGCGTAAATAGCTGAACCACTGTCGTTCGTGACGCTACCATTAGTGTGGGCATAATATTTTACAGTTTTGTTTGCATCAGTTGTCAATGTACCTGCATCATCAACATAAGCAGAAACAATATCACCAGTCGCGGCAGGATCTGTATCTGGATCGTAAGTTACGGCACCTGTACTGCCGGTGACAGCATACTGAGTAGTTCCACTATTAAGGGCAAAATCCTTGTCTTTCAGAATGCTTGCCATTTGAGACGCAGAGATTGTTACCCCTGAAACATCAGCAGTGGTGTTGGCTACTGCAGTAGTAGTAGCGGTAGCTGCTGCTGTACCAGCCTGTGCAGCGGTGTCACCAGCAGCAATGCGAGCAGCGTATTCATCATTGTAAGCTTTATCAGTTGCGACCTGAGCATTACCACCTGCGGAAGTAATAGTCATATCTTTGACTTTAATGATGGTTTTTACAGCAGTTGCAGCTGAATGACCAGAAGTAGCATCAACACCTGTGGTATCGGTGTTTGCCATCAGATTGTCCCAAGTAGCTGCAATAGTAGTACCGCTGCCAGTCTGAGTCAGGTTTCCTTTCTGATCAAGATACAGCGATTTACCATCGATAGTAGTGATCGTGCCATCTTTGCTAACATTAACGTCCTGCGCTTTACCGCCAATAGAAACAGATGCGGTAAAACTGTCACCAGCGTTAGGTGCCAACATGCTCAGGAGAGAATCCTTAGAAGCTGCAGTTGCGCTGAAGCTATAAGAATCTGAGGCTTTATTATAAGTATAAGTTCCCGCCGTAGCAGTGATTCCTGTACCGTTATTCCCGGCGAAGCTGATAGTATCGTCGTTTTTAGCGGCAGCAAGCACATTACTTGCTGCCGCTTTTGCATTGCCCACATCTTTGCTGTAAGTCACAGTACCGTCAGCAGCAGGAGTTTTACCAGCGGTGAAACCAGCCAGCTTAAGTGTATCAGTAGTCGCTGCAGTGTTAGACACACTACCTTTACCGTTAACGTTAAACCCAGTCAGGTTTAAAGTAGAAGAGTCAATTTTTTTCAGGTCGATGGTGATGGTTTCACCATCGTTCGCGCCAACCTGAATTTTCATGGAGCCGTCTTTTGCCAGCACGTTCACGCCGTTGAACTGGGTCTGACCGGATACGCGGTCAATTTCGTCCAGACGGGATTTAATTTCGTCCTGGATTGAGTTCAGATCGGATTCAGAGTTAGTACCCGTAGAAGACTGAACAGTCAGCTCACGGATACGCTGCAGGTTGTTGTTGATTTCAGACAGTGCGCCTTCAGTGGTCTGTGCAACGGAGATACCGTCGTTGGCGTTACGAGCTGCCTGAGTCAGACCTTTGATGTTAGAGGTGAAGCGGTTGGCAATCGCCTGGCCAGCAGCGTCATCTTTTGCGCTGTTGATACGCAGACCGGAAGACAGACGCTCAATGGCAGTAGACATTGAAGACTGGTTTTTGTTGATGTTGTTCTGAGTGATCAGCGAGAGGCTGTTGGTATTAATGACTTGTGCCATGATTTAGTTTCCTGTGTTTAAATCTACGGTTTGCGTGATTGGATTTCCAACACTCGGCTTCATCGCCGTTAAACCTACTATCGTCTCCGCAGAAAAAAACTTTAATTGAAGTGGCACACTGAATTTGGCCACCTGAACAGAGGTGATATGCTCACCTCAGAACAACACAGGTGCTCCAATGAAAAAAAGAAATTTCAGCGCAGAGTTTAAACGCGAATCCGCTCAACTGGTTGTTGACCAGAACTACACGGTGGCAGATGCAGCCAGCGCTATGGATGTTGGCCTTTCCACAATGACAAGATGGGTCAAACAACTGCGTGATGAGCGTCAGGGCAAAACACCAAAAGCCTCTCCGATAACACCAGAACAAATCGAAATACGTAAGCTGAGGAAAAAGCTACAACGCATTGAAATGGAGAATGAAATATTAAAAAAGGCTACTGTAGATTCAATCTGTCAATGCAACACCCCTTTCAATTATCTCTTTCGGTGTTTTGAACTTCAGTGTCTTTCTCGGTCTGTTGTTTAGCTGAGCAGCAACCAGATCTAGTTCATGTTGAGTATATTGGGCAAGACATGTCTTTTTAGGAAAGTACTGCCGAATTAGCCCATTTGTGTTCTCATTTGTTCCCCGCTGCCAAGGACTCTGAGGATCGCAGAAGTAAACTTTAACGCCGGTGCTGACAGTAAATTCTAGATGTCTGGCCAGTTCCATTCCTCTGTCCCATGTCAGTGATTTTCTGAGTTCTGACGGTAAACTCAGGAATTTGTCGGTAAGAGCCTGATTTACTGAGACAGAATCTTTGCCCCTGTGTCCCATGTCAGTGATTTTCTGAGTTCTGACGGTAAACTCAGGAATTTGTCGGTAAGAGCCTGATTTACTGAGACAGAATCTTTGCCCCTGAGTCTAAGGATGATCGTATAACGTGATTTTCGGTCTACAAGTGTGGCTATATGAGAGTTTTTTGTACCTGAGACTAAATCGCCCTCCCAATGCCCCAGAGAGCGTCTGTTATCGATATTTCGGGAACGTTCGTGAATTGGTGTTCCGTTCACTATGTTAATCGTACCTCTTTCGCCTTTGCGGGTATGACGCCTGCCATGGCGAAGGCTATGCGACCGTCGCAGATGCTGTATATTCAGGTGGTGTAGCGCTTCACGGCTACGAAAGTACAGCGTTTTATAAATTGTCTCAGGTGATATTCGCAGCGTTTTTTGACGTGGTTTTGTTCGCCTTAACCATCCTGATATTTGCTCTGGAGACCATTTCATCTCCAGCTTTTCCAGAACAAGCTTTCGCAATGGTAAATTTTGATCCAGTAAGCACGGTTTTGGCCTTTTCGCCATTCTGTTGGCTCGGTTATTAGCATCAACAGCTTTGTAATAGCGTCTGCCCCGATTACGCTGAACTTCACGTGAGATCGTCGAAGGACTGCGATTCAGCGCAGTAGCTATCGCACGAATGCTCATTTTGGCTGACAAACCAGCTCGTATCTCCTCGCGCTCAGACAGTGTCAGGTGAGCTACAGCCCGCTTACGCTCATGGGGTTTTATGCCGCCAGTATCCCTTAACATAGTGAAGATCGTTCCGGGTTTTGAACCCAGGATATTCGCTATTTCACTGAAGCCTGTTCCGTTCTTCCATAGTTCAAAAACAGAGGCTTTTTCCTCTGCTGTAAATGTTCGTCTCATTCAAAAAACCTCCGCAACCCCATGTTTTCACATAACTGTTGCGTTGACCAATTGAATCTACAACCGCGCTCTTGATGTCAGACTCCCTGAACAGTTCTCGATAATCGGGAAACTCAGAGCGCATTATCCTGTGGCCACACTCTGCCATGTGTTCGGGGTTCATCGCAGCAGCTACAAATACTGGAAAAACCGTCCTGAAAAGCCAGACGGCAGACGGGCTGTATTACGCAGCCAGGTACTTGAACTGCATGGCATCAGCCACGGCTCTGCCGGAGCAAGAAGCATCGCCACAATGGCAACCCGGAGAGGCTACCAGATGGGGCACTGGCTTGCTGGCAGACTCATGAAAGAGCTGGGGCTGGTCAGTTGCCAGCAGCCGACTCACCGGTATAAGCGTGGCGGTCATGAGCACGTTGCTATCCCGAATCATCTTGAGCGACAGTTCGCCGTAACGGAACCAAATCAGGTGTGGTGCGGTGATGTGACCTATATCTGGACGGGTAAGCGCTGGGCGTACCTCGCCGTTGTTCTCGACCTGTTCGCAAGAAAACCAGTGGGCTGGGCCATGTCGTTCTCGCCGGACAGCAGGCTTACCATGAAAGCACTGGAAATGGCATGGGAAACCCGTGGTAAGCCCGTCGGGGTGATGTTCCAAGCGATCAAGGCAGTCATTATACGAGCAGGCAGTTCCGGCAGTTACTGTGGCGATACCGGATCAGGCAGAGTATGAGTCGGCGTGGAAACTGCTGGGATAACAGCCCAATGGAGCGCTTCTTCAGGAGTCTGAAGAACGAATGGGTGCCAGCGACGGGCTATGTAAGCTTCAGCGATGCAGCTCACGCAATAACGGACTATATCGTTGGATATTACAGCGCACTAAGACCGCACGAATATAATGGTGGGTTACCACCAAACGAATCAGAAAACCGATACTGGAAAAACTCTAACGCGGAGGCCAGTTTTAGTTGACCACAACAGACTACCTGAAGGGAGCCGCGGTCGCCTAGCAGTTGCAGTAGCAGGAGATCATCCAGCCGCAGTACAGGTCACGATGACTCTGGTTAATGATACCGGCTTTGACCCCGTATTTTCCGGCTCTATCGCTGAATCATGGCGTCAGCAGCCGTGCACACCATCCTATTGTTGTGACTGGGAGGCTGCCACCATGCTTCGCGCTTTCCCTCTGGCGAAAAAGGGAGAAGGACGGGCCCGTCTGCCTTCACTTTATGCCAGCTTCGGTAAGCTGGGTGAGACACCGACTCATAAAGATATCATTGATAACAATCGATCCATCAACTGGCCTGTATAACGTGGCTGCCGGTGATTAAGAAAGCTGCACCTACCTAAGTAGTAGCAAACGCACACTTTTTAGAAAAATCGATGGTCAGAAACTGGATTAGCAATTCCGTTCCAGGGTTGCTTTTGATTTACGTTGGCGTCTGATCATTGATTTATCCTCAAAAGCCCAACCTCATTGGTAATGAACCAGCTCCGTGAATGTCCGCTCTGGCACAGAGCGAAATTTTTTGATCTCCCCCCCTGAAATCTAAACTTAGTCATGTCACGTTTTTGGGTTTCTAAAATTTTAACTTCGCGTTTTTCGTTGCCGTAAGGGTTATACAGAAATGTCCGTTAAGCAGAGTTCAAAATTGATTGCCGTGATCACGACTGGTTTGAAAGCCGCGCCCAAGCCTGTACAGCTCTGGTTTGCGTTGATTATGAACCTGTCAGCCTAAAGCAAGCGGATGGACGATGAGTATTGGTAATCTTTCAGAGTCCGGAAAAGTTCAGCCCCAGTCTGAACAGGCTTGCTGGCGCCAGTCCAGTTTCATTCAGTCGTGGTTTGGTTCTTACGGCCTGTGCAATCTACCTCATTAGGCACATCGGCCTGCCAGATACCGGCTCGGGGTGTATTTCCGCTTCCACGCTGAATACTCTTCTCAGCAATCCTGGGGTCATCACCTCTTCTGGTGTGCCTTGCGCCATAACATGTCCGTTTGCCATTACCACCAGTTGATCGCAGTACCGGCTAGCCTGATTAAGGTCGTGCAGCACAGCGACCACCGTTTTCCCCTGAGTCCGGAGTTCGCCCATCAACCGCATCAGGTCCACCTGGTGATTGATATCAAGATAGGTGGTTGGCTCATCAAGTAATACAACGGGCGTATTCTGGGCCAGGACCATCGCCAGAAATGCGCGCTGGCGCTGACCGCCGGAAAGCTCGGTTAACCGACGAACGGCAAGATGATTGATCCGGGTCTGGTTCATGGCGACATTAACTCGTGCATTGTCTTCAGCGGAGAGACGCCCCCAGAGTGACAGCCAGGGATTACGACCATACGAAACCAGCTCCTGGACTGTGATCCCCTCTGGCGTTAAATGGTGCTGAGGCAGCAGCGAAAGCCTGCGGGCCAACTGGCGCGATGAGAGCATATTTATGGGATTATCGCCGAGAAATACGGTGCCAGACTGCGGCATTAAAAGCCGCGAAAAACAGTTTAACAGCGTCGATTTCCCGCAACCGTTAGGACCGATCAGGGCGGTGATCTTCCCCGTTGGCAGTGAGAGTGAAACGTCGTTAAGTACCTTGTCTGTCCCGTAACTGACCGTCAGATTTTCAGTTCGTAAAGTCATTTATCGCATTCTCACAAGCAACCAGACAAACCACGGCGCACCGATAATGGCGGTCAGCACGCCAACCGGGAGCTCCAGTGGGGGATGAATAATTCTCGCCAGCAGATCGGCAACCACCAACAGCAACGCACCTGTCAGGGCTGAAACAGGCAGCAGTCTGCGGTGACGTCCACCGGTGATGCTACGCATCATATGCGGCACCACGAGACCAATAAAGCTAATCGGGCCGCAGGCGGCCACGCCGGTAGATGTCATGGCGACAGCTAGTAACAAAGCCCAGAATCGGGTATGGGGCACCGACACACCGAGCGTGGTGGCGCGCGCATCGCCGAGTGCAAGGAGGTCGAGATCGCGGCAAAAACTCAGGCTCAGCGGCAGAAATAAAATCATCAGCGGGATGGCAATCTTCACAAAGCTCCAGTCACGGCCCCATAAGCTGCCGGTCAGCCACAGCAGGGCGTTGTTCACATCCTGTGGGCGCGAGAGCATCAGATAATCCGTCAGGCTGGCCCAGCATGCAGAAAGCGCCACGCCGGTGAGCGCCAGCTTCATCGGCTGGTGGGTCTTTGCCAGCATCTTCAGTAATATCAACCCCGCCATGCCGCCCGCAAAGGCCAGCAGCGGCAGCACCATCACGGGCAGTGACGGCATAAGAAGTAGAGCCCCCACAGAGGCCAGGCTGGCGGCATGGTTAACGCCGAGAATATCCGGTGATGCCAGAGGGTTGCGCACAATCCCCTGTATCAGCACGCCCGCCACGGCGAGGGCTGCACCGACAAACAGTGCCAGCAGCAAGCGCGGCAGTCGGTACTCCATCAATACATAATAATGCTCGCGTCCGGCCTGCCAGTCGGTCAGCAGCGCGCGCCACGGCACGGGGATCACTCCCATATGGAGTGATAACAGCGCACAGCCCGCCAGGGCAAGGGTGATGAAAATAACCAGCGCAATTTTCATCCTCGCCTCCTCACAAGCCAGACAAAGCAAGGGCTGCCAATCAGCGCCAGCACTGCGCCTGCGGGCAGATCTCCGGGGAAGGCCAGCGCGCGTGCGAGTACATCTGCCAGCAGCATCAGCGTGGCCCCCAGCAGCATGCTCACTGGCAGTACGTTGCGCTGATCGAAGCCTGCCCAGAAGCGCGCCAGATGTGGCACCAGCAGACCGATAAACGCCACCGGACCTGCCACGCTGACGCACGCACCAACCAGAAGCAGCACTAACATATTGATGACCAAACGTAGCCTCGTCAGGTTCACTCCCAGCGTATGGGCGGTGCTGTCGCTGAGGTTGAGCAGGTTCAGTTGATTCGCCAGCAGCAACACGACAGGGACTGCAGTGACCACCACCGGCAAGAGCTGCCAGACATCCTGCCAGCGGGCGTGGGACACTCCGCCTGCCAGCCAGTAAAAGATGCCGTAAGCATGATCTTCGGCCAGCAGCAGGGTGATGCGGGTAAGGCCAATACAAAAGGCCGACAGCGCGATACCCGCGAGGATCAGTTTGTTTCTGTCATGGGTATGACGAAATCCGCCTCCTGCGGTCATGACCAGCAGCCAGCTCACGCCGCCCCCGCATGCCGCGATGAACGACAGAGAATAGCCTGCAATCGGCGTCGGACTCAGCGCGCTGGTAAGCGCCATAGCCAGCGCCGCGCCGCTGTTAATGCCGAGCAGTGAAGGAGAGGCCATTGGGTTGTGGGTCAGGGTTTGCAGCAGCGTGCCCGCGAGCGCCAGGCTTGCGCCGATCAGAACGGCGACCAGGCTTCGTGGCAAACGAAGGTTTTGCACCAGCGCTTCTGGTAGCGTTGGCGTGTGTCCAGGCAGCAGGGCGCGGGTTGCATCTGCTCCGGAAACAGGAATGGCCGAGTAGCAAAACAGACTCAGCCAGAAAATAATAATAAGTGCTGCAACGGGAAGCCCCCACAGCAGCACCGGGTGTTTTATCGCGGTCATTTCACAACGGTAAGCGGCTGATGGTGGAAGATTTTTACCGTGTCAGCGGCAATACGCTCTGCAGCAAAAATACCGCGCATCCGCGCCCAGGTGTTACTGTCGACCGAAGCAACCTGCTGCTTCTGCGCGGCGGTTAACATCTGCCAGAGCGGATCTTGTTGCCAGCGTTTAACAATGCTCTCTTCGCGATAGTGGGCAACCAGCAGCCAGGCAGGATTGACCGCCAGCAGTTGCTCCAGGCCGATGGACGGCATGGACGCACCCGCCATCGCAGCGGGAACGTTCAGCCCCAGAGAGGCCAGCACGCTGCCGGTCCAGGTCTCCTGAGTATGCAGGTTGAATTGCTGTTCGCGTGATGTGCCAAAGGCCACGCGTGTCCCTTTGGGAAGCTGGCTGGCCCACTGCGCCATCCTCTCTTTATGTTGTTCCAGGCGTGCCTGCATCTCTCGCTTTTTACCCACCATTTCGCCGATGATAGCCGCAGATTGCAAATTTTCAGCGTAGGTTTCGTTGCGGGACTTAAGCAGCAGTACCGGCGCGATTTGCTGCAAGGCGATGTAAACCCCCGCATGGCGACTGCTGTCGGCAATGATCAGGTCTGGTTTCAGAGCGGCAATGGCTTCCAGGCTCGGCTGCGCGCGCGTTCCGACGGACTGCCACGGTTTCAGGTGCGCACGCACTTCGGGCAGGATGCGTTTTGCATCGTTATCGTCGGCAATACCGATCGGGCTGACGTCCACGGCGGCCAGCGCATCGGCGAACGAGAGTTCCAGCACCACAATCCGTTGTGGCGTTTTTTCGAGTGTAAACGTGCCGTGTTCGTCCTGAACCGTGGCGGCAAAGGCGTGGCTGATCACCAGCAGCAGGCCTGCAAAAACAAAACGGATAAATGCCAACATAATCACATTCCAGCTAAAAGCCCGGCAAGCCGGGCGTTAACACATCAGAACTTCAACGACCCCTGCATATACAGCGTGCGCGGCTGGCCTGCATAGATGCCTTTGTTGTTGTCGTCATAAGAGCGGATGAAGTAGTCCTGGTCGAAGATGTTTTTCACACCGAATGCCAGGTTCAGATCTGCCATCTGCGGGCCAAAATCATACGCCACGCGTGCGCCCCAGAGCATGAAGCCGGGAATGCGGCCGGTACTGCCGTCGGCGCTCTCTTTCACCGTATTGGCGTTATCCGCAAACTGGCTGGACTGGAAATCGCTGTTCAGATTGAACGTCCAGTTTCCTGGCTTGTAGTCCACGCCCAGCGTGCCTTTATGTTTCGGGGAGAATGGTACCAGATTGCCGTAGGTGTCGCCTTTCTCGCGGATTTCCGCGTTCACATACGCATAGCTGGCGTAGATGGAAACGTTATCAAGCGTTGGCGTTAGCGTACCCAGATCGTAACGTGCCTGCGTTTCCAGCCCGGTATGGCGCGTTTTGCCACGTGCAGTGACGGTGTCGTTGGTCTGGTTGGAGTCGTACTGATTGTTAAAGTTAATCAGGAACAGCCCCATTTCCGCCGTCAGCGCGCCGTCGTCGTAGCGGGTACCGAGTTCCCAGGTTCGCGCTTTTTCCGGTTCCACATTGCCGCTTTGCACAGCCTTGCCAATCTGGCTGTACTGTACGGTGCCGAACGAGCCTTCAGTGTTTGCATAAAGATTCCAGCTGTCAGTCAGGTGATAGAGCACGTTCAACGCCGGAAGCGGTGCGTTATAGCTCACTTCTTCGTGCGTGCCTGTGATGGCGTTGTTCTGGTATGACTCGATATGTTCGAAACGCATACCCGGCGTGATGGTCCAGTTGCCGATGTCGATTTTGTCATCCAGATACCAGGCGTGCGCCTCGGTGCCGGAACGCGTATCGCGGTCGTAAGGGCTTGAGCCGGACGGCAACTGCCCGCTGCTGGTGGCGGTGTAGTAACGCATTTCATGCGTTGATTCATTCAAATAGCGATAGCCCACGCCCACTTCGTGCGCGGAAGGGCCGATCATAAAGATCTGGCTGTAGCGTGGCTCAATACCGCGCACCCAGTAGTTACGCGGCGAGAGGGTGATGCGTTTGCCTTGCTCCAGGTAGCCGCTGCGCAGGGTTTGGGTGTAGAACCCCTGAATGTTGAATTTATGCTGGCTGTCTGGCTGGAACTGGTAGCCCAGGCTCGCCAGCTTGCGACGACCCCAGAAGCGGTCATACGGGCGGGTGGATTGCCAGCGATCGGCGTCGTAATCCGCGCGAGACAGGCCACCGGGCATGTCGGCTTCACCATCGTAATATTGCAGCAGGCTGTTGAAGGTGTGCACCTCATCCGGCGCATATTTGCTTTTCAGCATCAGGTCGTCGATGCGGGTGGCGCTGTGCTCGCGCCAGTCACTGCCGCGCGTGCCGGAGTAGAGCAGCGCGGTGCCAAAACCGTTGTCCGCTGTGCCGCCCACCATCAGGTTGTGCGTCTCTTTCGGGTTGTTTTGTGAAGAGGTTGGGCTGAGCTGACCTTCCACGCCCGCCTCGATACCAAAGTCCTGCGGAATGGCACGGGTAACAAAGTTCACCACGCCGCCCACGCTCTGCGGTCCGTAACGCACCGCACCACCACCGCGTACCACGTCAATGGCATCCATGTTGCCGAGCGAAACGGGAGCCAGTGAAAGCTGCGGCTGACCGTAAGGGGCGAAGGGGACGGGGATGCCGTCCATCAGGACGGTCGAGCGGCTGGCGAGGCGCGGGCTCAGGCCCCGGATGCCAAAGTTCATCGCCAGGTCGTGGCTGCCGGTGCCGTTGTTTTCCGGCGCGCTGACGCCAGGGATGCGGTTAAGTACCTCACGCATGGTGGTTGCGCCGGTTTTGGCGAAATCCTCACGGCGGATCACGTCACGCGCGCCAGCATGTTCAAATACGTCGTTTTCACGCGCATCACCCAGCCAGTCGCCGACCACGGTCAGGGCATCTTCTTTTGGTGCGGGCGCGGGCTCCAGCGTCCAGCTGTTATTTCCCAGCGGTTTTACCTGCAGTCCGCTGCCGTCCAGCAGTTGTTGCAGGCCGCTCTCGACGTCGTAATCGCCGTGCAGGCCGTTGCTCTGCTTGCCGCGCGTCAGGCTGGCGTCAACCGAGAGGGTAAATCCGCTGTGTGCGGCATACTGATTGAGCGCTTTATCGAGCGATCCCGGTGCGATATTAACCTGTGCAGCAAAAGCGGAAAACGAGAGACCGGCCAGCGGCAGCAGGCTCAGGCGAATGGCGTTAACCAAAGGTGTTGTTTTACGAAAAACGCGTAACGGCGTCATACCTTCCCCATCATCATTTTTGTTGTGTTCAGCTATGAGTCGAACGAGAAGGGTAAAAAGGACAATCGAAATAAGAATTATTTTCCTTACAGTAGTGAAATGTTTATCCAGTACCGCGTAATAGACTGAATTTTAACGGGAAGCGTTTGCGCGATAACGTTCAGGATCGCATCGGTATTTTTCAGCGGGAACGTCCCGCTCAGGCGCAGCCCGGCAACGGCGGGATCGCAGCGCAGCACGCCGTTGCGGTAACGGGTTAGCGTGGCTATCACCTCACCCAGCGGTTTATCGCTGAAGCTCAGGATGTCCTTCGTCCAGCTTGTACTCTCGTCATCCAGCGGTTTCACTGCGCCAAACTCAGAGGCGCTGAACTGCAGGCTTTCACCAGCGTTCACGATGCGTTTTTGCGCGGGGGCACTGGCGAGAAGCACTTCCACAGCGTGCTGCTGCACGTCAAGCTGCGTGAAATTATCCTGCTGGCGGACGGTAAATTCTGTCCCTAAAGCAGTGAGCTGGCCCTGACGGGTCAGGACACGGAAGGGGCGTTGCAGGGCATCTTTCGCGGTAGTAATGGCGATTTCACCGTACCAGAGCCGGACGGTGCGCTGATGCGCATCAAAACGCACATCCGCCGCGCTTTGGGTATTCAGCGTGAGCAGGGAGCCATCTTCCAGTTGCTGACGGCTGACTGTGCCTTTGGCGGTGCGGTAATCTGCCCGCAGACCTTCGCCGGTTTCCGACTGCCAGAGCTGCCAGCCTCCGCCAGCGCCGAGCAACAGCAGTAATCCTTTCATCACGTGACGGCGGGTGAGGCGGGTATCGTGCAACGCCCTGCTGGCAACGTCGCCAGGCACACCGCCAAGCTGGTTGCGCAGGTTTTCAACCTGCTGCCAGGCCCACTGGTTATCCTGATCCTGTTCATACCACTGTTGCCAGCGCGCTTCCTGTTGTGGGCTGACGCGCTCGCCGCTTAGCACGGCATACCAGTGGGAAGCTGAACGCAGCGCCTGACGGCGGGAATCGGTTAACAAAGGATTCATAACCCATACTCCAGACGGAACAGCAGGCAGTGCTCGACGGCTTTCGCCACGTATTTTTTCACGGAGCTGATGGAAACACCGAGTTTGTGCGCAATCTCGCTGTATGTCAGACCATCCAGTTGCGAAAGCAGAAACGCTTCACGTGTTTTGCCGTTTAGCCCGTCCAGCATGCTGTCGAGGAGTTGTAGGGTCTCGAGTTGGCTTTCGCGTTCCTCAGGTGAAGGCGCTCCCCCCTCCGGCATAAGCGCCAGCATCTCCAGATACGCTTTTTCCAGCGCGTTTCGGCGAAACAGGTCCACCATCACGCGTTTGGCGATAGTGCAGAGGAAGGAGCGAGGATCGCGGATCGTCGAGAGCGTTTCGCTGACCATTACCCGCAAAAAAGTGTCCTGGGCAATGTCATCTGCATCAAAAGCAGACTGGAGTTTGCGCGTCAGCCAGCTTTTCAACCAGCCGTGATGTGTGCCATAAAGCGACTCGAACGTTAAGGAAGCTGTGGTAGTGGCGCGGTCAGACATGCGGAGTGCATCAAAAGTTAATTATCACGTAGTCATATTAATATGAGAATGGTTATCATTACAATTGGAAATAAAATTGTTTCCAATAGACATTTTTAACATGTTGTTTTTCTAAGTGTTATAAGGTAGGTATAAAATGGGATGGAGCCTCTGCTTCTGGCATGTGTCGGTCAGAATGACTCATGATGTGGTCTGCTATTATTGACATCCTCACTGCCCTAAAGGATGGGGATTTCGGTAATGCTGCCAACTTACTGATTTAGTGTATGATGGTGATTTTAAGGTGCTTGC
>OOCO01000098.1_pt1 | contig 23981 bp, 15 predicted proteins | sample 1670991 | NCBI WGS metagenome assembly OOCO01 (sample SAMN06348111, study PRJEB24527) | human gut metagenome | biome: human gut; feature: ankylosing spondylitis patient; material: feces | host: Homo sapiens | place: China | collected 2015-10 | reverse complement strand
TGTTGTAATGATATATTTTTATAAATTATTCCCTGCGTGAATTTTAATAAATTTAATCTATCCCTTTATACGCAATACATTTACTTTCCTCTTTTGATGATCTTAAATGTCTTATTTTTCGTAATGTGTATAACAAGGAATAGTGATGAAATTTAAAAAATGTCTTCTGCCTGTGGCAATGTTAGCGTCATTCACTCTGGCAGGATGCCAGTCAAATGCTGACGATCATGCTGCCGATGTTTATCAAACCGATCAACTGAATACCAAACAAGAAACTAAAACCGTTAATATTTCCATTCTTCCCGCAAAAGTTGCCGTAGACAACTCCCAAAATAAACGGAACGCACAAGCCTTCGGCGCGCTTATTGGCGCAGTCGCTGGCGGTGTTATCGGCCACAACGTCGGGTCTGGCAGCAATTCCGGAACGACGGCAGGTGCAGTTGGCGGCGGAGCTGTAGGCGCGGCAGCGGGTTCTATGGTGAATGATAAAACCTTAGTGGAAGGTGTTTCTTTAACCTATAAGGAAGGCACCAAAGTGTATACCTCTACCCAGGTGGGTAAAGAGTGCCAGTTTACGACAGGTTTAGCCGTTGTTATTACCACGACGTATAACGAAACGCGTATTCAGCCAAATACCAAATGTCCTGAAAAGAGCTAATAATCAGGAGGAGTCATGAAGAAAGTTTTTCTTTGCGCCATCTTAGCCTCCTTAAGCTATCCGGCTATCGCCTCATCATTGCAGGATCAACTCTCTGCTGTCGCAGAAGCGGAACAGCAAGGTAAAAATGAAGAGCAAAGGCAGCATGACGAATGGGTCGCGGAGCGCAACAGGGAAATCCAGCAAGAGAAGCAACGTCGCGCAAATGCCCAGGCCGCCGCTAACAAAAGAGCGGCAACGGCAGCGGCAAATAAGAAAGCTCGTCAGGATAAACTGGACGCCGAAGCCTCTGCGGACAAAAAACGCGATCAAAGTTATGAAGATGAGCTACGCAGCTTAGAGATTCAGAAACAAAAACTGGCGCTGGCGAAAGAAGAAGCCCGCGTTAAGCGAGAAAACGAATTTATCGATCAGGAACTGAAGCACAAAGCTGCGCAAACCGATGTGGTGCAATCTGAAGCTGACGCCAACAGAAATATGACTGAAGGCGGTCGCGATCTGATGAAAAGCGTGGGCAAAGCAGAAGAGAACAAATCGGACAGCTGGTTTAATTAATCGATGTTAGTAACTTCAATCCTATAATTCTTGAAGATAAAAAACCCTCTGTAGTAACAGAGGGTTTTGTTCATTCATAGTGCAGGGTCAAATCATTCCCACTCAATGGTAGCTGGCGGCTTGCCGCTGATGTCATACACCACGCGGGAAATACCGTTCACTTCATTGATAATGCGGTTGGAAACGCGACCGAGGAAATCGTACGGCAGATGCGCCCAGTGTGCGGTCATAAAGTCGATGGTTTCGACAGCACGCAGAGAGACAACCCAGTCATACTTACGACCATCGCCCATTACGCCAACGGAACGTACCGGCAGGAACACAGTGAACGCCTGGCTGACTTTGTCGTACAGGTCCGCTTTACGCAGTTCTTCAATGAAGATGGCGTCAGCACGGCGCAGCAGGTCACAGTACTCTTTCTTCACTTCACCCAGAACACGAACGCCAAGGCCTGGTCCCGGGAACGGGTGACGGTACAGCATGTCGTACGGCAGGCCCAGCTCCAGACCAATCTTACGCACTTCGTCTTTGAACAGCTCTTTCAGCGGTTCAACCAGGCCCATCTTCATCTCTTTCGGCAGGCCGCCCACGTTGTGGTGAGATTTGATGACGTGTGCTTTACCGGTTGCAGACGCCGCAGATTCGATAACGTCAGGGTAGATGGTGCCCTGCGCCAGCCACTTCACGTCTTCCAGTTTCAGCGCTTCTTCATCGAATACTTCAACGAAAACGCGACCGATGATTTTACGTTTTGCTTCCGGATCGTTTTCGCCAGCCAGCGCTGACAGGAAGCGATCTTCTGCCGGTACGTGAACAATGTTAAGACCAAAGTGATCGCCAAACATATCCAGAACCTGCTCTGCTTCGTTGAGGCGCAGCAGGCCGTTGTCGACGAATACGCAAGTCAGGTTTTTACCGATAGCGCGGTGCAGCAGCATTGCGGTTACGGAGGAATCCACACCACCAGAGAGGCCGAGGATGACTTTATCGTCGCCTACCTGCTCGCGGATGCGAGCTACAGCATCGTCGATAATTTTCGCTGGCGTCCACAGGGCTTCACACTGGCAGATATCACGCACAAAACGCTCCAGCATGCGCATACCCTGGCGGGTGTGAGTCACTTCCGGGTGGAACTGTACGCCATAGAAGCGTTTTTCTTCGTTAGCCATAATGGCAAACGGGCAGCTTTCGGTGCTGGCTACGGTGATGAAGTCGGACGGAATAGCGGTAACTTTATCGCCGTGGCTCATCCAGACATCGAGCAGCGGTTTACCGTCTGCGGTCAGCGCATCTTCGATACCGCGAACCAGTGCGCTGTCGTTTACGACTTCAACCTGCGCGTAGCCAAATTCACGTTCGTTAGAGGCTTCAACGTGACCGCCCAACTGCATTGCCATGGTCTGCATGCCATAGCAAACGCCGAATACCGGTACGCCTGCTTCAAAGACATACTGCGGCGCACGCGGACTGTTTTCTTCAGTAGTACTTTCCGGGCCGCCGGAAAGAATAATGCCGCTTGGATTGAAGTCACGAATTTGTGCTTCTGTCACATCCCACGCCCACAGTTCGCAGTAAACACCCAGCTCACGCACGCGGCGCGCAACCAGTTGAGTGTACTGAGAACCGAAGTCCAGAATGAGGATGCGATGCTTATGAATGTTTTCCGTCATTGACGCTTATTCCGAGGCAAGTGAAACAGATAATATAAATCGCCCGACATGAAGTCGGGCGAAGAGAATCAGGAGCCCAGACGGTAGTTCGGGGACTCTTTAGTAATGGTCACGTCGTGAACGTGGCTTTCCTGAATGCCCGCACCGCTGATACGTACAAACTCCGCTTTAGTACGCAGTTCGTCGATAGTACCACAGCCGGTCAGACCCATACAGGAGCGCAGGCCGCCCATCTGCTGGTGAATGATCTCTTTCAGGCGACCTTTATAGGCTACGCGACCTTCGATACCTTCCGGCACCAGTTTGTCGGCAGCGTTATCGCTCTGGAAATAACGGTCAGAGGAACCTTTGGACATCGCGCCCAGGGAACCCATACCACGGTAAGATTTGTAAGAACGGCCCTGGTAGAGTTCGATTTCACCCGGAGATTCTTCAGTACCCGCCAGCATGGAACCTACCATCACCGCGCTTGCGCCAGCGGCGATAGCTTTGGCGATGTCGCCGGAGAAGCGAATACCGCCATCAGCGATAACCGGAATACCGGTGCCTTCCAGGGCTTCTACTGCGTCAGCAACAGCGGTAATCTGCGGAACACCGACGCCAGTCACGATACGAGTTGTACAGATAGAGCCAGGGCCAATGCCGACTTTAACCGCACTGCAACCAGCTTCTGCCAGAGCGCGTGCACCTGCAGCTGTTGCCACGTTGCCGCCGATAATTTGCAGATCCGGATATTTAGCACGGGTTTCACGGATACGTTGCAGTACACCTTCTGAGTGACCGTGGGAGGAGTCGATCAGCAGAACGTCAACGCCTGCGGCAACCAGCGCGTCAACACGCTCTTCGTTACCCGCACCTGCGCCAACCGCTGCACCAACACGCAGACGGCCTTGCTCGTCTTTACAGGCGTTCGGTTTACGTTCCGCTTTCTGGAAGTCTTTCACGGTGATCATGCCGATCAGGTGGAATTCGTCATCAACCACCAGCGCTTTTTCAACGCGTTTTTCGTGCATTTTTGCCAGCACCACTTCACGGGCTTCACCTTCACGCACGGTGACCAGACGCTCTTTCGGCGTCATGTAAACGCTAACCGGCTGGTTCAGGTCGGTAACAAAACGCACGTCACGACCGGTGATAATACCCACCAGTTCGTTTTCTTCGGTAACGACCGGATAGCCCGCAAAACCGTTACGCTCGGTCAGTTCTTTCACTTCGCGCAGCGTCGTGGTTGGCAGAACAGTCTGCGGATCAGTCACCACACCAGATTCGTGTTTTTTCACACGGCGAACTTCTTCTGCCTGGCGTTCAATGGACATGTTTTTGTGGATAAAGCCGATACCGCCTTCCTGAGCCAGAGCAATAGCCAGGCGCGCTTCCGTTACGGTATCCATTGCTGCGGAAAGCATAGGGATATTCAGACGAATAGTTTTCGTCAGCTGGGTGCTGAGGTCAGCAGTATTCGGCAGAACGGTAGAGTGAGCAGGAACGAGGAGAACGTCGTCAAACGTCAGAGCTTCTTTAGCGATACGTAGCATGGGCAATATCTCGACCAGAGTGGTTAATAAATATTGCCGCGGCATTATACAGAGCGTAACCGATTGCATCTACCCCTTTTTGCAAAAAATGCTTGCTATCCCCGAAGGGCGGGTTACTATCGACTGAATAACCTGCTGATTTAGAATTTGATCTCGCTCACATGTTACCTTCTCAATCCCCTGCAATTTTTACCGTTAGTCGCCTGAATCAAACGGTTCGTCTGCTGCTTGAGCATGAGATGGGACAGGTTTGGATCAGCGGCGAAATTTCTAATTTCACGCAACCAGCTTCCGGTCACTGGTACTTTACACTCAAAGACGACACCGCCCAGGTACGCTGCGCGATGTTCCGCAACAGCAACCGCCGGGTGACCTTCCGCCCACAGCATGGGCAACAAGTTTTAGTTCGCGCCAATATTACGCTCTACGAGCCGCGCGGCGACTACCAGATAATCGTTGAGAGTATGCAGCCGGCCGGTGAAGGGCTGCTGCAACAGAAGTACGAACAGCTCAAAGCGAAGTTGCAGGCTGAAGGTTTGTTCGATCAGCAATACAAAAAACCACTTCCCTCCCCTGCGCATTGCGTTGGTGTGATCACCTCAAAAACCGGTGCTGCGCTACATGATATTTTGCATGTGTTAAAACGTCGCGATCCTTCTCTGCCGGTGATCATCTACCCTGCCGCCGTTCAGGGCGATGACGCGCCGGGGCAAATTGTTCGCGCCATTGAACTGGCGAATCAGCGCAATGAGTGCGACGTATTGATCGTCGGGCGCGGCGGCGGTTCGCTGGAAGATTTATGGAGTTTTAACGACGAACGCGTAGCGCGGGCGATTTTTACCAGCCGCATTCCGGTTGTCAGCGCCGTCGGGCATGAGACGGATGTGACCATTGCCGATTTTGTTGCCGATCTGCGTGCGCCAACGCCGTCTGCCGCCGCTGAAGTAGTGAGCCGTAATCAGCAAGAGTTACTGCGCCAGGTGCAATCGACCCGTCAACGGCTGGAGATGGCGATGGATTATTATCTCGCCAACCGCACACGTCGCTTTACGCAAATTCATCACCGATTACAGCAACAGCATCCGCAGCTCCGGCTGGCACGCCAGCAAACCATGCTTGAGCGCCTGCAAAAGCGAATGAGCTTTGCGCTGGAAAATCAACTTAAGCGTACCGGGCAACAGCAGCAGCGGTTAACACAGCGGCTGAATCAGCAAAATCCACAGCCGAAGATTCATCGCGCGCAAACGCGCATTCAGCAACTGGAATATCGTTTAGCAGAAACCCTGCGCGCACAGCTTAGCGCCACGCGTGAACGTTTCGGTAATGCAGTAACGCACCTCGAAGCCGTAAGCCCACTGTCAACGCTGGCGCGTGGATACAGCGTTACTACTGCTACTGACGGCAATGTACTGAAAAAAGTGAAGCAAGTTAAAGCGGGTGAAATGCTAACCACACGTCTGGAAGACGGCTGGATAGAAAGTGAAGTAAAAAACATCCAGCCAGTAAAAAAATCGCGTAAAAAGGTGCATTAAGCCAGCACGAATTCAACGCGTTTTTTCGATATCAAGCCATGCCCGTGCTGACAGAAGTAATCTACTGCACCACAGGCTTTTAACACCTGCAACGGTTGATGGCAGTCTGGACAAAGAGCTTTCATTTCAATAAATTCCCCGCAGGATCGGCAACGCGCATGGCCGTTATCCTGATCAAGCACATGCTGACATTGTGGACAATGCAGTTCCATATGAATTCCTCCGGTAGCCATTCCCTCTACATTCATAGAGGGAATGGCAGATAAAATACTTACGGATAATTATTTATTTTTCTTGATGTGCTTCATCAGACGCTTACGTTTACGCATCTGGGTTGGCGTCAGGGTGTTACGCTTATTCGCATACGGGTTTTCCCCTTCTTTGAACTGAATACGAATCGGCGATCCCATTACGTCCAGCGATTTGCGGAAGTAGTTCATCAAGTAGCGCTTGTAGGAATCAGGCAGGTCTTTCACCTGATTACCGTGAATCACCACAATCGGCGGGTTATAACCACCGGCGTGGGCATATTTCAGCTTCACACGACGACCGCGTACCAGCGGCGGTTGGTGATCTTCAACAGCCATCGTCATGATGCGCGTCAGCATAGAGGTCCCCACACGACGGGTGGAGCTGTCATACGCTTCACGTACTGATTCAAACAAGTTACCAACACCACTGCCGTGCAAGGCAGAGATAAAGTGCACACGAGCAAAATCGATAAAGCCCAGACGGAAGTCCAGCGTTTCTTTCACCTGCTCTTTCACTTCCTGACTCAGGCCATCCCACTTATTCACCACAATGACAAGTGAGCGCCCACTATTGAGAATAAAGCCCAGCAGCGAGAGATCCTGATCGGAAATACCTTCGCGCGCATCAATCACTAACATCACCACGTTGGCGTCTTCAATGGCCTGCAACGTTTTGATTACGGAGAATTTCTCTACAGCATCGGTGATTTTGCCGCGTTTACGTACGCCAGCGGTGTCAATGAGCACATACTCACGTCCATCGCGTTCCATTGGGATGTAGATGCTGTCACGCGTCGTGCCAGGCATGTCGTAAACAACAACGCGCTCTTCACCAAGAATACGGTTAGTGAGTGTAGACTTACCTACGTTCGGACGACCCACAATCGCCAGTTTGATCGGCAGACTTTGCGGGTCGAAGTCGTCTTCCTCTTCTTCTTCGCCGTTCTCTTCCGCTTCAAATTGCGCCCAGTATTCAGCGTCTTCGTCGACTTCCTCTTGCGGTGCGAGATCTTCCATCCACGGCAGCAGCACATGCTCCAGCAGACTTAATACGCCACGACCGTGAGACGCGGCGATCGGGTAGATTTCACCTAAACCAAGCGAGTAGAAATCAACCACTGCCTGATCGGGATCCAGACCGTCAGTTTTGTTTGCCACCAGGAAGGTCGGTTTTTCACGGGAGCGCAGATGTTTGGCAATCGCTTCATCTGCCGGCATCAGGCCCGCGCGCGCATCCACCATAAACAGTACGACGTCCGCTTCTTCAATCGCCAGCAGCGACTGTTCCGCCATGCGGGTTTCTACACCGTCTTCTGTGCCATCAATCCCGCCGGTATCAGATAAACTCACGGCCTTCAATTTCCGCACGACCGTACTTACGGTCACGAGTCAGACCCGGGAAATCCGCAACCAGCGCATCTCGGGTGCGAGTTAGACGGTTAAATAACGTGGATTTTCCTACGTTAGGGCGCCCGACAAGCGCGACCACAGGTACCATGTTTAAAGCCTCATTTTTATAAATCATCAGACAACGCACGCTATATTCGCGTCGTTGTTAAAAACAGGAAAACGGCCCCTGTCCAGGAGCCGTTTTCAAAGTGAACGACAGAGACGATTAACGTGTAATAGAGTACACGGTTCCGTCTTTTGCCTGGATCAGCAGTTTGCCGTCAGCGGCAACCGGTTCAGTCTGGAAACCGGAACTATCAACTTTTTGCTGGGCAACGAAACGACCATCTTCGACGTTAATCCAGTGCAGATAACCTTCACTGTCACCGACCACCAGGTTGCCATTATACAGCACCGGAGAAGTCAGCAGGCGATGCAGCAGATCGCTTTGTGTCCACAGCGTAACGCCGCCATCAATGGTCAACGCCATCACCCGGTCATTTTGATCGACCAGATAGATGCGATTGCCGTCGACGATGAAATCATTCACCGAACCCAGTTCGCGTTTCCACATAATCTGACCACTGCGCAGATCAAGCGCCGTCAGGTTACCATTATAGGCCAGCGCGAAAACAACGCCGTTAACAACGACGGGAGTCGTGTCAACATCGCTCAGACGGTCAATTTCGGTAGAACCGGTCGCCTGGGAAATACGCTGCTGCCAAATCATCTGGCCCTGTTCCATCAGCACTGCGCTGACGCGACCATTATCGCCCCCCACGACGGCCGCACCAAAAGCCGTTGCCGGCGCAGACTCGCCACGCAAAGAGAGCGAAGGCATATCGAGGTTAACTGTCCATTTGACAGCGCCGTCAGCTTCGTTCAGCGCTTGTAACTGACCGTTACTGGTGTGGATTAACACCAGACCGTCGCTGACCACCGGGCGCGAAAGTGCTTCACCCGCGACTTTAGTTTGCCATGCCACAGTACCATCGCTGGTATTCAGCGCGTAAACCTGCGCCTTTTCGCTGCCAATGTAGACATGCCCACCAGACACGGTCACACCGCCAGAAAGTAATGCAGGCTCTTTAGAGAACCAGCCATCTTTCTCGGCCAGGCTGACAGACCAGATTTCTTTGCCATCATCCGCATTCAGCGCTTTTACTAAACCAGCGCGGTCCGCTGCATAGACAACGTTGTCCGCCAGTGCCGGATGAAGATTGGAATAGAAGTTGCCAATGCCGCTACCAACGGAAGTGCTCCACGCCGTGGTCGGCGTAAACTGGTTTTCAACGGTTGGCAATGGGGACATCTTTACCACATCTTCTTCGCTGTTAAACAGCGAACAGCCGCTTAAAAGGGTAACGGAAAGCAGTCCTGGCAGCAGTAATTTACGCAATTGCATCGGGTCCCTCTCAGATGGACAAATTATTAATTTTCATCTGCATCATTTCGCTCAGTGCCGGAGTAACATCGCTTTTCACGCCTGCTTCCCATGCACTACGCGCACCTTGCTTATCACCTTTGCTCAGCAATGCTTCACCACGCAGGTCGGCAACAATGGCAGCCCACCCTTCACCTTTGATGGTATCAAGGGTTTTCAGCGCGGCATCAGCCTGCTTGAGCTGTACCTGAACGCGAGCAAGACGCAGATTTATCACGGCTTTGAGATTTTCATCGCTCGTGTCTGCCAGCCCCTGTTGTAACTGGGCGGCAGCTTTCTCTAGTTCATTTTTGTCAACAAATTGCTGCGCAAGTTCCAAAGAAGCCAGCGCACCATAAGTATTTTTATTTTCAGCAGCAAATTTTTCCGCCGCCGGGATGCTATCCGGTTTGCCTTCGCTCACTGCGGTAACCGCATTTTGATAGGCAAGAGAAGCGGAGCGTGCAGAATCAACCTGATGGCTGTTCCAGTAGCGCCAGCCAATCAGTGCGCCAACGCCCAAAATCACCCCAACAGCCAGTGCTTTGCCATTTTCAGCAAAAAAGCGTTTAACCGCTTCTACCTGGTCGTTTTCGTTCTCGTAAATTTCCACGCTGTCCTTCTCCTTCCTTAACCCAGTAACGTGCGCAAATGCGCGGCTACGCTATCCTGCGCAACTGCCGTTTGCTCACCAGAGCGCAAATCCTTCACTACTGCTGTGCCGTTAGCCACTTCAGACTCACCCAGCACCACAGCAACGCGGGCACCCCATTTATCAGCACGGGCAAACTGTTTCTTAAAGTTGCCGCCGCCGTGGTTGGTCATCAATTTCACGCCCGGTAATTCATCACGCAGACGCTCAGCTAATGCCATAGCCGCAGATTGTGTATCAGCACCTGAAGCCACCAGGTATATATCGACAACAGGATCGGCTTTAAATTCCGGATTAACGGCCTGTACTAACAATACAAGACGTTCGAGGCCCATCGCAAAACCGACAGCCGGTGTTGCACGACCGCCCAGTTGTTCCACAAGACCGTCATAACGACCGCCTGCACACACGGTGCCCTGGGAGCCGAGACTGTTAGTCACCCACTCGAAAACGGTACGGTTGTAGTAATCCAGACCACGCACCAGACGCTGGTTTACGGTGTAAGCGATCCCCGCGCTCTCCAGCAGTTTGCACAGACCGGCAAAATGCTCACGAGATTCCTCGTCCAGATAGTCACCTAATGCCGGAGCGTCGTTGAGAAGCGCCTGCACTTCCGGATTTTTTGAATCCAGCACGCGCAGCGGGTTAGTGTACATGCGGCGTTTGCAGTCTTCGTCCAGCTTTTCTTTATGCTGCTCAAGGAATGCCACCAGCGCATCGCGGTAATTGGCGCGTGCTTCCAGCGAACCGATAGAGTTCAGCTCAAGAGTTACGTGCTCGGAAATACCCAGCGCGCGCCACCAGCGGGCAGTGAGCATAATCAGTTCAGCGTCGATATCCGGACCTTGCAGACCGAAAACTTCGCAGCCCAACTGATGGAACTGACGATAACGCCCTTTCTGCGGACGCTCGTGACGGAACATCGGCCCGATATACCACAGACGCTGTTCCTGATTGTACAGAAGACCATGCTCGATGCCGGCGCGTACACAGCCCGCCGTCCCTTCAGGGCGCAGAGTCAGGCTGTCGCCATTGCGATCCTCAAAGGTGTACATCTCTTTTTCAACCACGTCGGTGACTTCACCAATCGCACGTTTGAATAGCGGGGTCTGCTCTACAATCGGCAAGCGGATTTCACTGTAACCGTAGCTGCCGAGCACGTTTTTCAGTGTGCCTTCAATGCGCTGCCAGATGGCCGTTTCGCCAGGCAGGTAATCGTTCATGCCGCGAATGGCTTGAATGTTTTTTGCCACGTTTATTCTCTTTCTGAATATAAAAATGAACCCTCAACGCTTCCCTCAATGTTTCGGGAGCCATGCGGGTTCAATCATACACGGGAAGCGAGGCGCTTCCCATCACGTTATTATTTTTCAACCTGCTGAACGTCAATTCGACGCGCTTCGTCCAGCTGACTGGCTTTCGCACGAATGCGTGCTTCCAGCTGGTCGATCATATCGTTGTTGTCCAGACGGTCTTTGCGCACGCCATCTTCATAGAGGCCGCTTTTCTTGTTGCCGCCGGTGACGCCGAGTGTAGAAACCAGCGCCTCACCTGGGCCATTCACCACGCAGCCGATAATCGAAACGTCCATCGGAGTGATGATATCTTCCAGGCGTTGCTCCAGCGCGTTAACCGTACCGATAACATCAAATTCCTGACGCGAACAGGTCGGGCAGGCGATGAAGTTGATCCCTCGCGAACGGATACGCAGCGATTTCAAAATATCGAAACCGACTTTGATCTCTTCGACCGGATCGGCCGCCAGCGATACGCGCAGCGTGTCGCCGATGCCTTCAGACAGCAGCAGACCTAAACCAATGGCGGATTTTACTGCCCCGCTGCGCGCACCACCGGCTTCGGTGATCCCCAGATGCAACGGCTGATCGATCTGTTTTGCCAGCAAACGATAAGACTCAACAGCGAGGAAGACGTCAGACGCTTTCACGCTGACTTTGAACTGATCGAAGTTCAGGCGATCGAGATGATCAACATGACGCATGGCAGATTCCAGCAACGCCTGCGGCGTCGGTTCGCCATACTTTTCTTGCAGATCTTTTTCCAGCGATCCGGCGTTAACGCCAATACGGATCGGAATGTTTTTATCGCGCGCACAGTCAACCACCATGCGAATACGCTCTTCATTACCGATATTGCCAGGGTTAATACGCAGACAATCGACGCCGTATTCCGCTACTTTCAGCGCAATGCGATAGTCGAAGTGGATGTCAGCCACCAGCGGCACGTTAACCTGCTGTTTGATGAGTTTGAACGCTTCTGCCGCGTCCATCGTCGGTACGGATACACGGACGATATCAGCGCCAACGCGTTCCAGCGCCTTGATTTGATTGACCGTTGCTTCGACGTCTGTCGTACGCGTATTGGTCATGGACTGTACGGCGATGGGAGCACCATCGCCAATCGGCACATTCCCAACGTAAATACGTGTTGATTTTCTACGTTGAATTGGAGCCTGGTTATGCATGAAAAATCTCCCGCGTTACCCGTCTGTTACTGCGCCGGTGATTGTTCGGCATTGAGGGTCAGACGCGCAACCTGGTTAGTTCTGATAAAACGACTCAGATCGACAGGTTTCCCTTGATACTGGATCTGTACTGCGGCTGGCGCACCAATTTTCAGTTTGTACGGTGCCTGGCCGGTTAAGTTCAAATTACCGTCTTTACGCTGCATACCGCTAAACAATTTTTTACCGGTAGCATCAGTGACCTCCAGCCAGCAATCGGCAGTAAAGTTCATCACCAGCGCATTCGGATCAGCCACCGGCGTGGTCACGCCAGCCTGATCGGTTGGCAACGGCGCAGCACCATCTGGCGTTGTTGCTGCCGTTGGTGCCGGGGTCGCGGCGGTATCAACATTTGCCTGCGAAGGCGAAACAACCGCATTCTGTTGCGGATCAACAGCTGGTGCTGGCGCAGTTACGGCAGGTGTTTGCGTGTTGGTTGCGGTAGTATCCACAGACGCTGGCGGCGTGGACGTTGTAGCCGGGTCTGTAGTTGTCGACGTATTTAATGGAACACTCTGCCCCTGCTCGCTATTACTGCTCAGTTCCGCCGAAGATTGATCGGCCATAGTGGTGATCTCTTCCTGCTGAGCTTTGTGGTCTTGCCACCACCAGGCACCGCTCAGGCCGATAACCACAAACAACACCAGCCAAGTGAAGGTCATCAGCCAGCCGTCGCGTTTTTTGCGGCGTTTACCGAGGGAAAAACTCTGCATCGGCGCAACTTTTGCAGCCCGAAGTGGAGCCTGCTTTTCCAGCCCTGGCAGCAGTTCTTCTTCTGGAATATGTACCAGACGCGCATAAGAGCGGATATATCCGCGCAGGAATGTTGAAGCAAGATCGGCGGGTGCCTTATCTTCTTCAATGTCGCGTACCGTGGAAACCTTCAGGCAAAGTCGCTCGGCAACGGCCTGCTGACTAAGTCCTAGTTGTTCGCGAGCATTACGCAGGCGAGCGCCGGTAGTAAGTGCTTCATTTTGGTCGTGCGTGGCTTCAGTATTCATTCGCTGCAGGTACGTTTAAATGAGAATTGAGATGCCGGTGAACCATCATGCTCACCCACACCGCGAAACATCCGTTAAGTTAACCGTTATCATACAGTATAAGACCGTCTGTGTGCTCGTGACAAAGCCCACATTCACTAAGGCTAACTTACTGTTGCATCGTTACATACTGCCTTAAAGTCAGCAAAAACGCACCGTTAATATTGACCAGACAATTGCAACTTAATACTTCATTCATAAAACATTACGCCACGGTACATAAAGTAACCGTGGCGTAATGGCTATCAGACCGCTTTAATGTCGATGGCTTCACCCTGCATCCGTTTACGCAGGGTACGTTTCGTACGGTCGATAACATCGCCCGCCAACTGACCACAGGCAGCATCGATATCATCACCACGAGTTTTACGCACAATAGTGGTGAAACCGTAGCTCATCAGCACTTTTGAGAAACGGTCGATACGGCTGTTCGAGCTGCGTCCATACGGCGCACCCGGGAACGGGTTCCACGGGATCAGGTTGATCTTACACGGCGTATCTTTCAGCAGTTCCGCCAGTTGGTGCGCGTGTTCAGTGCCGTCGTTAACGTGGTCAAGCATCACGTATTCAATAGTGACTCGGCCCTGATTGGCGTTGGATTTCTCCAGATAACGGCGCACCGCAGCAAGGAACGTTTCGATATTGTACTTTTTGTTGATCGGCACAATTTCGTCACGAATTTCGTCGTTCGGCGCGTGCAGGGAAATTGCCAGTGCAACGTCGATCATATCGCCCAGTTTATCCAGCGCCGGAACTACACCGGAAGTGGAAAGCGTGACGCGACGTTTAGACAGGCCAAAACCGAAATCATCAAGCATGATTTCCATCGCCGGAACGACGTTGTTCAGGTTGAGCAGCGGCTCGCCCATGCCCATCATCACTACGTTAGTGATCGGACGCTGACCGGTGACTTTTGCTGCGCCGACGATTTTCGCCGCACGCCACACCTGGCCGATAATTTCCGACACCCGCAGGTTGCGGTTAAAGCCCTGCTGGGCGGTGGAACAGAATTTACACTCCAGCGCACACCCCACCTGCGAAGAGACGCAGAGCGTGGCACGGTCGTCTTCCGGGATATACACCGTTTCGACGCGCTGATCGCCAACGGCGATCGCCCATTTAATGGTGCCGTCAGATGAACGCTGTTCTTCAACCACTTCCGGTGCGCGGATTTCCGCCACCTCTTTCAGTTTGCCGCGCAACACTTTGTTGATGTCGGTCATCTCATCAAAGTTGTCGCAGCAATAGTGATACATCCACTTCATCACCTGATCGGCGCGGAAGGGTTTTTCACCTAAATCTTTAAAAAACTCCCGCATCTGCTGACGGTTGAGATCCAGCAGGTTGATTTTTCCATCTTTCGTGGTGACGTTTTCAGGTGTGACTAATTGTTCAGACATATGCTATTCCGGCCTCGTTATTACACGTTATGGCCCCTGGAGGGTTGAAAAAAGAAACGCCCCGGTGAGCGGCTGCTCGTCCGGGGGCGCTGCATTGTACAAATTCTGGCGCACGGATGCCACGTTTGCACGCGGCATTTACGAAATTATTAACGGGTGCGCGGGCACACTTCGCCTTCGCCAAAGAAATAAGCGATTTCGCGAGCGGCAGATTCGACGGAATCAGAACCGTGGGTACCGTTTTCGGTCAGGCTGTCAGCGTAATCAGCGCGCAGAGTACCAGCCAGTGCGTTTGCCGGATTGGTCGCGCCCAGCAGATCGCGGTGACGCTGAACGGCGTTTTCACCTTCCAGCACGGAAACCACGATCGGGCCAGAGGTCATGAATTCAACCAGACCATCAAAGAACGGTTTTCCATCGTGTTCAGCATAAAAGCCACGTGCCTGTTCAACGGTCAGGTGCAGCATTTTGGTGCCAACAATTTTGAACCCTGCAGCTTCAAAGCGCGCAAAGATATTACCAATGACGTTTTTTGCTACCGCGTTCGGTTTGATGATGGAAAAAGTACGTTCAATAGCCATTTTTACCTCTGTAAATTGTTCTGTTGTTGTCTGTACCAGCGTACGAGATGGCGCGGATTATAATGAGCAACAGGGCCGTTGACTATTGATGAAGGTAACATTTTTTTAAAATAAAATGAGTTTTAGCAACAATCAGGGACAAAACAGACTATTGCATGACAAATTTCACTGTCGCGATTTGCCCCACGTCATCCATCACCAGCAATTGATAATCACCTTTATCCGTCAAATGCAGGGTCACGTTGCGCCCGCGTTCAGTTAACGGTTCGCCATTCAGAAACCACCAGCGTTCACCTGCCCCTCCACTTGATTGCAACGGCAAAGTCGCTTCCGCTGCGCCCGGTAAACGTTTAATAATCGCGCCATCGCGAACGCCTGTCAGCTGCAGCGGGAGCTGGGCATCGTGACCGTATGGCGGGCAACTTGTCGAGGCCGGTGGTAAGCGCACAGCGCGACGTTCTGATGCGGGCAGCCAGGGTTCCAGCGGTAGCGGCCAGACATTTATCATTTCTTGTCGCGCTTGCGGGCAATCAGCGGCAACACGTTTGCCATTTTCATCCAGCCAGATGGGGAAACGAATGCCATTAATGCCTTCCTGCTCCGGCAGTAATAGAGTTGGCGGCTGACTCCCGTCCAGCAGCCAGGTTGCCAGGCGGCGGCGACAGTTACCGTCACCTTCCGGCAAAGACTGTCCGCCCGGCCAGCAGATAACGCCACGAGTGACTGAGTTCGGGCGCGGGTCTTCCGGCAGATTCGCACTGCGCGACAGTAAGATATTATTGACCTGATTCAACAATGGTACGGCACTGGCAAAGCCAAACTGACCAACAACGGGCGTGCCGTCCGGTCTGCCAGTCCAGATCCCAATGACATAGCGAGCGTTAACCCCAATCGCCCAGGCGTCACGATAGCCATAGCTGGTGCCCGTTTTCCATGCCAGTGGGGCGACGCGCGGCAAGGCACTATCCGGCAAGGGTTGCGCTTCATCAGCCATAATCCGGCGAATGATCCACGCCGCCCCCGACGACATTAAAGGCCGTTCAAGCAGCGGATCGTCAGGCTGTAAGCGCAATTTGCCTGCCTTGCCGTGGCGAGCAAACGCGGTATACGCTGCCGCCATATCTTCCAGTTTTGCACCAGCGCCGCCGAGAATGAGTGAAAGATTCGGCGCAGCACCGTTGGGCAAATATAACGGCAATCCAACATTGCGTAACTTTGCCGCAAACCGTTTCGGTCCATAGGCTTCCAGCACCTGCACAGCAGGTAAGTTCAGCGAGCGCACCAGCGCCTCGCTCATGCTGATCGGGCCATGAAAACCGCTATCAAAGTTACCTGGTCGATAATCACCGGTGCGCCGGGGGACGTCTTGCAGCAGTGATGCCGGGTGGATCAAGCCTTCATCCAGCGCCAGACCATAAACAAACGGTTTGAGCACTGATCCTGGCGATCGGATCGAATTGACCATATCAACATGACCAAAGCGTGAATCATCGTTGAGATCAACCGATCCCACCCAGCCGCGAACACGCATATCGGTATGATCAACCACGATCATCGCCAGTGAGCTGCGCGGTGGCAACCGCCCTTTCCAGTTTTGCGCCAGTTCTTCCAGACGTCGTTGAAGACCGGCATCCAACGTAGTAGTGATTTTGTCGCTTTTGCTTTTACCGAGCATCATGCGCGAAAACAGCGGTGCCAGTTGCGGCATTTGTCGGGGGGCCAGCCAGATGGGTTCTTCCCTTGACTCTTTTACCTGCTCACGGGACCACACACCTTGCACGGCCATCCGTTCGAGCACTTTATTACGCGCGGCTTCGGCACGCTCCGGCCAACGATCCGGGCGAAGACGGCTGGGCGCTTGCGGCAAAACCGCCAGCATTGCCGCCTCGGAATAGCTTAAATTCGCAGGCGATTTTCCGAGATAAGCCCAACTTGCCGCACCGATCCCCTGCAACGTACCGCCAAACGGAGCGCGGTTAAGATACAAGGTCAGAATTTCACGCTTAGACAGATGCCATTCCAGTTGCAACGCGCGCCAGAGCTGGCGAATTTTGCCGCCAAATGTTTTGGGGTGAGGATCAAGCAGACGAGCAACCTGCATAGTGAGCGTGCTGCCACCGGAAATAACCCGTCCCGAAGTGAGATCTTGCCATGCTGCGCGCGCCACCGAGAATGGATTCACCCCCGGATGCTTCCAGAACCAGCGATCTTCATAATTGATCAGCGCTTCAAGGTAACGTGGAGAAACATCTTCGATTGTTACCGGATAACGCCAGATGCCGTCAGCATCGGCGAAGCGCCAGAGCGGCGTACCATCCTGCGCCACGACCACTCGTGCGGGATTGACTTCATGCAGCGGTAGAGGCCAGAGTTTATCTGCTCCCCACGCTGCAAGAAAAAGGAGAAAGGGCGCGGCTGCCAACGTTATCCAGCAGCCGCGTTTGGTTAACAAGCGAGGCATTTACGGTCTGACAATCAGCAGATCTTCAGCCGCGCCGGTCGCCCGCCATTGGGGAACATACATTGATTCCACCATCGGTTGCGGTACCTGATACGTTCCCGGCGTCACCGCCCGCGCCAGATACACCAGCGTTACCGGTTGGTATTCATCAACGGCAACCGCCGCCACAAAGCGATCGTCACGGAACTCAATGTGCTTAATGCTCGCCTGCTGCATCTGGTTCAGTAAGTTCTGCACTTCGCCACCACTTTGCTCCAGGCTGGCGCTACCGTTCGCCAGATTCTGGTTTTCCAGTTCCAGACCCGCAGGCAGCAGATCCACGACTAACGCATCCGGCACGCTGTTACTGGCTTTTACCTGCAACCACACCAGCACCAGATCGCCGCTACGTAACGAGTCCAGCGATTTGCTCTTACCATCAGTACCAAGAATATGACGCTCGATTTGCAGCACATTGTTCGCCGGTAAAGGTGCGGATTGCGGATAACCGCTGGCATCCATACGCAACCATAACGGCTGATCGCCACTGTTGCTCACCTGCAAGGTGACAAGTTGATCGCTATTCAGATTGCTGTTTTGCGCTTTCTCGCCTGTCAGCTGCTCAGCTGAGAAAGAGGTTTGCGCCTGCCATTTACCGGGTAAATCCTGAATCGTACGGGCAGCCAGGAACAACGCGTTACTTTCCTGCGTCGATAGCCAGCGTTCACCAAACGCCTGCTGCGAAAGTGTGTTCAGCAAAGTGTACTGCTCATCGGGTAGCAGTTTATTTTCTTCCAGCAAGGAGAGCATTAACGCGTTGTCGCGCAGTGAACTACCGTAATCACCCAGCCATATCCGCTCATCACTATTACGCGGCGTTTTCAGCGCCAGCGCAATCGCTTCTTCACCACGCGTCGCATCACCCATGGTTTTCAGCGCAACGCCAAGTTGCAGCAGCGGTAAACCAGAAGCGGCATCTGCACGATGCTCCCAGATTTCACGCAGCGCACCCAGCGGAGCCTTTTGCTGACGGGCCAACACCAGCGCAGCGTAAGACTGTACGGCGAATTTACTGGCTTTGAGATTATCCGCGTACGGGATCGACATCATGCCCGGATCTTGTAAATAGCGCAGCAGACGCTCATTACCCCGGTTAATGGCGTCTGTCGGCACGCTGTAACCCTGTTCGCCTGCGCGGACCAGGAAATCCATCACGTAAGCCGTCAGCCAGTACTCTTCGTCACCGTTTTTATCCCACAGCGCAAAGCCGCCGTTATCACGTTGCATTTGCAGCAAACGGGAAATGCCGATATCGACCGATGCACGGCGTTTCTCATCACTGTCGCCTTTGATGCCCAACGCCTGCAGTTGGGCTGCGTTGGTATAAAGTGACGGAAACAGGCCGCTGGCGGTTTGCTCAAGACAGCCGTACGGATACGCTTTTAACTCTTTGATATAACGTGCGATGTTCAGCGGTGGTTTGCCGCTCAACAACAATTGCCCTTCCAGCGTAACAGGCGAGAAGTTTTGCAATCCATCCGCCGGAATCGCCCATGTCTCACCAGGCTGTAACGCCGTACCGTAATTAACCGTTTGTGCCGGGAACGCCGGACGGACGCCGATTTTCCACTGCTTATGCTGATCGGCAACGGTTTCACCCGGTAACGCTAACCCGCTAATGGTGGCCTGAATTTCTCCATCGCCATAACCCGGCAATGCTCGCACCGGGATAAACAGCGTAGTACGCACACCTGGCGCTAATTCAACGGCTGCGGGTGAATCGCTGACCAGTTCAAGCAAACCACTGGCGGTCAGGGCAACGTTCAGTTTTTGCGGTTTATCGGTAAGATTAGTGATATCCAGCGTCAGACGCGAGGTATCGCCACTCGCCATAAAGCGCGGCATGTTCAGTTCAGCAATCACCGGTGCGGCAACTATCACTTTACTTTCGTTGCTACCGAAGTCATCTGCCGTCCAGGCTTGCGCCATGACGCGCAATTCACCGTTAAAATCGCCAATCGGCAGTGTAACCGAGCCTTCGCCCTGTTCGTTGAGCGTTACCGGCAGCGCCTGCTGCACGACAATATTGACGTGATTGACCGGCGGTTTACCACCACGTTTCAGCTCATCACCATCGCCACCGAAACGCAGAGCTGCCAGACGCCCCTGACCTTCAATAACCTGACCGTAAATATCGTAAATGTCTGCGCCATAGCGTTTCTGACCAAAGAACGCCTGCCACGGATCTGGCGTGACGTAGTCAGTAATATTCAGCACACCACTATCAACGGCAGACACCAGCACATTCACCTGTTTAGGCTTCTCGCCATTTTTAGTGCTGGCTTTAATTTTCACGGTTAATGGTTGATTGGGACGCATTTTTGCTGGTGTTTCCAGCGCCAGATCGAGGCGACGGTTTTCATCGCCAAGCGGCAGATGCAACACACCAACCGCGCGTTTTGGCGTCGCGGAGCGAGATTTATCGCCAGGACGTACCACCAGCGTACTTAAATACAGATCATGACGATTCCAGGTTTTATCGACCGGAATCGTCAGATCCAGCCCTTGAGCCCGAACATCAATCTCTTGCCACCACAGCGGCCCTTCACTGGACTCGACCATCGCATAACCTTTACCCGCCGTTGGCGCGGCGATATGCAACTTAATGGTGTCGCCAGGGCGATAACTGGCTTTATCCAGTTTCAGCGTGACACGGTCGGGTCGCACTGCGCCGCTACCGTCGCTGTTGTCCTGCCAGCTATAGCCAGCCCAGAAACGAACACTACTGACCGCTTCATTCGGCGCTTTGACTTCCAGACGATAAGCGCCCCACTCTACCGGAAAACTGACCTTGCCGGTTTCGTCCGCTTTCAGATCCAGAGTTTGTTCATTTTCGATCAGATCTTTTTGATCAAACTGTGACTGCCAGCCTTCATCTTCTGACCAGTTCCAGTAGTAATCGCGGCGTTCGCGAATCAGGCGCACCTGCAAGCCCGACACGGCTTTTTTCACGCCTTGCGCATCGCTATAAACGATGTCAAAAGCGGCGTTACTGCCTTCATCAACAATGGGCTGTTTCACCGTGCTGTCAGTACGATAATCGTAAACCGATTTCGAGGCGAACTGCGGACGGATCCCCGGCAATGCATCGGCAGGCCAGATAGCCTGCTCAGCGCGGCGCGTCACCGGGCGACCGCCCGATTCCAGCAAACTACCCTGGAAAATAACCTGTAATGGGGAATGCGTTTCCTTCCACTGGCTTTCTGTAGAAACTTCGCCGCGCCCTTTATCATCCAGCGTCAACTGAACTTCATCCAGCGTGCGGGAAAGATTTTCGGCAGCTATATCGCCGAATTCAAAACCAGGTAAGGCTGACACAGCTTCACGCAGTGGGCGCAGGAAAAGTTGCCCTTGCAAAGTATTACCATTAGCAGGTGCACCATACAGGTAGTACCCCACCACGGAGAATTTCACTTCATCTTTCGGCGTTAGCGGGGTTTTCTCACCGGTCAGATTCAGCGCCATGCGCTCTGGCATAAAATCTTCGACGTGGAAATCCCACATCCGATACTGATTATCGCCCGTGTTAGCGCGAATATGCCACATACCGGTTGCCGCATTGCTATCGAGTGGCCAGGTAAAGTGGTAGAGGCCATTCTCCGGCTGACTAACGACGCTCCTGAGTACCTGCCCATCGGGTTTAATCACGTCTAACTTGATGGGTTGATTGGGCAACGCTTTACCGTCTGCATCACGCAGCAAACCATTGAGGATTACCGTTTCACCTGGGCGATAAAGATCGCGTGGGCCAAACATGAAAAACTGTTTGCTATAGCCTGGCGCGCCAGCAATGTTAAATTCTGCTAAGTCCAGCGCCGGAAGTTTTAAATCGAGTAGCGTTGTCTGACCGTCTTTACGCGCCAACAGTAATGCCGCGTTTTTATCATTTTCCAGCTGCACATGCCCCTGAGCGTCACTGGTTGCCTGAGTCAGAGTCTGCCCTTTCTCATTTAATAAAGAGACTTCAATTCCTTGCTGGGCCGCGCCGTTTTCCAGACTTTGGGTAAAGATATCCAGACGATTGTGATAACGGTGAGCTGAAACGCCGATATCACTTAACGTAAACAGCGTCGCGGGATTACTGTAATCGTAACGTCCAGCCTGATTCATCACAGCCAGATACACGCCCGCCTGCTGAAGCGGTTTGATATCGCCCAGCGGCAGCAATAATTTTTCACGGGTGTTACGCGCAGGATTGAGATCAAACCGTCCGGTGTAGACCAGATCCGCCATCTGCAGCAGTTTGTCTGACTGCCAGTTCGCCAGCGAATTGCGGTATTCCCATTGGCTAATGAATGCTGGCAGAGATTCTGGCTTAACGCGGAAGAAGTTAACATCGACATTATTAACGTTGAGCGCCATTACCGGCAGCCCTTCAACGACTTTGCCAGGCAGCAGCGAACCACGGCTGGCAAAACCGACGCTGGGTTGGATGTCGCGGGTAGTTATAGTTTTTTCGTAATCTTTACTGAAGGTTGCGTTGTTGAGTGCTTTGACCTCCTTGCCAATAGTAACGATCAAATCACGTTTCGGTTCGAGGTGGCGTAAACGTAACTCTTTAAGATTATCTGACAGCTCCCAGGCACCATCCACTTTGCCGCTTTTTTTATCGACGACATGAATAACGCGTGAGAAATCCTGATCCGGGTCGAGAGGGATGGAGAACGTCAGCACCAGCGTGGCTGCACCATCAAGTTGGACTTCAGAGAGATCCAGCAATGTCAGCACCTTACCGGCACTCTGTTGGGCCAGTTTTTGTCTCTCCGGCACGGAGAGTTTTGCTGAACTCGCGTTTTCTGAAGAGGCCGCTTTAGTAACTTCAGAAGGCGCATCTTTTTTCACCGCTGTTGGCGCGTTATCGTTGTTGTCGCACCCTGCCAGCGCCAGCATTAGCATGCAGGCGGCTACGCGTAACTTTTTCATTTTTCATCCCTGCCACAATGGCCCGTTAGCAACGTCGAATAATTATTATGCGTGAGAATTTACGTTATGTAATTCAGTATCACGCCCATACAATCCGAATTTTAGTGAGAATTGTGGCTCAGACAGCCAAATCAGCCTCTTTTGCTTGTCGCTTTTCACTAAACATCCGACAATTTAGCCTAACCCCGGCAAAAATGGAGATGCCTATGTCCACGACATGGTTTGTAGGAGCCGACTGGCTCGCCGAACATATTGATGACCCGGAAATTCAGATTATCGATGCCCGCATGGCGTCGCCTGGACAGGAGGATCGTAACGTTGCTCAGGAGTATCTGAATGGACATATTCCCGGCGCAGTGTTTTTTGATATCGAAGCGCTTTCTGATCACACTTCCCCGCTTCCGCACATGCTGCCGCGCCCGGAAACGTTCGCCGTGGCGATGCGTGAATTAGGCGTTAACCAGGATAAGCACCTGATTGTCTATGACGAAGGTAATCTTTTCTCAGCCCCACGAGCATGGTGGATGCTGCGCACCTTTGGTGTAGAGAAAGTGTCGATTCTGGGGGGTGGACTTGCAGGCTGGCAGCGCGATGATCTGCTGTTAGAAGAAGGTGCAGTAGAGCTGCCGGAAGGAGAGTTTAACGCCGCGTTTAATCCTGAAGCCGTGGTGAAAGTAACCGATGTATTATTGGCAAGCCATGAAAATACGGCGCAAATTATTGATGCCCGCCCGGCTGCACGTTTTAACGCAGAAGTTGATGAACCTCGCCCAGGTTTACGTCGCGGACATATTCCCGGAGCACTGAATGTTCCGTGGACGGAACTGGTGCGCGAAGGCGAACTAAAAACGACCGATGAACTGGATGCGATATTTTTTGGTCGCGGCGTCAGCTACGACAAACCAATTATCGTCAGCTGCGGCTCTGGTGTAACGGCAGCCGTGGTTTTGTTAGCACTCGCGACGCTGGATGTGCCAAACGTGAAACTGTACGACGGCGCATGGAGTGAATGGGGCGCGCGGGCAGATTTACCGGTTGAGCCAGTGAAATAAGTATTTTACAGGCAATAAAAAACCGCCGAATTTGGCGGTTTTTTATTGCTAGTCTGGTTCGCGGCCTTTCCAGCAGGTTGACTTGTGTTACATGAGCAACGCAGGTGCTTCACAGCAAAACAATACTCACCAGTAACTCTCTTTTTGTCAAGCAAAAGAGAGTAATTATTGTTTATTTAGCGTATTATCGACACCGGCCCTTTCCGCCGTGTTCGGTAATAAAATAACCTGGCTTATTAGTCCGAATTCAGACAAATATAAACAAATCCTGCTCAAAATTAAAAATTCTAACCGGTAAA
>OOCO01000082.1_pt1 | contig 27626 bp, 27 predicted proteins | sample 1670991 | NCBI WGS metagenome assembly OOCO01 (sample SAMN06348111, study PRJEB24527) | human gut metagenome | biome: human gut; feature: ankylosing spondylitis patient; material: feces | host: Homo sapiens | place: China | collected 2015-10 | reverse complement strand
TAGGAATAGACATAATTATTATTTTATTAACAATATTTTAACGAAAATTAGTATTTTATACTTTGATAAATCAAAAAAAATACATTAAACAAAGAAGGGGTTGTATGTTTTGTACATTGTCGAGTGTCATTAAAAAAACATCCCCTAAAATAGGCTATAATGCTCTTCTTGGATGGCAACTGAAGTACTATTGCTTTTTTATGGGATGTATAATAGTTGAAGTTCTGTCATTCTTCGCCTTTTGATGGACGGAATGCATTTGCCTCTCCATCTGCAAAAGTCAAGGTAATCTTTTTCTATGTCACGCAATCCTCGTTCAATCTTTTGCAGGAGACGGCTCTTCGGAAATCTTTTGTTCCCTAATATTTTGTAGGGGCCGACATTGTAGGCAAGTACGGCAAGGAGTAGTGAGTCCTTGCCATACTTGCGGAACATGGCGCATAACTTGGTAATGTCTGAACGCAACAGAGAATCGGCATGCTGATAGGTGAGGTTCTTGCTGAACTTCTCATGCGGCAAAATCCGATGTCCCCATCCGATATAGGGATAGTTGCGCTTAATATCGTGCCATCCCTCGTAATACTTGATGCAGCGCACCGCTCGTTCTAAGGGAGGTAATGCGAAGATGCCCAAGTCGGTTTGGCTTGGGCTATCTGTTGTGGGTGTCTTGTTCTGTGCCATGATATTCTGGCACAGCAGCAAGAGTGCTATAATGATGCATGTCCGTATCTTTCCTGTCATGAATCTCGTTTTGTTTTACTTTGATGTTTTGTCACTTGGCATTCTTCTTGTTGAATATCTCTGCTATCATGGCTTTCACGTCCTCACCAACTTGCACGAAGTTTTTATAGAGGATGCGCTCACGCTCATCACGGCTCTTGAAGGTGTAGAACTTGGGCAGTGGCATATACTCGCTTTCTTCTTTCTTGATGTCTGCCATATTAAAATCGGTCTTGCAATAGAACTTACTGGTCTTGAACTCGTCGCTTTCCTGTATGTTCATACTGCCATTCATGCCGGTCTTGGTTGCCACAAAGTCCCTTGCCGTCTGTCCGCAGATCCATCCAGTCGGCATGTCCGAGATTTTACTGGCTGGTACAAGACTGTCCATATTCTCATTCAGGTTGATGCTCGTCTTGTCTCTATCGATGGTCACGCCTTTCTTCAGTTGTACCACCTTTCCAAAAATGTCAGAGGATAGCCATTCCAGAGTTTCCTTGCTTCGTGCCGAACCGCTCACCACATTGCCTACGGTGGTGATGATCTTCTGCATGCCCACCTTCCCGTAGTCTGCTTCCAACTGTGGCAGTTCCTGGAATCCTAAGGCTACGCTTACCTTGTTGCTTCGGGCTGTACCTATCAGTCGGTCTATCTTATGGAAGTAGAGTGTAGGCAACTCGTCCACGATGATGCTCACAGGGATGTTCTTGCCTTGCCCTGTGTTCACTCGTGTCACCAGTCGGTTGAGGATTAGGGCATTCAATGCCCCGATAATGCTCTCCATTTCTGGGTCATTGGCTATCAGCAGATAGCTCGGATTCTTCGGGTCACTGACCTTCAGGTCGAAGTCATCTCCATCCTTATGGAATATCCAATAGCTTTCCTTGGTGGCAAGGCGTGAGGTATAGACACGTAGGGTACCTATCATACCTTCCAACTGTTCCATCGCCTTATTCTTTAAGGCAGTCTGGAACGGTCCCAATAAGGGTGCTACCTCATTGTCGGTCTCCAGCACATTGAAGATGGTCTGGTAACTCTCGTTCAGGAAACTCAGAATATGGGGCATATCGCTATACTTGCCCAACCAATAGGCTGGCTCCACTTCTTCTCCTGCATGGTTAAACACCTTTCCGGTTGGCTTCATCTGCATGGTCTTCGGATCAAGTACTTTCTCTGCTATCAGCATCTTGCCGTCCTTGTCGTATGGCTCTTTGCCATAGTTGATAAAGAAGTAGATACAGGCGGCGAGGAAGTTGACGGCTGAGGTCTGGAAGAACTGGTCGCTGCCGCCACCGCCTTCTTTCTTGCCTTTTTGCAGTGATTCTAGCAGTGTCTCTGCTGTCTCACTTGCTGCTGCCAAGTTATTGATATACTTCTGCTGTATCGGGTTCACTCGTTTAGAGTATTCTACATCCACGAAGTTGATGATATTGAACTTGCAGCCTTCTGGTAGTTTACCCAACTGTTGGTTCTTCTTATAGTGGTAGTACAGTTTGGTTGCCAAGGTAGGAAACTTGTAGTCGTAAACGACCATGGCAAAGCCTTTTGCACTATGCTGACGGATGAACGGCTCGATGATGGAGAAGGTCTTACCGCTACCAGGTGTACCCACTACCCAGGTGCCTCGGAATGGGTTCACGATGTTTACCCATCCCTTGCGGAATTTGCCCTTATAGTAGTAGCGCATAGGGATATTCACGCTGTATTTGTTATATTCCTCCTTCTGGCACTGTTCAAAGCTCTCATTCTCAAAGTTAAAACGGTCTTTCATCAGTCCTTCTTTCAGAAACTTCGAGATGTTATCCAAGGCAACATGCACCAGCACCGTTCCGATGATGGTTGCAACCATATATAGGATGATGTTCAATCTTAGGGTATAGAGACGAGTGTCCATCGCATAGCCGAAGAGCCACACGGACAACACCAACAGCAGCACGCCACTCACCAGTGGGTACAGCACCTGCCTTCGGGCATCAAATTCCAAGTGTTTCTTGTTTCTCGTGCCAACACAGGTGATGCACACCAAGAGGAATGTCACCACCTTGCTATACACCAGGTTCCCGTCATGGTAGATAAACCACTGTTTGATGCGGTCGTGCAGGTCACACACCACACCGCCAAAGCCGTCTATCGTCCTTGGGTCTATGGCATACTCAAAGAACTCTATCAACACGGATATATAGATGACCGTCCTGAATATCTTGTAAAATCCTTGTAGCTCCTTGCTTTCTTCCATTGGATATGATTGTTATTTTAGAAAAATCGGATTGAATGAGTCGGCTGACAACACATCGCTATAGTTCACTTTCAATGAGATGGTACGACCGCTGATTTGGTTCTCCGTCATTTCGATGGTTAATTGCTTGTCATTCGGGAATGTCATTTTCCGAATGACTATCACATTTCTATAACCATATCGGAATCGCTTGGTCTGTTCCAACGTGAACACAGGATGCAACTCCACCATTTGCGAATTGGTGGCCTTGGCAGTCTTCTTATCCGTCAGCTTCAATCGTATTTGGTCTATATCAAATGGTATGTCAGTCTTGTTCTCCACGGAGAAATCCAGGAAGAAATAGTCGCCCGACGAATAGATGTTGTTCAGTCGCATTACCATCTTATGGGCTTTGGTCTTCACATTGTTCACACGGGCTTCCGAACTCCAAATCTCACGAGCATAGCGAGCCATGTCAGTAGAGGACAAGGTTACCGCAGGATTATTATATGCATTCTTTTCTATCTGTTGTATCTCCTTATCCGTCACTGCCTCTTGCAATCTTGTTGTATAGAGCAGCGCATACTGGGTACGGTAGCGTTCTGTCACAATGGTAACGATGGCAAGCACTTCACCATCTTCATGCAGTCCCTCCTTGGGTTTCAAACGCACAGTATTGTTGATGGGTTGGTCTCCTGCTATCTTGTCAGTGGATATGTCCACAAAGCGGATGGGTTCGCTTGCCGTAATGACTGTTGTCACTTGCTCGTTCACGGTCAGCTGCTCCATTTCCTGGTAGGTGCAGGGCTGATAGCTCTCCGCACTGGTCTGTTGTGCCATCATGGGTGTGGCTGTTATAGCGCACATCATCAATGTGCCAATGGTCTTCTTGATATTCATATTGATGTAATGTTTACTTTGTTGTGTTTAATGTTTACTTGCTCTTGGTATCTTTCGAGTTTATCAGATACACAAAGGTGCCATATTTCAGTTTCACCTTGTTCTTCTTGATAGCCTTTCCTATGGCATTGCTTGTTTTCTGATAGGCATTCTGCATGGTCTGCATGCCCCATTGTGAAAAACTGCTGCCAGTATTGGTGGTATTCATATTCATATCCACATTCCCGGTCACGGCTCCGCTTGCCACATCCTTGGTGGTCTCTCTAAACTGGCTGCTTGGCACATACAAGCCTTCCATGCCGTCTGTGTCATAGAGTGACAGGTTGATTTTCACAATCTCGTCATCCACCAGCACGCTTTTCACCGTTCCTTTCACTCGTTGCGAACTGAAACCGCTCATGGTGGCATACAGGTATGCGCCTTTCTTCACCACCATTTCACCAATTTCCACATCATCTAACAGTCTCAAACGTACACGGCTTCCATCCACGGCTTTCACATTCTCGTCAATGATAGCCTTTATCAGTGTCGGCTCTTTCTCATTTACTGCCAAGGTATTGAAGTAATCCGATGATGTCTTCACCTTTTTCACCACTTCACTTGGTTTGTCATTCTCGTCTGCTTCCTTTCTGGCATTTTCATTCACTTTGATCTTGCCTTCAATGTTGATGCCGCCATTGGCTGAGCCTTGTAGGTCGGTAGGAGAGGTAGCTGCTAAAGTCGAGCTGTTCGATTGCGTGGCTTGCTGTCCCTTCAGCCTTGCTTCGGCAAGTGCCTTGTTCAGCTCCGCCAACGCCTCATTCTCTCTTTGTCGCTCATGGGCTTCTTGTGCTTCTCTCTGTTTTTCCATTTCTGCCTGCTTCTTGGCTTCGGCATCCAACTGTTGCAGTTCTGCATCCGAATACTTGCTTTGGTATTCTTCTTTTTCTTGCTCATTGTCTCGGTCTATATTCTCCACGGCACTATGGTCTTCTATCTTGCCGTAGGCGTTCAACATGTTCTCATACTTTCCTCCAATACCGTCACCGCCCTTGATATGGGCTTGTGGCAGGTTCGGATTCAGATATTCCGTGGTCTGCATATTGGCATCCTTCTTCTCCGCCACCTTGGTATCAAAGAGGTCGAAGATAAAGTAGGAGGCACCAAGCAGTGGAAGATAGACAATCGCAGGTAGCATGTACTTGGGTTGTCTGAAATTGATTCTTTCTGTCAGCTTCATCGTTATTTGTCTTTATGAGGATGGCGTGCATCCTCATTGGTTCTTACTATGTCCTTTGCATTCCCCATATTCTGATGGCGAGCCTTTATCAAGGAGTCCTGCCGCTCCGTAGCAGTGCGTCGCTCTCCCTGATAGTGATAAGCTCTTGCCATGCGATAGATGTTGAAACTGAAACTCACACCTACAAAACCGAACACGATGACCAGGAACAGTGTCTTGTGCAAATCGGCAAACCTTTGCACCTTGGCTGCCGCCTTGTCTATCCTGCACATCTTGGCAAACTTCCTTCCGGCTCTCACGTCTCGCTCATAGCGTTCCTTGTATTTGGGGTCGTCCTTGTCGGGCATCTTCTCCCCAATGAGCATCTGTTTAAATCCTTTTGTGTTCATCGTTATTTCTTTTCACTTATTTTTTACCTTTTTACTTTTTTACCCTTTTACCTTTAATAGTTGCTCTTCGTCTTCTGGTCAATATCCTTGTTGAGCAAGGTTCTCCAGTTCACTATCAGCAATCCATGTGGATTGTTGTCAGTCCTCGGAACTCGTTTCAGTTGTCCTGCCGTCACCAGCTCACGTGTCAGCACATTGGTTCTGCGCTCGATGCGCTGTCTTCCATAGTAGGTAAACTCCATCTTCTCCTTGTTGAACTTGATACTGTCACAGAAGATGCTGAACACGGCACTTGTTCCCATGATGTTGGAGTAGAACCCCTTTTCTTTCAGCGTATTGTACTGCGCCAATCCTGTCTCATCCACCAGATACATGGCTTTCTCCATCGTGTATTTGATGTACTTGTCATCTGGTGCCAATGTGAAGAAATAATGATGGAACATCTCGATATGGCTCTTTGCTTCCACATCCAATGTCTCATCCATCGTCGTACGCTGCACCAAAATTGGTACGTTGCCGTCCAACACATAGATTTTGTTCTGTGCATCCACCACCATATTCTTCGCCGTCCAGATGCTACTGATACTTATCAGCACGCATCCAACCAGAAACAGACTACAGATGATAGTCACCAACTTCACCTTATTCTCTAAATTCTTGATTACCATTGCTATTTTGCTATTATTTTATCTTTTTACTTTTTTGCCCTTATCAGTGCATCACATGGGCAAGTGTTCCCTGTGCCGACATTTTGGCTTGCTGTGCCACACCCTCACCGAAGTTTCTGGTAGAGAATGCGGTATCGCCCTCTGGTATCATCCATGCTGCAAGGTCTGGAACCAAGTTCAGACACTTCAAAGCCACGATACTTGCTGCCATCAGATACCCTGCCGAGAAGAACGAGTTCTGCAAATATGCCGCCATCGTCTGCTCACTGGCGGTGATAGCCGTCAGGTTCTCCACCTGTATGCAGAGCACGATGTCGAAGAGCAATAGCACGTAGAAGCCCACGAAGTAGAGCATGGCTCCATAGAAATGCACGGTCAGATACCTTGTCAGCCACTTCGCCCAACTGCTTTCCCATTTCGGCAGTAGCGAGAACGCCCATTGTATCGGTCCAAATATCGTCAGCATTCCCAACAGTATCTGTTGACAATAGATGGTGCTCCACCAACCGATACGGAAGACAATCAATGCTATCAGCATTACTATCTTGTCGATGTTCACTACGGCTCCTGCAGTCAGTGAGGTAAACCACAGCTTGGCTGCGTCCTTTTCCATATTGGTCACTTCATTCACGCCTGTCTGCTCCATGGTCGATTCCACCAGATTCGGGTCTGTTGTTCCCTTATGGGCAATGTCTGCCTGAGCTTGTACGTTGGTGTACATCGTGTCTCTGGTATAGATAAGCTGCTGAACTTCCGTAAACTTGTCCTCTATCTGTGTGGCTTCCGCCTCATAAAGGTCATGGGTATAACTTCCGATGGAGTTTGGAATGTAACTCAGGAAGTCCAATACGCACCAACTGCTACCACTATTTGTCATACCAGTATCGGCTGGTGGGTACCACCAACAGAGGATGATGCTTATCACCAGTGGCTTGAATAGTTTCATCACATCCAGTGGCTCATGCTTCACCATCATCTTGTAGGCCATGTTCGCTGCCACCACGATAGAGAAGAGGGCTGCGAGTGCCATACACATTTGGACGACCCACCAAAAAGGTCCGTTTGAGCCTGTAAAAGTAGCGTCGCACAGAAACTCGTTGGTCTGGAAAATCACGTCATCAATTTCTTCTTCCAAGATGTTGATGCCGAAGTCGGATAATATGCTACTGTTGTCTGCCATAACTCCTTATCTGTTTATTTTCAAATCATTGTCATCCTCATTCGAGCCGTTATTACTGCCAGAAGATGTGTTGTTTCTCACTGCCATTCCTGCCTCTCGCCATTTGCTGGATGCACTGCTGATGATACTTCGTTTGTTGGCGGTCTGGTAGTTGCCGTTTGCTGTCAACAATTCCTTGGTCTTGCTGGCATTCGACATCTGCACCAGTTGCTTCACAAGTGTCTCGTTCTGTTTTGCCACATCTGCATAAATCTGTAGGTACATCTTCTTACGCTTGGCATTGGGCATATAGGCATCCTTGGTGGCTTTGATGGCTGTCTCATAGACATGATAGCATTCTGTCCAGCGTTGCTTGTCACCGATGGATCCGCCTACAGGCAGGATGCGGTCGATGTTGCTCTTGAAGGCATTCATCTTGCTGTTGATTTTGCTTCCTTCCACTTTCCAGGCGAGGTCAATCTGACGGTCTGCCATATTCAACGCCTCAATCTCTGCTCTTTTGGTCAGGGCAGAGTCGATGGCTTCGGCATATTCCACTTGATTGTAAGCTCCGATTCCTGCCGTGGTACGAAAACCGAGTTTGTTCTTACTCGCAGCCGATTTCTTGTAACTGCTGTGCAGTAACTGATAGTACAATTCTGGTGACAGACTTCCGCTACCGATTTCCATTACCGTTATCTGGTTCTTTTTCGAACTGTCATGATTGTATGTCACATAACTCTGGGCATTGCCTGTCATGGCTATGCCCAACAACAGTAATATAGCTCCTGCCATTGTTTTCTTTCTATCCATGTCTATACATTATAATATATAAGGGTTACTAACTCTCACTGTTTGCTAACAAATGAATTCTTCATACTTCACTCTTCACTTAACTAATATCCAAGTTTACCTGCCACTCTCCACCGACCGAAGGCATCTTCCAGTATTTGCTGCTTGCTTTTGGTTCGGTAAACCTTTTCTTTCCAATAGCCGATGCGCACTTGGATATATCGCCACGACTCAAAGTAGCTTTTGTTCAGATGCTTCTCTATATTGTCAAGTGAGGTGTTGATGCTTTCCAACACCACAAGAAGGTCTGCCGTAGAACACGCTGCCGCTCCTGTGGCATACAGCACCAAGTCGCTCACGCTTTTGTAGAGGTATTCGCCTTCATTTGCGATATTCTCTATGGCTCGTCGGTTGATGCCTATCAGTATGGTATCGGCAAGCGAAATGCGCTTTCGTTTGATGACTTTTTTGTTGTAGTCATCCAACAGCTTCTTATAGTCCGATATTCTGTCGCTCACACCCTCGTAGGTGGAGTACACGTTCAAACTGGTTCGTAAACTTTGATATAGCACATCTATCACATCAAATGCCCTGGTGTATTTGTCAAGGTCAACGTTCAGTTCCTTGTATGCCTTGGTCTCGTCCTTACTGTAACTGTGCAATAGTTTATTGCTGTATTCCAACGTGCTTCGTGCGAGCAACAGACTTCGCTGTTTCTTGTGGTCATTGATGTAGGCTTCTACGCTGGCAACATCAAATCCCCATTGGGCGAATGTTTTAGAGGGGAGGGCGAGGAGCAAGATTGCTACCAGCAATGTTCTCACGATATCCATTCGTCGCTTCTTGCTCACTGACCCTGCAACCCTCTCCGCTGCATCAGCCTTGTATTCTCTTCTATTTCTCATTTTCATTGTCTTCATCATTAAACTTGCCGTGATAATCATCTGAATGTTTGGTGTCGGCAGCTTTCCTTAACCAACGTTTCTTGCATTTCTCCACCAGTGTCAACCGTCGTCCTTCGTCAGCATTGATATGTGGAGCGATGTCCATCAGCACGTCGATGATGTTGCGCTTGTAGTGCATCATCTTCTCCAACGATACCAAGTCTGCGTATATCTTGGTGATTCTGCTGTCCACCTCTCTGGCTATCTCTAACCTATCGCTCGACCATAGCAGATGAAAGGTATCATCGGTGTTATTGTCATCGGCAGGTGCGCTCTTAGCATATTCGGTGGTTATCTTGCACGATGGATATTCCTGTGCGATTTCCGAGATGCGCTTGTTCACTTCGTCCGCCTTTTCCTGCTCGGTCTTGCTTGGGTCAAGCGTCATCACATCCACTACCGAGGTGTTGGTGTATTCCGATGTCAGCTCCCAACTGATCTGCAGAATAGCTCTGTGTATCTTTATGCCCAAGAAATATTTCGGCTTTCGGGCAATCTTCAATGTTGCCTTGAAGGTGATGATGCCGTTGATGTTGGGCATGGTGGCTTTTCGAATGTAAGTATAGCCGCTCCATGTTCCTTCCCCTTGCCAAGTCAGGTTGTAGGCACTTTTGCAGTCGTTCATAATGGCTGGTATGCGATAGTAGTCATCCGTCGCCACGTCATTGTCCTTTCCTGCCTCTGCCTTGGCTTCCTCTATTTCCCTTTGTTTCTGTTGCCATGTGGCAAGTTCTTTGTTCAGTTGTTCGATGGAAGCCTTGTTCTTGTTGTATTGCTCCCGATACTTGGCTGCATCTTCCACACTTGCATTGGCGATTTGCTTGACAAGTGACTTGTTCTCGGCTTCCAACTGATTGATTTGCGATTGCAAAGAGGTTATCTTGGCATTGGCTTCCTGCTCCTGCTTATACAAATCTGAGAGGTCGAGGGTGTTTTCTGTCACCGATGTTGTCATGGCGCATTTCTTGCTATGGTCATTCAGCGAACCGCCACAACTCTTGCATTTGTATTGTGTGGTGCCTTGCCCCAACTGCACACCGTCGCTGCATGTCACACTAATGGTCACGCTCTCGCATCCCTTCAGTTTGGCGGCATCGGTTGCCTGATAGTAGTTGCGTGCATCACTGCCTATATAATAGGTATAACCTTCCTCGTTGTCATTCCATTCGCTCAACCGGGCTTGCAGTTGTGCCTTGAAGGTGTTCAAGTCCATCGAATAGGAGTCAAAAACTGCCTCATACACTTCTTCTGTCCTGTTCCAACTTTTGTACACCTGTATCTCGTAGGCGAATGCCTTCTGTTTCTGTCCTTTTTTCTTGCTACTGATGATGTAGCTGTTCAACCAATAGCTGATACTGTAGGTAAAGCCATCATTCTGGTTGTTGAGCTGTTGCACCCTTGTTCTTGACCATCCGGCATGATTCTCCGAGTTTTGCAGGATGGATTCCTTTTGGCTATTGTTGGGATAGAAGTTGGCATCCTTGGTGTTGATTCTGTACCAGTGGTCGCCTTTCAAGATGCTGTTGTCATCGGTGGGCGGTACATAGTCGCACAGTTTTTCTCGTCCTTGGTCCCGTCGGGCGATATACCATCTTTGCGTGTAGTAGTTTCCTGCCGTCTCATCCAGATAGTCCGTCATCCATGAGGTGAGGTTATAGTTGGCAAGAGAGAAAAGTCCTGCCACGTTGTCCTTGCCTCCAATCATGCCCAAGAGGGTGTTGCCTACGCTCTTGTCGAGACTTTTGAACAGCGAGGAATAGTTATCCACAATGTCGATGGCTGCACTGAGCTTGCCTTGGAATAGGTCGTTGAACTGGCTGCTCTGCAAAAGGGTATTGCCGATATTGTTCATTCCTGCTCCTGCAAGGTTGGCTCCTGCCTTATACAGATTGTCGATGTCGGATTTCAGATTTTCCACTGTAAAATTGCCTGGCACCTTCGACAAATCGTCCAACATCTTCTTCCAATCCACGTTGCCAATCTCTGAAAGTTTCAGTATGGCAGCTATCTCCTGGTTGATTTGTAGAAAGGCGATGTCCGAGAATGTGAGGGTGCTGTTTGTTACCACACTCTCAAACTGCATGCACAGGTTCTTGGTGTCGTCACATATCTTCATCAGATAGGTTCCCCAATACAGGGCAGTCTGCGGACTTTTCAGCATCATTCCTGCCACCGTCCATATCTTCGGCATGATTTTGCCCGATACCATGTTGTAGATACGGCGGTAATAGTAGTTCTCTGTGCTACTGTTCCAGATGCCCAAATCCGTCATTGCCTTGCGTTCCAAGAATTTTGAGGCGAAGATGCCGGCACTTGCCACTTCTGCTGCATTATAGTGCTTCAAGATGTTCTGCACCTGCTCGTTATAGTATGCCTCTGCCACGGCTTCCGTTCCGTATGCAGCAGCCATAGCAGCCACAGTCTGCTTGTCATAGTTCACGCTGTAGTACTGTGCGTCAGCCTTTGCCAACACACAGACTATCAGTGTTATGATGGATAGAAGTCGTTTCATCTTTGATTACTTTTTATTTTTGTTCCCTAAATTCAGTACTTTTCCTGCCTGATTTACCTTTTGGGCAAAAGCGAGGCTCTTGCTGATACCACTTGCATCCCAATCCCTGCAATAGGCTTCGATGGCTTGTTGGTGGTTGCATTTCAACTCTCGCTTGTAGAGTTTTAATGCTTCCTTCTCCGCTCGTTCCGTGGTGTAGGTCATATAGCACTCATGCGGTTCTTCCACACCATACACATTGCTGGTCTGTCCTCGCCTGATAAAGACTTCACGGAAGAAACTGCGTCCTTCCTTGTTCTCCAAGCGGTTGATGGTGAATATCTTCTTGCAGTCCACATCGGTCAAACCGAGTATCGCCTTGATGGTGTCGAATCGTTCCTTAAACTTACTCTGGTCGAGCAGCATCACCACATCAGAGTTGTTGATGATGGCTTCCTTCACTATCTCACTTCCGATGATGTCCTGTATCTCCTGCGTCACCACACCCACGCTTGCCCAGAACTTTCTGGCGGTCTTATACAGATATTTTATGTATTCCGCCATCATGGGCGAGGCGATGGCTTTCCATGCCTCCTCGATGATGAGCATCTTTCGGTTCTTTTTAATGCGCATCTTCTGCAGGAAGACGTCCATGATGATGAGCGTCACCAGTGGAAAAAGCAGTGGATCATCCTTGATACTGTCGATTTCAAAGACAATGAAGGTCTCATCAAACAGGCTGCTGTCCATATTCTCATTCAACGTCACATCGTGACTGCCTCCTTTATAGAAGTCTTTCAAAAGATAGTTGTAGGATGACAGGTCTATGCCATGCAGACCATTCTCCTCGCATATCTTCGGCAGTCGCTCCGTGCTGAACTCATAGAAGCTGTTGAAACAGAGGCTACTCACTCTCTTGGTGGTAAAGTGGGCATCGTAATACTCGTTGATGACTTGTTCTATCAGCCTGTCTTCGGTCTTGCTCACCGTGCCTTGACTTCCTTTCCATATCAGCATCACCAGATTCTTCAGGAATCCCAACTTCTCGATGTTCCATTCCTCTCGTCTGATCTTGAATGGGTTCATCGTGATAGGATGCTCCTCGGTATAGGAAATGTATTTTCCGCCGAAGTATTCACACTGTCCCTCATACGAGTTACCTGTATCTACCAGCACGATGTCGGTGTCCTGCTCATGGGCTTGACGCACCATGGAGTTAACATAAAAGCTCTTGCCGCTTCCCGAAGGACCGAGGACAAAGAAGTTGCTGTTGTCAGTCAGCTTATTTCGTCCCTCTTTCCCTGATATGTCGATGGCCACAGGCACTCCTTGACGATCGGTATAATAGACCTTGAATGGCGTGTCCTCGCTATGCACAATCTTTTCCTTGTACATCAGGCAGGTGGCGGCATCGCCCAAGGTCAAGAATCGGTCGTAGTCGGCATTCATCCCATAGCAGTTGCCGGGGAAAGAGTTGACAAACAGTTCCAACTGGTTGTAGGCTCGCTTCGAAATATGGATGCCCATCCTGCCAAAGGCATTCTCCAAATGGTTGGTACACTTTTGTATATCCGTGTCTGGCTTCACCGTCACTATCAGATTATAGTGGGTATATACTAACTGCTTGTTTTCTCTCGCTATCACCTCTTGCACTCTCTTGATGTCCTCCACGGCAATCAGATTGCTTGGGTTTGGCATGCTGGCATGGCGGTTTTTCTTTTTGTCTAGCATAGCAAGTTCACGCTTCTGGTTCGGTACAAAGATGATTTGGTTATACACCACACTCTCCACACCAGGAATGCTGTCCACCAATGCTACCAGATCCACTGGCATACTTGTGTTGTTCACCTCGATGTTGGTAAACGGACGGATTTGTGTCGGCAAGTTGGCGCAATCCACATCCACAAGACTATATACCTTACAGCGTCTGTCACCCATACCTATCATCTCGTCATCCACCTTGAATCCTGTCATGCTTACCATCTTGTCACGGAAGTTCATGGCAAAGAAACGGTCAACATACAGACTTGCCTCTTGTTTGTTTAAGAACTCTGATTTGATACCGGCATCCTTCAGCTGGTCTTGCACCTTTCTGATTTTCACCAGAAAATCACGCCATTTCTTGTTGTCAAAGGACATCAGACGGCTCTTCTTGTTCTCTTGTGTAATGGTCAGATAGGTCATACTGTCCGTATATTCTCTTCCGTTGAAATAGCGGAAGTAGGATTCAGAAAGGAACTCGTGTCCCTTGCCACTCTCATCCTTAAACTGCTTTCTAGTAAAGATGTCCTGCTTGTGCAGGGCATAGCCTTCACCCAGAGTCTGTGCGATGGCAGCAAACAAATTGGTGAACTCATAATAGCTGTCTATATTGGCAGAATATTTCTGCACTGGGTTCTCCATTCTCAGGATGGCAGAATACTCTCCAGTCTTTGTATAGAGCACACCGATACCGTCCGTGTCTTCCACGGAGAAGTAGATGTCCTGAAAGATTTTCTTCCGCTTGCCACCAGTACCAAAGGCATAGACCGATATGGCCATGCCAATGCAGATTGCCACGAAAAATAAGATTACATATAGTACCATATTCGTTTATTCTTCTGTTTCTTCGGATGATTGATGATTTTCTCCCATACTGGATGATTTGTTGTCATTCTCTTGATAAGAGGTATTGTAGCTTTCTTCGCCATAAAGGGTTGATACACTATCCTTTGCAGTGGAATCCATCCTGCTTGTTTGTGCTTCCACGGTCGCAGGATGTTCTTCTGCCTCTCTCGCCCAAGCAACTCTTGCCTTGTCAGCACTCCTCATGGCATCCAATGTGGGTGGCTTGTAGGTCTTGTCCTTGCATGCGGTCAGCAATATGCCAGCCAATGCCATAATGATAATGTTCTTTGCTTTCATGCTCATAACCATTCTTTTATGTCAAAGATGCGATACTTTCGCTGAAACAAATAAAGGTAGACCCACACCCTTGGGGGAGAATGAGCCTACCAGTCGTTCACTTTCTACTTGTCATCCACATCTTGGTCATGTCGATACTTTTTTTGTTTCACATTTTTATATGCGCTTGCTGTAGGCATAGATAAACACTCCTTGGTCGTTCTTCTTGGTATGCAGTCCCTTCCGTTGCTTGAACATGATGAGACCTACACCCGTAGTGATTGCCACGACCAACACTATCAGTCCTGCAATAATACCCATCAGACAGTAGGCGGCAATGAAGCCGATGATGGCTCCTCCTGCCGTGGCTGCTGCCCAATAGATATACCGCCCCTGTATTCCCATGAATTCAAGGGGCTTCTGGAGTCCCTTGAACAGTGGGTAATCGGGGTAGCGGATTTCCTGCTCTTCTCTTGCCATTCTTCACGTCGTTTCTCAATTACTGAATATGCACGGAATAACTCTCACTCGTTAGTTGGTCACACCGAAGAACAATGGCAATGCCTGTGCTGCTGCCACGAGGAAGATACATGCTCCTACAATCATCATGATCTTCTTCTTGACATCCTGCTCCTCATTGTTCATGGCGATGTAAACGCTGATGGCACCCACTACGGCAACAACACCTGCAATGGCATAACAGAGCTTGACCACAATAGGCACGTATTTGGCTATTTCCTCCGTCACAGTTGTCAAGGCAGTGGTTCCTGCTGTGTAGTCACCTGCCGAGTTTTGCGCCATGGCAATGCCACCGCCCACAAGGAGCATAAATGCCAATGTCTTCAAGCGTCCTGAAGAGAGAACGCTCTTGGTGGTCTTCTTCAGATAGTTCGTTGTTTTCTTAAACATTCTTTCTTGTTTTACTTGTTAATGATTCGTTTGGCAACACCTTATTATAATTATATAGAAAGGTGTTGTCGCTTTCACATGATATACTCTTCTGCAGTTGAGTCTTAAATCTGGTAGCCAAAGAATGCTGGGAACAGTATGGATGCGCCTATCATAAACAGACAGGCTCCTATCAGCGTCAGTATGGACTTGGTAACTCCATCTTCCCCTGTGTTCATCTTGATGTATATCTGCAAAGCGGATATAATCACCATCACAGCAGCGACAGCGTATGTCAGATACAGCACATACAGCATCATCGTCACCACATAGTCGTGCATCCCTGCCAGTGCGTCTGCTCCCCAGCTATAGTCCACATTACCGCATTTGGCTGATGCTGACAGGGGGAGCAGCGCAAAGACAAAGGAACTTACTACATTCTTTATGATATGGCTAAATTTCATCCTTGACTGGTATTGTTTTGATGTTTGGTTGTCCTGGTTTTGTCTCGCCTTGTTTCAATAGGCTCTCCGTGAAGTCGTCCTGCCATAGTCCGTCTATCCATATGGGAGAAGTGGACTCCATCTGCCCATCCATCTTTTCCTGCAACGACTCGGCTGCGTTCTTCGGCTTCTGTTGGTTGACATCATTTCCTTCGTCTTCATCAACATCATCTTCTCTGCCGGAAGAATCCGTTTCTGGAGAATAACCACTCATTCCGTTGTTCTCTGTTCCCATACCATAGCCCTCATCGTATGATGTGCCGTCTTGGAAACTCGTGTCGTATTGCTTGTCGGCAACGCTAAAGCCACCATCGCTTTCATTGACGGCTACTGCGGCTTCCTCTTCCGTTATGTTGCTGATGTCAAACACTTCCTCGTTGCTCTTGGCTTCTTCCTTCTTACCATACAGGTCTCTGGTTATCATCACCGCATAGTAGATGGCGTATGCAATGGTAAGGCTGATTGCGAATATCAAAAATGGACTCATATAATACTTTGTTTTATTGATGATTTATACTCTATTCAGTGGCAAAAGTGCCAGTTGCGAGTGCAAAGTAAAGAGTAAAATCCGACATAAAAGAATTTTGTAAAGTATGGCCATCAAAGTTTAAGATATATTCAAATTATAATTATATATCATACTCTCAATCATACTTTAATCAGCTTTTTCTGTTAGTTTTCGCATGTTTGGGAAAAGGGCATAAAAAAAGCCCTCCGAATGGGAGAGCTTGATAAGGTATATCGTAATACCTTTATTTTTCCATGTATTGTTTCAGTTCCTGTGTGATATATGTCCAAACTTCTTGGAAGGTTAGTGGCTCCTTGAATTTGATTTTCTTCAAATAACTATTCCACATAATATTTCGTTTGGCATCTGTCGCAAAAGAATCCTCGAAAAGGCTATATTCCGTAGAGATGGCGGTGCCTCTATTCTCAAACGTGGCTGTGATGGCTTCTTGCAATGTGTTCAAGTCAATATTTCCTGCTTTTAGTATTCTGTACACATCAAAGAAGTCTTTCATGCGGCTGTTCTCTGTCGCATGGTCTATCATTGCCTGATACTTTTCAGCCACCACGGTCTCTAAAGAGTAAGCCAAGATGTCAACTTCTGGTAATGTGTCCAGCAACACCGGATAAGAAAGGTCAACGGGTGCAGGAGTTATGATGTCGCCAAAGCCTACATCCATGGAAATAACTTGACTTGCCGTGTCAAGTCCTACCTTGACATGCACTCGCACACCATTATATTCTTTTTTGAGAGTGATTTCTTCTACGCTAATGCTGTCCTTTTCAAAGACAACTCCATCTTCCAGACATTCTATGTCGCATAAATTTCTGAATGTCTCCTTGATATTGTCCAACTCACGGCTAATCTGTTGACCAAGGAAGTCTATGTCCAATGTTGGTCTTGCTTTCAAATGCTCATGGGCATACAGTAATGCACCACCTTTCAATATAAAGCGTTCTTTGTATGGACTTACCGATAGACGGTACAACAGACGCTCCTGAAAGTATCGTGTCAATATCGATTGGTAGAAGACATTCTCTTCTTTCGATATATTAAGCAGTTTCGCTCTTACCGAGCGAGCATAATTCTTCGTTGTCATATTTATTATTTTATAGTTCCATTTGTAGATATGTTCCCAATGTTTTGGCAACTCTCAGTTGTGAGGCATATTTCATCAGTTTGCTGACATTACGATCTCTGCGTTTCAGATATTCCTTTATAATCTCCGTACAGACATCTATGCCGATTTTGTTTCTATACTTTACTGCATCACAGACACATTTCTCCACGTCATATATCCTCACATTGAAACCTTCAATCTCAGTATTCGTAATTCCAAGGTTAAAGGCGGTATCACTCCAATGGTATAGTGTAATTGGGGGATAATCTGGAAGGGTGATTTTTCTGCCTCTTTTTATTGCAAGACAATATTCTTGTGGTACCTGTGTAGTCAACTGATAATGTGACCAAGCGGAATACAGACACAACACGCCACCAGGAACAACCTTTTCCACATCAAGCATTTGACTTGCCAAATGGTCATCGGTTGCATACACACCTCTTTTTATTCTGGTGAGTTCGCCATTCTTGGCGGCTTGCAATACTTTATAGTATGCAGCTCTTCCTGCCATATCTTTTGCAGAGATGTAGCCTTCAGATTTTGGATTTGTCATACGCTTTTCCATGATTTGCATCTTTAATTCTGTACAAAGTTACTACATATTTTCAAAAGTGTAGTATGTTTGTACGGAAATCTACGCAAAAATCACGCAAAATATAGTTTTCTACGGAGAATATTGAATTTCTCCGTAGAAAATTATCGTTTTATACATCCTCTTTATGCGGAATAATGGATTTTCTGCCGATAAGATAATCATTGACATCCTTGTATTCTGCATATCTTATGGATTCGTTGATTGCCCTGTTTTGATAACGGTCCATGATTGTATGGACAGCCACCGTTCCTGCTGGGTCATTATCAAGATAACAATGGATAGCAGTGTAACACGTCAATCGTTCCATGCATTTCCCAAGGCTACTGATGGAGTTTAGTACAATATAATCACATGGCTCTTGTATGCAAATTACATTGTCGCCTCGCTTTTCCAAAGTCTTGTACGAAAGAAAGTCCATAAACCCCTCGAAGATGCAGCATCTGTCCTGCACTCCAACTTGCTGTGAATGTATCAAGGATATGTCTTTCTCGCCCAAACAACCTTTATAATATGGGTTACGCAGCTCATAACCATCCCTGTTATTTGGAAAGGCTATACCAAAATACCGCTTGCCCTTGAACGTGTACCAGATCTCCTTGCAATAGCGTTTACCCATGTCCGCATCCACATGGCGTGAACGCAGATACGACATAAGCACAGGGTAGGACAAGTCTTGGATATGTACCTTGTCCATCTTGTCTGTCTCTACTTGTGTCAGTATGGGAGGTTTTGCCTTTGTGGACTTTGGGTTGTTCATGTCCGCTGCTATATGCTGCAATGCAGCACCCACATCATCCGTATTGTAGAGAAGTTGGGCAAGAGCAATGATGTTGCCACCCTTGCCAAGAGCAAAGTCATACCATTGGTTTCGGCTGAAGTTCACCTTGAACGATGGCTTTGTCTCCGCATGCAATGGCGACAGATAATAAGATGTGGACTTGCTGCATCGTTTGGGCTGATGTCCCAATGCGCTCAAATAGTCCGTAAGTTTGATTTCCTTTGCTTGTTGTATGTTCATCTTTCATTCATTTTTTGTTCATTCGTGCGCTTATTATATATACACCAGAGTGAATGAACGGTTTTGTGAAGTCATTTTGTCGTATGTCCATGTAGTTAAATATGATGCCACTTCACAAAATCCGTCCGTTCTACTATTATATATACACCGAGGTGAATGAAGTGGTTTTTGAAGTGATTTTCGCTTCATCCTCACTTCTTCACCTCCTGCTCTTCAAGCAGCGGAAACGAAGGATAATCCTTCATTCTGCAATACTCGTTGTTGCCACACTTCACCACCAGTTTGCTCTTCAATAGGAAGGTCAGCAACTTTGACATCACTGTTCTACCTCTGGCAAAACCAATAGTTGTATATCCTTTCGTCAATGCGTTTATCACATTCTCATAACCTGACACCACTTTCTTGCCGAAAGCCATTTCAAGTGCCTTGTCATGCTGCTCATCGGTAATGTCGGCTATTGTCATCTTCGGCTGTTTGGCTGTGGTGGAGTCAACCACATAGTCCTTGGCAATCTCTGGAAGTCCCTCCTTGTTTATTTGGAACGCAAAGGGCGCAAAGTCCTTGTCTCGGATGTTGAGCGGTTTCACTTCACTCACATTCGCCATCGAATTGCTCTTGCTTATCACCAGTACCGTCTCTGCCTTGTTGCTGAGTTCCGTTCCTATGTGACCTCTTACATTGTCATCACCCTTGTTCAAGTGTAGGACACAATGTATGTGCAGGTCATAGCGGCTTGACCACTGCATCAGTTTGTTGATGATATGGACGGACTCGCTCGGATTGTTGATGTCGAGCATCAAGTCCCTTATGCCGTCAATGATGACCAAGCCAAAGCCCTTTTGCGTCTGCAAGGCATATTCTATCAGTCGTAGTCTGAGGTTGGGACTGTACTCTCGCAGTCCGAAGAACACAAGGTTCTCACTGTTCATGTTGTCGGGCAATCCTGCAAGCCGTAGGATGCGCTGCATCACGCTGTGACAGTGGAAACGGCTCTGCTCCGTATCAACGTAGAGTATCTTACGCTTGTCATCGGGTAGTTTTGCCGTATATTGCAGCACCTTTCCGTTAGCAAGCGAGGCAGCTACCAAAGCGGACACGTTGAACGTCTTTCGGCTCTTCGCCTTGCCTGTGGAGGCACTGAAGTTGCCAAGCGTGGCTATGGTCGAGTTGTCCACCCATATTATCTGTGGAGGTGTCTGGTAGGTCTCGTCCGCATGGATAAGCGATGCCTTCAGCAACTTTTCCAACAAATCAGCATTGTCCGCTGCGCCTTCAAAGAGACTCATGTCGTTCATTTCTTCCATCGTCATCTGCTCTTCAAGGGTTTGTTCATCACATAGCGTATGGCATCCTGCTCATACACCTCTTTTGTTTTCACAGGGTGCTTCTTGATCCATTCCACCAGTTCTTCCTTGCTGAAATAGATGGTCTTGCCGTTTGGCTTGTAATGGGGAATGGCAAAGGTACGTGTCAGTTTGTAAAGCTGACTCTTTGAAGCGTCAAGGAATACGCTTGCCTCGTCAAGGGTGAGCACGTCTTTTCCTGCAAAGAGCCATTTCTCCAAGCACTTGATGCGGTTCAACACATCCTCCACTGGTCCAAGCAGCTTGAATGCTTCTTCCATTTGTTGAATGCGCTCGGCAAGTCTCATTGGTGTCATATCTGCCAGTTCTTGTTCTGTCAACTCGTGTTTATCCACGTCTATCGTTGGCGGTAGGATAGTGCCATCCTTTGGTGGATTGTTTGCCTGATTTGTTGTCTGTCCAATCATTGTCGTAATTTTATTTATCGTTACACATAACGAGGTCGCCCTCCATAACCAGGTTTCTGATTACGGAGGGCAAAAGTAAGGGCATTTCTGCCCAATCGGATGGAAGTGCGCTTGACTGTCAACCGACTATCAAGCCAACTGTCAAGGTTTTCATCTGTCAGATGGTGTCCTTGCTGTCATTTTTACCGCAATCTGCTATTTCTTGCACTTTCTTGCGGATAGCCTCATAGATACTGGCGTTGGTACTTTTGGCATCACTGGTTGCTGAGGACAGCTTGGTTGTTGTAAGTGGCTTGTCTGTTGATGAAGACAGAATGAGTTTATGCTTGGCAATGACCGATTGCCATTGCTTGCAAATCAAGTTCTTGCTGCAGAGCATGTCAAAGAAGAATGCCACATGTCTGTTACTTCTCGCCTTTAGCTGCTTGCAGACTTGGCACGAGAAGAGTTTTCGCATATCCTCTTCCGACACATCGGCTGAGAACAAATGAACCTCATTGGCATGGTGCGCAATGAGGTTCAACTGAGTAGAATCAAAGTAACATTGAAAGTCCTGTTTCGGTTTGGTTTCTTGTGCTGTTTGTAATATTGACGGTGGTTTACCATGGAGATACTGACCGTTTGGAGGCGGCTCCGTGGTGTTGAACTTGTGATGAAGAGCCTTGTAGTCATGATACTCGAAATCCACTTTGGTAAAGAATATGACTACCAAGTCCTCACGTTCTTCAAGAAACTCCTCCATGATGTAGAAGTTCTTCTTGTGCTCGTTCTTTCCTGCCGCATACTGGCAGTCCGTATAGGAATGACTGTTGAGGAAATCCTTTTTGTAGCGGTGATATAGTTTACCGCATCCTATGACTTCCGTCTGATAGCACTCATGGGCTTCCTTGAAGAACAGCCACAATTTGTTGGTACCACAAATGCCACCTGCACCGTTAGCGAAGGTGCATTCATTGCATTGGGGTAAAAAGAGAGAACGAGGAATCGTCTCGTCCTTGGTTGTTTGATGTATTATTATGTTCCATTTTTATTCTTCGAACGCACTGTCCAATAGGGAAACAGCCTCGTCCTTTTTCTTATTGATGATTTTTGCGTAAATTTGTGTCGTACGCACCTCCGTATGACCGAGAAGTTTGCTTGTAGTGTATAGATCTGCGCCCATGGTCAGCTCCATCGTGGCGAACGTGTGTCTTGATACATGGTAGGTCACATGTTTGCTGATACCTGCCGCACGGCTCCATTCCGGGATGCAGTCGTAGTTCTTGCTTGGCAGTGTTGGAAACACCTTGTCCTCGTCACTCGCAGATCCACGCTCAGGCATCCAACGAAGGGCTTGCTTGTTGAGAGGAAGATAAAGAGGCTGCTTGGTCTTGTACTGCAATATCTCAACTCGTGTCTTGTCACCCTCGGTGATGATGTTCTTCCACTTCAAACTCTTCACGTCACTGATACGGAGTCCGCAGAAGCATGAAAACAGGAACGCCGCCTTGATATCCTCACGCTTGCAAGGGGTGTCAATCAGTCTCTTCACCTCGTCAACGGTCAGATACTCTCGCTTGGTACCGCCACCTTTCAGAACATCCATGCGAAGACGCAATACGGGATTGTCGTCCATTATCTCTTCCTCAATAGCCATGTTGAAGGCTGCTTTGAGGCATTTGAGATAGTTCATCACCGTGGACTTGGACGGATGGGTGTGCTTGTAGGTGATATAGTCGTTCAACAAGAACACCATGAAACCATTGCAGTATTCCTTGGTCATCTCTGCGAGTGTCACGTTTGGCGAGTGTTCTCTCACTGCATTCAGCACGCTGTTCACCCAGTTTCGGGCAGATTGTCTTCCTCGCTCCACTTGTGCGTCACGGAATATCTCCAACCAATCCACAAGTCGCATTTTGATTCTTGACTTGTCTTTGAGTCCTGCGATACCGTTAGTGATGCTCATGATGCGTTGTGCCTTGATGGCATAGACTGCTTGCATCGTCTGCTTGTTCTGTTCCCTGGCAGCTGCGTCAACCTCTGGTATGAGATAAAGGCGCAGATAATCATAGGTACGGCGACCGTTGACATTGATGGATAGATAGACCGACTTGTTGCCGTTGGCAAGTTCCTTGAAGCGGATTCTCACAGGCTCCTTGGTCTTGGAATTTCTCTTGCGCTCAGTCTCTGCAACGGCAATCTCTGTCTTCACCTTCTTAGTGGCAAGATACTCCTTGTATTTGTCCACGTTGGCATCAGGGTCTTCTCCATGCGGCTTGTAGCCTCTTCTGCCGACACGCTTCTCAAAGGTTCCGTCCTTCAATGCCTTCATGCGTTCCTTGGCCTTTTTCTCAGCTTCTTTCCAGATTTCCTTGTGTTTATCCTCGCTGTCATCCTTACGAAGATAAAGACCGACAGACTCGTAGGCACGTTGTCCCTTACCATAATATATATCAAGAAAGAGGGAACGGTCTCCATTGCGCATCTTGCGACTACGGACTATCACAGAACTGGTGTATTCCTCAACTTTCTCCACTTGGTTCAGCTCATCAGAAGGATCCGTGAAAGTCTCTCCATTGACAACCTCTCGCATCTTGCGTTCTTTTAGACGCTCTGCGGTTTCCATGGCCAAGGCATTATTCTGCTTGTCAGCCTCGGTAATCTCTGGGTTGATATAGAGCTTCAGAAACTCGTACTTGCGCTCACCATTATAATATATGTCGAAGTAGAGCGACTTGCTGCCGTTGGCAAGGTTCTTGAAACGAAGAGTTACAGCTTCACGCTTGTTGGGTCTGCCTCTATGTTTTTTGATTGTTCCATCTATGGCTCTGTCCTCACCGTCATCGTCAATGAATTTCCATTGGTGTCCTTCTCTGCCAGAAACAGCTCCGACGACTTCGTTTACCTCACTTTCCTTTCCCTTGACACTTTTGCCAGTTTTATCACTGCCGGCTTTTTTCTTCTTACTTAAACGTGCGGTCTTCTTGCTTGAAGTTGTTGTAGAAGCAGGATGCTCCAAGGAAGCCTTCACTGTTTCCAACTTCCCCGACAGAATTTCTTGCACTCGTTGGTTCTTGATAGCTTCTGCCTTCTGCAAGATCTCGGCATTGACAGCCTTAGCCTTGTCATCGTCCTCGGGAAGCAGATAAAGCTTCAAGAACTCATACGACCTCATTCCACTTTTGTAAGTGTCGAGATAAATCGACTTTGTGCCATTCGCCAAATCCTTGTAGCGTATGCGCACAGGTTCATTGTTACTTCTCATGTTACTTTGTTATTTATTCTACTTATTGTCATTTTGCGAGATTTGTTACTCACGGTGCAAAGATACGAAAAATAATCGGATTTGTTACCCAAAACAAGAACCAATTACGAACCATTAACTATGATAAATAATAAAATCAAATGGCAAAGTAACAAACAAATAACAAAATACATACTTTATTAAATACTTGCTATATGCTGTATATATTGGTATTTACGCGCGATTTCTTATCATTTTGATTGTTGTATGAGATTTGACGTTGCTCGTTCAACAATGCAGGGCAATGCGAAGGCCTCAATCCGTGGGACGAGTGACAGGTAAGTTCCCACGCTTTTTTATTTTGCCGAAACCGAAATCTTAACCCGCCAAGTCTCGGGAACACCTGGCAAAATGATAATATACCAATGAAACAGAACGATTTTTACTACTTTTGTTAAGCCGAAATCAAGAAATTTCGCTTATGAACCATTATGGACTTGATGGTTTCAAATAGAATAACTATCTTTGTCCCCGACATTTAATAACTTTAAAATAGAATAGCGTATGAAACATGTAAATGCTTATCCTTTTGTTGGTAAGGATTACGAGAAAGGATTCTTGAATAGTGGTAAGAAAGTCTTGATATTAGGGCATAGCCACTATGATGCTGATAGTACAGGTTGTCCTTGCCATCATAGTTTTACTATAGATATGATGGACGGATTCTTGAGTGGAGAAGATGGAGCTTTTTATAAAGGCTTCACAAGCCAAACCAAAGCTTTGTTGAATCGAGAGATTTCAGTTGATGATAGAGAATATGTATGGAATCAAGTAGCATTCTATAATTTCATTCAGTTCAATCTTGAGGCTCCTGGTGTGAAAGAGACCGATGAACAATTTAACGATTCTATTCCTGCCTTCAAGGAGGTTCTTGAAGAGTTGAAGCCTGATGTTATCATTGTTTGGGGCTATGGTCTCTTCGATAGACTTTATGGTCTTGGGGAAACGGATGGAGAAGAAATGTCTCTTACCAATGGTGATAAGGTTTATACCCGTTGGTTTTCTACCGGTGGTGAAGACAAGGCTCTAATGATTCGTCAACATCATCCATCTCGATCTTATTCTTGGGGAGAATGGGGTAAGGTATATCAAGATTTGTTTAAGAACTAAAAAGTGAATGATATGAAAAGATTTTTATTTTGTATAGTCATGTTCTTCAGTATGTGCATGGCTATGAGTGCTCAGGGACTGAAAACGTATTCGGGACCATATCGGGCAAATGCTCATTTCTTGCTCGGCACACAAAAAGCAACTTATACCTATAAGAATGCTGAAGATGGCACTCGCATTTATGAAGGCAACTTTACATATTCTTGCATTACCAACCCTAAGCTTTATCTGAAGGTAACAGGACGTTTTCATGACGATTGTAAGGAAGGCTTGTGGACATATATAGATAAGTCCACAAGCGAAACAAAGACTTTGAAGATTAATTTCAAGGAAGGCTATAGGAATGGTATTTATGAATATACTTATACTACAAGGGGTACGGTAAAAGAATCTTTAAAGGCTACCATGAAAGATGGTGTTATGATTGGCCCTGTTTCTGGACGTACCAACTATTATGACTATCATATATATGAATATGGTGGTGCATCGGAGCGTAGTGTAATGGGACAGGGCTTATTCTGTGGGCAAACTGATGAAGAAGGGCTTGCTGATGGCTCATGGAAGCTGACAATGAAATGTGGGGATGGTTCTACACAAGTATTTTATGACAAATGGGAACATGGTGTTTTAAAGGAAAGTTATTATATTGATGATACTACAGGGGATAAGATAGAATGTGCTAAAGATCAAACTTGGGGAATACCATCTGCTATTATTGATATAGTAATGGATACGCCATGCGTAATGGAATGGTGGATAAATCATGGAAGTGACAAGCCTTGGCAGGGGACATTGCTTAAACCTGATGATGTGCGGAAAGAGTATACTGAAACAGAATTGAATGCTTTTAATTCTGGTGTTCCTACAGAATATTATGAAAAGTGTGACGTGATAATAAGAAACTGTGATGTAGATCCAAAATATGAAGAAAATGTAGAGGCTTATGTACAACAGCATATTGTTATACCTGAAAGCATGAGTAAAGCAATAGGAGATATTTCTCTAAAATGTGTTGTTGAAAGAGATGGAACTTTATCCAATATTGAAATACTGGATTCTGATGAGCCTATATTGGACGAAGAAGTAATACGAGTGCTGAAAGAGATGAAAGGATGGTGCCCAGGCATGAAAAATAATGCAAAAGTACGGTCTTATGTAACAATCTCGATGAGTATTATGAATAAAAAGGAAACTCCTACTACGAATCAGAGAAAGAAACCGCAGGTAAATTTAATGAAAGTATTGGGAAAAAGTATTCTAAACTATAGACGTTAAATATAAAAATTGCGAAGTTATGAAAAATAAATGGCTAACATTTCTAATGTTCCTTTCCATGATACTGACCATATCATGTGCAAAGGATTATAACGTTTTGTTTAATGAGCGTGTTGCTGAATTGAATAAGGAAGGTAAGTACATCCTTAATCAGTACAATGATTCTGTGGGTAAAGAACACTATATCGTTTATATTGATGCAGACAAAATCGTTGTTGACACTTTAGGTGACTCGTTGCAGGTGTATTCATTGGGCAAAGTGGAAACATATCAGTATTTTCCTAATGTGGATTTTAATGATGGTAAGTTCAGTATGGAACGTTATAATAGTACAGATTTTACTTTAAAAGCAGATACTGCAAAAAAACAAATAATGGTTAGCGATGACACTTTTTATCCTAAAGGGAAAATTGTAAAATTCTCAGAATTGAAAGCTCACAAAAGAGACTATGTGCTTATTCCTACAGAACAGCAGAATATCATTGTTTTTTTGAACAAAAAAATGGAAGTTTATACAGGTAGCCCTGCAGATGTTCAAGAAGATGAGCGAGGATTTATGTTGTCTTATGTTGGGCAATGCCGTGATTATTTGAGCGGTATGCCGGGAGGTTTGCCTCCCGATTTGGTTTTTGAAAACTGTTCGTATAATGCAAGAATGGATTTTCATGGAAAAATCACCAGCAAATCAAATTTTGTAAACGTCTCTGGAGTAGAGATTCCTGTAACAGCCTTTGGTACACCGGAAATTGACTCCTACTACCAAAAAGTCATAGAAGAATTGCATCCAACCTATTACTGGCAATGTCAATATTGCTATAGGGTACTCAAGTCTGACAGCAAGCCAGACGCAGGAAAATGTTACCCAAATTTCTTTGTTGGAAGTCGTTGGGTACGTTTGTGTAAAGTAGGAACAGCTTATATTTATCAATGCCAAAAATGTGGCATTCAGCTTCAGACGGATGAGGCTCCTCAAATGGGAGCTTGTCGTGAAGGTGCTAATCATGTTTGGAATCAATTACAATAACAAGAACGAAATATGAAAAAGTCAAATCAATATGTATTGAAGATTGTAGGATGTATGGTGTTTGTCATGATATGTGCCATCATCGTATTTACCTATTAGGGTGTCCAGTTCTCTGTTCTTAAAAACAAGCTGGAAACATCCCTGTTAATTG
>OOCO01000039.1_pt1 | contig 39224 bp, 43 predicted proteins | sample 1670991 | NCBI WGS metagenome assembly OOCO01 (sample SAMN06348111, study PRJEB24527) | human gut metagenome | biome: human gut; feature: ankylosing spondylitis patient; material: feces | host: Homo sapiens | place: China | collected 2015-10 | reverse complement strand
CAGAAAGCGACCTGCCTGTATATAATCAGCAAGTGGTGTTTATATTTGATGAATGCCACCGCAGCCAGTTTGGAGAAGCGCAGAAAAACCTGAAGAAGAAATTCAAACGCTATTATCAGTTTGGTTTTACCGGCACCCCTATTTTCCCGGAAAACGCCTTAGGCTCAGAAACAACCGCCAGCGTATTTGGTCGTGAATTGCATTCGTATGTAATTACCGATGCGATTCGTGACGAAAAAGTGCTCAAATTCAAGGTGGACTACAACGATGTGCGGCCACAGTTTAAGTCTTTAGAGACAGAAACTGACGAGAAAAAACTGAGTGCGGCTGAAAATCAGCAGGCGTTTCTTCATCCCATGCGTATTCAGGAAATCACGCAATATATTCTGAATAATTTCCGCCAGAAAACCCACCGTACCTTCCCTGGCTCAAAAGGTTTTAATGCTATGTTGGCAGTGAGCAGCGTGGATGCCGCGAAAGCCTATTACGCGACGTTTAAACGGTTACAAGAGGAAGCAGCTAATAAATCTGCTACCTATAAACCACTGCGTGTTGCGACAATCTTCTCCTTTGCCGCTAATGAAGAACAAAATGCCATTGGTGAAATATCCGATGAATCTTTTGATACCAGTGCAATGGACAGCAGTGCTAAAGAGTTTCTGGACGCTGCAATTCGTGAGTATAACGACCATTTTCAAATGAATTTCAGCACTGATAGCAAGGGTTTTCAGAACTACTATCGGGACCTGGCTCAGCGGGTTAAAAATCAGGATGTTGACTTGTTAATCGTCGTGGGGATGTTTTTAACCGGCTTCGATGCTCCAACATTAAACACGCTATTCGTCGATAAAAACTTGCGTTTTCACGGCCTGATGCAGGCATTTTCCCGTACCAACCGCATTTATGACGCGACTAAAACCTTCGGTAATATCGTCACTTTCCGCGATCTGGAACGCTCAACCATCGATGCCATAACGCTGTTTGGTGACAAAAACACCAAAAATGTAGTGTTAGAAAAGAGTTATGCAGAGTATATGGAAGGCTTTACTGATGCTGCTACAGGTGAAGCTAAACGCGGCTTTATGGCAGTAGTTTCAGAACTGGAACAACGGTTCCCTGACCCTGCCAGTATTGAAAGTGAAAAAGAGAAGAAAGACTTCGTTAAACTGTTTGGCGAATACCTGCGTGCCGAGAACATCCTGCAAAACTATGATGAATTTGCCACGCTAAAAGCCCTGCAACAAATCGATCTTAGCGATCCTGTTGCGGTAGAAAAATTCAAAGCAGAACATTATGTGGATGATGAAAAGTTCGCTGAATTGCAAACAATTCGTCTCCCTGCTGATCGCAAGATTCAGGATTATCGTTCTGCCTATAACGATATTCGCGACTGGCAGCGCCGTGAGAAAGAAGCTGAGAAAAAAGAGAAATCAACCACTGACTGGGATGACGTAGTTTTTGAGGTCGATTTGCTGAAGTCTCAGGAAATAAACCTGGATTATATCCTTGGACTGATTTTCGAACACAACAGACAAAATAAAGGCAAGGGCGAAATGATCGAAGAGGTCAAACGCTTAATTCGTTCAAGCCTAGGGAACCGTGCTAAAGAGGGCCTGGTGGTCGATTTTATTCAGCAAACGAACCTGGATGATTTACCAGACAAAGCCAGCATCATTGACGCGTTCTTTACCTTTGCTCAACACGAACAGCTACGTGAAGCAGAAGCGTTGATTAAAGAAGAAAATCTCAATGAAGAGGCGGCGAAACGCTATATTCGCACGTCTTTAAAACGCGAATACGCCACCGAAAATGGCACAGAATTAAACGAGACATTACCAAAACTTAGTCCGTTAAACCCGCAATATAAAACGAAAAAACAGACGGTTTTCCAGAAAATCGTCACGTTTATTGAAAAGTTCAAAGGAGTAGGTGGGCAGATATAGTGTATTAATCTGAACCAGATCTGGCAGATATCTGTGCAATTTGCAGATAGCTGTCAGATCAAGCCATCGTAGGGATGTCTGTATCCACTTTGAACTCAGGTACACCAACGAACTCTTTAACCTTCATCTGATAGCCGGTTCTGTCAGTCTTGATCGTTTCCTGCTTGCCCTCGATAAACTGCTCACGCCACTCGTCGCGACGGGAATCTGGCATAATCAGCAGAACGTTAGTCATGTCCGTGACCTTCCTCCAGTACTCGGCCCAAATATTCTGTTTCACCCATTCCAGATCGACTTTATCCAACCAACCTCGATTTAAACGCGAGCGATCTTCATCTGGTCGATGGTTTAGTCTCAGCAGGCGATTAATCATGTTGTGGCGTTCGTCGCCATAAACGAAGTCGTGAACCTGATACATGAAGGCGATCTCTTTCTCGCACTCGGCCACAATTTCGTGGATGACGTTCATTTCCTGACGATAATCGATAGCAGTGTTTGAGTTGGCATCGTCGATGATGGAAAGAGCTGTATTCATAATTGCACCATTAAGAAAAGATTTGTTTAATGGTGCAATTATTTCAAAAATGAAAAGGTGCTAAATAGAAATTAACAGGCAATCCTTTAAATAAAGGTATTTGCTAATCATACTTTGAGGTATTTATAACCAGGATTTTGTTTGTATAAATCTTCTTAATATCCCATGTGACATTACCGGAATACCATTGACCGTTATATACTTGGTTTCCAGTTGCACCGGTCATAGTTACATAGACAGGTCTGTCGTAATCGGTTCGTCTATAGTTATAAACCCCAACCATAGCAGGCATTACCGCACACGGATACCCCACATCTATGGTAAATTGAGGGTCCGAAATAGTGATAAGTTTCGCATCAAGTGGCATCATCTCACCGTGATACACCATTGCGCCTGCGCTGTTATACATGGCAATGCCATAGCCAGAATGTGGTAACACCATATCAGAAAAAGCATAAACTGTTATTGTTCCGGGGCTACCATTTACCTGATGCAATCTGAGAGCATTGTATCCGTTACTATGTTCATGAATAAACATCATGTTCGCCTTATTACTGCTTTTTATGAAGAAAAAGCATGATTTGTTTGATGGGATTGATGTTTTAAAAACAGAACCTTTAGATGCAGACATTGTCCCTTTATTAATCAGATTTTGCGGAGTAAATTCAGGACTCATCCACAAACTTCCATCTGATTGAGTAATTGACATCCCGAACATAATTATCCCCAGTATGTGTATATGTAAGAACCAAGCCCCGTATATAAATTTGACCAACTAACCGTATTTCCATTAATAGTAACATTTGGAACAGGTAAATTGATGTAGTTGTCGTTGTTAAGTAGTGATTTACCCGGTGGCGGATTAGAGTACGTCTTAGAGCCTGATGACGCCGTAAATCGATCAAGAAAAAAAATAGGTGTAAGGAAGCCAGTAACGTTAATTCCTTTATTGTTGTAAATCCCTGTACCGTATGCCATTTTTCACCCTTGTTTTTATCAACACAATATGGCCGATCATGCGGCCATATCAGATCAATTAGAGCTTTGAAAGACTTTGTGTGGTTGTGTTGCGAGGTTATGTCGATGGCTTAACTCACGCATCATGTCTTCAAGGCGACTCTTTGTGTCGTCGAGTTGGTCGGCCATTGCTCCCAAAAGCTGACGAACGGCCATCGGATCATCGCTGTTTAGTGATGGCATTTTATAACCTGCTTTAGAAGACATAAGGTTAATTGCAGACATCAACATCGTTAGAGAGGATTTAAGCCCGGCAATTTCACGATTTTTGCTGGCAATAATCGCCTCACTCTTGTTAGTGTCATCAGTTCGTTGAGTCTCGCTCACCATATCCAAAGTCGCCTGCAACTTATCAGCGCGCTCTTTTTCAGCAAGATAATGAACACCGAAATGATGTGCTAAAGCTACAACCTGAGTTGGCTCTTCAAAGATGGACTCAAAATTAAGTGCTGTAACCACTCTCTCAAATATGGAAACGTCTTCTATTCCTCGAAGAATGGCTAACATTTTGACCAGTTCATTAGCATCCATTTCTTCGAATAAGGCGTTTTGTTCATCAGCTATCGCTTTGCATTTCTTGCACATGTGTTTTTCCTAATGCTTAAACAAGTTGTTTTCTTATTGGCTTTATTGTGATGTGGCATAAAAGGGGAGCAAGCTAAACGTAAAGGTGCAAACTCTCTATTTCGGTCAACGAAACACAAGGGCCATTTGGCCCTTGTCATTAACACGTTGCTTTACGGACTAGCGGATAAGCGAAGTAGATCGCCAGACCAATGAGGACGCCATCAGAAATGACAGACATCATCTTTCCCGTAAAATCCACCAACACCGCCATCACCAGAAGAGCAATGACGGTCACAAGCCGGAATCTCTCAAGCATTAGAGATAAGCATCCAGTGACAACTGAAGCGCCTGGGCGATCTTTTTCAGCGCCTGCTCTTCTGGTTCATCAATGCCGTCTTGGTCGGCAATATCAAGGCACAGACACAGTACATCTACTGCATCATCAGTCCCGGCCACATCCGCCAGCTCACGTAAAGCCTGGGCATTAGCACGGCGCGGTGAGGCTTCGTATTGAGCGCGGATATTGGCGCTCATCTGGGCAATCTCACCAGCAAAAGGAGAAAATGCAGGCAGAGCTGCAATTGTTTTCTCAAGAATGGAAATTTCTTTTGCATCGCATGTACCGTTGGCATAGGAGATCATGTACCCACCCCACACGGTGGCTTCAACCGCATCACGGTTCTCCATTTTTTTGACTTCGATAACTGCTTTACGAGTTTTCTTTTTGAAGAAACCTAACATGTGTTTTCCTTTTGCTATTTGTCAAAACAAATTGTTTTCTAGTTACATAAATTGCTTACGCAACGACGGTCAATGCATATGCACTAACAAACGTCAGAAATAACCAAGTACCGAACCGACTGGAAAAATAAAAATCCCAACTACACGAGCCAAGGTCATGCCAGCCTGAAACTGGAGATCGCCAGAGCAAACAAGTTTTATAATGTTCGATACCCAACCGGCGGCCATGAGAGCTATGAAAGCCAGAATCGCCAGCCAACTTTTTCCAAAGTGATTTGAAAACCAGTTCATACAACCGCCTTAGTCACAGCATGATCCAGAGTAACTGGATGAACTTGAGGTATCGCATCCACCGTCATCCCATCCAGAATGACAGGACGCTCCACTGGAGTGGTGGTAATGGTCGTCGACGAAGGTGTGGTGATGGATAAATCCGGCATCAAAAGGCTCTGGCCGGCTGGAACGGCTACCGTCGCCAGTGAAACTATAATGAGAACGTAGGCCATTGGTTTCAGTCTCTTTCTTTGAAAATTTTCCATCCGAACGATCCTTGTTGTTTTTCTCCTTCACTAAAGGCCGTGCATTTTTCGCCTCACGTGAAGAACCGGAGGTAACAATCGCCCCCACGTTCGCAACAACTGACGCTTGCTCATCTAAACGTGCCTTAAGCAACAGAACGGTAGTCTCTAATTCATCAAGACGTGATAGAAGGCGACCGCTAAATAATTCGGCCAAAATTTGACGTAAAGAACGAGGGCGTTTAGTTGCAGGAGTTAAAAAAAATTGACGTGCCATTTGGACTCCATCCAGTGTCAGAAAGAGTTGCGGCTGGCGATTGCCAGCCGCCTTTCTCGTTCCATCCTGGAACTGTGTCTTACCGACACATTGTCATCCTGACGCCGATAAGATACATGATTTAAAATTATAGGTAAACACTTACTTACTGTTTGTTATAAACAAAACCAATATCTTTCTTGTGAGGCATATCTGCTGCGGAAAAAGCTGCGATCTTCGCGAGTCGATCACATATTTCATTTTCACGATGCCCGGCGTGGCCTTTAACCCACTTCCAGCGAACATTATGTCGACTTGCGGCCTCATCCAGACGCTTCCACAGATCAACATTCTTTACCGGTTTTTTGTCAGAAGTCATCCATCCATTGCGTTTCCACCATTTCATCCACTGTGTCATGCCGTTTTTCAGATACTGGCTATCAGAGTGCAAAATAACGTTGCATGGATATTTCAAACGCTCCAGCCCGATAAGTGCCCCCATCATCTCCATACGGTTATTGGTGGTGCTATGAAAACCATCTGAGAACTCGCGTTCCTCACCACGATACTGGAGAACTATACCGTAACCGCCCGGGCCACCCGGATTTTTAAGGCAAGAGCCATCACTGAAGATTTTCACGGTTTTAAGCTGGGGATTGAATTCTACGACAGGCGTTGTGGGATTGGTGCGGGGAGAATTTTTGTTTTTGTCTTTTTTGCGAGTTTTTGCTTGCGACCGGGCTGGTGTCTTCGACGTCATATAAACTCCTGAATCAAGCGCCGCGCCGATTTTTTTTCCTCGCGCGTGCGCACACGCGTGCGTGTAATAATTATTAAAATAAACAAATTACTTCCCAGTACAGGTTTTTATAAACCTGAACTGAACGAACGAAGTGAGTGAAGTTCACCTCGAACGAAGTGAGAGGTTGTCTTTTCAGGTAATACTCTCCCAGGGAGGTGAGTATAAAATTCCTCACCAACCTGGTCGTTTCATAACCTGAAAAGTTATGGTCTAAGTCTACTGCCAGCTTAGACTTGGGAAGTTATGGATGACAGCACCCCAGAACCGAGATCTTCCCACACTTTATGAAGGGGAGTACTGGATTCAACCTCTCGAAACACCCCAGACTCGACAATCATAAAGTGACCCTTGTCTCCGCTCACTTTGGTTCCCCCTTCCCCGACACCTAAACGGCACCGGTTCTACGCTGGTAGTGAGCTTTTTTAAACCTGACGCCAGTGACGCTTACCCCCACCCATCAGGTCGAGTCTCCAGTCTACGACTGGAAACTATCAGATCTTAGCACTTACAATTCATCTTATGAATAGTTTGTACTTATCTATCATTTCGATTGATTATTTTCTCGACCATGTAGTTGAACATTCAAGGCAAACACCTCGTTGATCAACTCACCTAAAAGCTGTTCAACAAGTTCGCGATGCTCCCCAAGATGCAAGCACTTAATTGCCCATTCGTACAAGTTGAAAGCCTGCTCGCGATCTTTCATCATTTCACGAGCCTTAGCCAGAAAATCGCTCTCTACGAGCGCAACAACATTGGTCGGGTATGGCATGTTAGTTTTCCTTAAAGTGGTTCATAAAATCGATTTTAAAGCGTCTGGGAAGGGGTTCTAGTGGATTCTGTAGTGGTGTTCAGGTCTGGAATCTCTGATACAAAACAGCCTGCTTCCGTATATTAATAATTAATATGTAGTTATTTATATATACAGAAGCAGGCTAATTACAGACGCCAGAACAAACTAAGCAGCCTTCTTTGATGGTCTTTTTTTCCTGACCACATTCGCAGGATCATACCCTCCCAGACTTTTCATGACGTCCAAAGGGATCTTGCTTATAGAGTGCCCAGCGTCCTGACAGAATCCTCGAAAAACAACGAGCATACTGCCACCGGGGTTGATGTTTACTTCTACCTGACCCAAATTGACGTCAGGCTCGACAAACGCTACGCGGCCACCAGACAGAATAATCGTCTCATTCGCATACTCTGTTGCACGCTCATACCACTTTGTATCGAGGGATTGAGGAATTAGCATCACTGTTGTAACTCCGCGAGCCTGCTCACGTATAGCAGCATCAATCCAGGGGGAGATTTTGGAGTAGGGTGGATTGAGGAAGGCAATTGTACCTGGCTGTCCCCATTCAGATTTCAAAGCATCACGCTCAATGCCTATGAAATTAGGCAGCTTTGCGTTGTCCTTGTTGCAGGCAACGTCAACATCAAATGTCACTCCAAGATAACGTTGAATGGCAGAAAACAGCCAATCAGGTGTTCTCCAGAGGTCACGAAGAGAGTTGTCGCGCTTTCGCTGTTTGATTTTTTCGGCTGCAATCATCTTCTTTCTCGATAGGTAAGTGATTACCTATTTTTGCATTTGATTTTATGTATGGCAATCAAATAAAACGCGCCAGAAATGCGAACAAGAAGCTCTCTGGCGCGTTTTTGTGGTGCTGGGTATGGGTTAGCTTACCCAGCACTATAAAGCTCTCTATGGGCTTTATTTTCAGTAGGGGAACGTCATCCAATAGTGTACTCCGCGACAAACTTCTTAACGATCGGTGATTCTTCGTTCAATGTTAGATTTCCACCGTCTCTAACAGCAATTCCTGTAGCTGGAAATACAGCCATCATTTGCCCAGCCTGAGTTGACGCAGTGTTAAGCGGATACGGTTTTTCTGGATTGCTCATTAAAGCAATCTTAATACTATTACTTGTAGCCTTCTTTTCTGTGAGAAGGTGTCTCATGGAAATTACCGTGTAAACACTAATATCTGGACCTCCGCTAAACCAATTAAGAAGGTTTAATATCTTATCCTTTGCTTTGACAGGCGCGTTTTCGTAAGCGTCTAAGAAAATATCTTTTTCTAAGCCTGCTTTATTGAAAAACAAATCATCTTTATCACTTAAAGTAAAACGAGGACCTCTTGCAGTACGAGCTTTTTTATTTGTATTGCTATCATTTGACTGTTGAACTTTTAATTCATCATTAACCTCAACACACTCTTCAACCTCAATAAATCCCAATTGTTCTGGCTCGTTTTCGGCAGATTCAACACTTTCAGCCTTAATTACGTTTATAGGCTCATGAGCTAACTCCAACTCATTTAAAGCGGAGCTGAAATCACCTGCTTTTTCTTCATTGAACAGTTCTTCGGCAACATCATCAGAACTCATGGCTACGCCAGCATCGAGGCCGAGAAGCAGATCGTCAATATCATCAGTATTTTCAACCTGTGCAGCTTTTTTTACTGGTTCATCAAGTGATTGCAACATGGCTGTCAGCTCATCCAGATCATCATTTGTCATTACATTTTCAACCGAACTCATGTAAGTCTCCTTCTGTTTAGTTGCATTTGCGTTTCGATGGCTACATTTTGACTAAACCTATCAGGCGGAAAAGTATTAAATACAGGCAGGAAATGATTGAAAGGCGACTGTTCTTTAAAAGAAAGCCTGCTTCAAACTCTCTTTAAAGCAGGCTTTTGTTTTACACAATTTCAGAGGGTAATTTAAAAAATCCGTATTTATTACGTGCCTTAAAGAAGCATTGCATCATTAAGTTTGTGTCATATAAGGCACTATGTGCTTTGGCATGATCGTATATAAAGCCAAGAGAGAAGGCCAATTCTTCAAGGCGAGGACGTTTACCGTCTTCTGTGGCCCACAATCCCGATAACATAGTATCTATAACGGGAACGTCTGGCAGTCTTACTCCATACCCTGAAAACTCGTGTCGAATAAATGGTATATCAAACGCTTCGCCGTTATGAGCAATCCACGCACTACATGCCCCCATATAAGCGCCAATTTCGCTGGCATGATTTGACAACAAAGGTTCAGCTGCGAGCTGTTCTAATGAAATGCCATGAACGGCTTGAGCTTTCGGATCTATGTTTCTGCGAGGGTTAAAACGCATCTCCAGACTATCAATATGTCTCTGTGTCTCCAGTTCATAGCGGGTAATTGCGATTTCAATAATTTTATGACCAGCAAGGAAATCCAGTCCCGTAGACTCGATATCGATGCCTGCAACAATCGTTGTCATCAGAACTCCTTACAACTTCTTAGCGCCCTTAAGTAGTGCGCTACGTACAAATTGAGCCGCTTTTTTCAAAGTTTCTTCACTGGTTTCACAGACAATCGGATCTTTCCACTTACCTGACGCAGTGTTGAGAATATTGATTTGGTTGCTATCCAGACAAACAGAGATATAAAGCACCGTGCCACCAGCCAGCATCAAATGCATAGGAAACAGAGGCTTTTTACTGTCTTCACTGAACTGAGACATGGCGATGTTAATGGCTTCACCTACTTGTGCGCCAACAAGCCCCTGCGCAGTTTCGAATATGGCACGAATAGCCAGACGAGCCTCTCGATCGCTCATAAGCGACCGGGAATGTTCGTCCGCTACACGAATCAAAGCCTCTGTTGTTTTCCGATCTAGTTCATCTTCAAGCAACATTTCACTAAACATTTTTTATCCTTAACCCATTTTGAGAGTTTTATTGTCGCAATGTCGAAGAGGCGAACAATTTCTAATGAACGGTCACTCGGCCACAGAACCGGTTTTCTATCTTTTCTACAGCGTTATCTAGCATTCTCATCACTGATCTGGCTCTTGCTTCAACCGTGCGATATCGGTTGGAAACGACGAAGGTTTGCAGATCCCCCCTTTGCGGATGCAGGTGAATTTTTGTCAGTTCCCCGCACATCAACGCATCAATACGTGCGACATACAGACGGTCTAATGATGCTCGTTGTGATCGCAAGTAATCTCGCTCTGAGAGAGCGACTCCCGGGCGTAGGCCAGCAATGGCGTTAAAGTTTGAAATAGCAGTTTTGTGGCAAAACTTTTCGATATCGAGGGCTAACTCAATACATCGATCTTCATTGGTATGGCCGACCAAATCCAACGTGTAGGCCATAACATCAGCAGGTGTGCGATCGATAACAAAGCCTTCAACACCACGCGTAAGTAGCTCTATATGCTTTGCTATTTCCATTTGAATCTGAAGCCGCTCATATAGAGGCATAGACTCACCTACTCGAACACCGAGTCGGCTCATCAAACTTCCGACACCAGCATCCACGTAAGGGATTCCGTAATGTTTGTCGATATATTTTGCCAGGGTTGTTTTCCCACTGCCCTGAGCACCAGTGATCCCAATCCGGTAATCCATTACGACCTTCTGTATACGATCTGCGAAAAGCCAGGCTCTTCCTCGCTGGCTCGTTGGGTAAAAACTGTTTCAACAGGCACAAAGCCTAAATTACGCATCATGCTTGCCGGGAAGAATGCATCGGCGTTTGGCACATCAACGCCGATGTGGGAGAGCCAAATCTCTTCAACATGCGGCATGAATAGCGAGTAAATTTGTTCCCCGCCAATCACCCACACAGGCTCTGGTAATCGCAACACATCATCCACACCAGCAGGGTAGAATCCATTTGGTACAAAGCCATGAGAGCGCGTCAAAACGAGGTTATGACGCTCTGGAAGAGGGCGTTTGAGACTTTCCATCGTTTTACGCCCCATAACGACAGTGGCGTTTTTGGTGAGTCTCTTAAATAGCTTCAGATCGGTAGAACAACGCCAGGGCAGTTCGTTCGCTATGCCGATCTCATAGTTACGGCCAACAGCAGCTATCATCTTCATTTGCTCACCTCATAGATGACCGGTCTATGATGAGAGTCAGCTAAAGCGGCACGGAGTCGAGGATCGTGCACCAGCGCAGCGATAAGCAGATCGCCTTTATGCTCCGCTAATGTGCGCTTAATATGCTTCTCATAACTGGTGCCATTCGGTACGAGATGAAGCCAGTCATAATCAACGCCAAAATCTTTCAGCCATCGTTTAGTTGGCGCTTCAAGAGTTTCAGAGCGGCTACTGATAAGCACCACTTCAGCCCCTGAGCGAGCAAAACCACGCAACATACGGCTGGTGGGGAAAATGAGTTCATCACCGGCAATGAGCTGGCCTGCATCCGCGTCAGATACTGATTTACGATGGCTGGCATTTGCCAGCACACCTTCAATTTCGCATAAGACATACATACCTCTTGCCATATCACACCGCCACTGGAACCTTGATCCACGATAGAGGGTCATAGCCAAGAATTAAAACCTCGTCCCATTTGAAATCATCCAACTCTGACCATTCATGAGGGAAAATAACGACCGGATCTGAATGCTCTGGAGCCTGTCGTTTCATTAGCTCACACACACCTTCCATGTGGTTGTTGTACAAATGCACGTCAAAGCCAAAATGCACAAATGCACCGGCCATGTGACCCGTAATCTTCGCGAGAAAATGAGTGAGAATGCCATAGCCAGCAATATTGAATGGCATACCAACAAAAGTGTCTACGCTACGCTGTACGAGGCAGGAGTTGAGGATGCGTTTGGGGATTCCAAGTTCATCCAGTTCAGCTTCAGTAACACTGCCGTCCATCTCCAGATCGTATAGCATCTTGGTGTAGATAGACTCGTAACCGAGGCGACTGTGTTGAAGACCAATGTCAGTTGCCATCGTTAAACGGGTTTCAAAATCCAGCTCACGACTCCACAAAGAGAAGACAAAGTGGCAAGGTGGCAGTTTCATATCCTCAAGCTCGCCTACGTTCCATGCGTTAAGCATGATGCGACGATCGGTAGGGTTCGTGCGCAGTGTATCGACAATACGCTGTAACTGATCGATTTCACGGGACAGCACTACGCGATCTTCACTGATACCCAGGTATCCCTCGACTTTGTACCCGCGTTCACGGAAAGTAGCGATCTTGCTCAGATATTCACTATGGCTCACGATGCGGGTATCTTCCCATCGACGCCACTGCTTACCGTAAACCGGCCCCAAATCGCCATTCTCATCGGCCCATGCATCCCAAATCTTAACGCCGTTATCCTTGAGAAATTGGATGTTGCCCGTGCCTTTCAGATACCACTCAAGTTCGACAAGCAGTGGCTTAAGATTTACCGCCTTTCCAGAAATAAGCGGCACAGTCCCACCAGTAAGCATGTAGTAAGAGGGAACGTAGCAGGTGCTTAAAGTACCAGTGCCTGTGCGATCATCAGCCTGCACGCCGCTTTTAAGCACCGTCTCAATAACTTTTGCATACGATGCGTTTGTTACCTGACCGTTCGTATGCTCACGATTCAAAAGGAGTGACACAAAAACCTCACAAAGATAAGTAATCACTTATTCATTACGTGAGTTTACATTTATTGAGGGAACAAGGCCAGATAGATAAAAAAATGGTGGCCTATGGCCACCAAAAACGAATAGTTGTTTCAGGAATTTAACGCGCCAACACAATATACATAGATAGATAACTACCTACAATTATTTTTTGATCATTCCGTACATTGCTGAGGCTTTAGCTTGCTCAACAAAGGAGGATAAATCGACATCACTATAGGTTGGAGACTTCAGAATCTTTCCATCGGAAATTCGAAAACCGATCATCTTATCGGTACCATCAGCATGGCGAAATCCCAGGTCTGAAGAGTCGTATTTGCAGTTGGCCACAGCCTGGCGACGTTCCTCGACATCAGCAGGCCATAATTTTGTCATGTTAGACCGATGAATTTCGCCAACCAGCTCGACTACATTGATGCCGAGGAAATCAGCCAGTCGATAGGTCATCATGCACGCCACATAGATTTTGTTCATGACACGGCGCAGTTCCTGAATCAGCTCAGAATCCTTAACAGTCTTGTTCTCAAGTTTATCTGCCAGCTCTTCGAGCATACATGACGCCTCACGAGCTTCCTGAAATGGCATTGCCATATCATCGAAAACAGTGTTACCGGGCACAAAAATTGTCTGCATAAAGCGATCAATGCTCTGTTCCTGCGTGTAATAGGTCATGCCGGTAGAAATACCACCTTTGATGGCGACCATCGTACCAACACCAACGTATAAAAAGTCGGCCATTGCATCCAGCAGTTGCTCAATATCCCCATTCATTGCGGCTGGAATACCTTCCACTACAGCTTCTTCATGAATCAGGCTTGCACGGAGACGAAGCAGCTCTGGTGTCGGCATAACGCGTCTCGGATGCTGGAAGAGTTCATGAAACTGATCGACCATCTTGTAAATACTTTCAGTAGCTACACCATGACCTTCATGCAACTCATATGGTTCTGGCTTAAATCCAATGAGTCGATCGGTGGCAAGTTTCAGGTGGTCAGTCAGTTTGGTAAAGTTCATGCTAGTTTTGTTCCTTCTTAATTCTTGTGATCCATTGTGGCCCAGCGTTGCCAGGCCACATAATGCTTTGTATCGGTTTACAGGTCAGCAAACTGGCTTAGAGAAGCCTTATCCACGGTAGAATCGATCTGACCTACCAGATATGTGCTTTGCTCTGCCTCTTGTGGTGCAATTTGCAGTGTGTCGGTTAACAACCACTTGTTCATCCAGACCAGCGGATCGGTGGTAACCTCTGGAAATAAAGCCTTCAGGCCAAGACGATTCATAGCCAGATTGGTGCGGTATTTTACATAGGTTTTGAGAATATCCGCGTTTAAACCAATCATCGAACCGTCTTTGAAGAGATAGTCTGCCCAGTTCATTTCTTGTTCGGCGACTGATTTCATGGTGTCGTAAATGACGTTTTCTTCATCAGCAGCAATCTCTTTCCACAATAAACCTTCGCGACCGGTACGCATGAAGCGGATCATGCGTTCAGTTCCTTCGCAATGCAGAGCTTCATCACGGGCAATAAAGCGCATAATTTTGGTGTTACCCTCAAGCAACTTCCGTTCGCCAAAGGCAAACGTACATGCAAAACTTACATAGAAACGGATCGCCTCAAGCGCATTAATGGACACCAACGTGCGGAAAAGCTGACGGTGCAAAGGGTATGGCTCCCAGCCATATTCATTTACGTACAGACGTTCAAACTCCTTCTCACCTAACGACTGGCGCTCGCAGGTCATCCCATAAAGCCTGTCATATTCAGCAGAGATACTGATCGCTCGGTTGATGATTTCTTCATCCGTAACAATACCGTCAAAAACAATGCTCGGATCGTCCACCATGCCACGAATAATGTGGGTGTAGCTGCGGCTATGGATAGTCTCAGAGAAAGACCACGTTTCAACCCACGTTTCCAGTTCAGGAATAGAGATAAGCGGCAGCAGCGTTGCATTTGGACTACGTCCCTGAACTGAATCGAGTAACGTTTGATAACGGAGATTGCTCAGAAAAATGTGACGTTCGTGGTCCCGCAGCTTCGTGTTGAAGTCGATACGATCGCTCGAAATATCAACTTCTTCCGGCCGCCAGAAGAAAGACAATTGACGTTCAATCAACTTTTCAAAATCACGGTATTTTTGCTGATCGTAACGTGCCACGTTGACAGATTGTCCGAGGAACATAGGCTCTTTGGTTGCATCATTAGCACCCAAACGGAACGTTGAATATGACATGTGTTTTTCCTTTTTCTTTTTTGGTGCGTTTAAACAAGTTGTTATCTTATGTGTTTAAACAAGGCTTACAAATCAAAGAGAAGGTGGGGATATCCCCCACCATATGTCAGATTTTGCAGGCTCCGTCGCACTCATCTTCTGGCTCGACGGCTACAGCTTGCGCCAGTGGATTCTGCGGTTCGTCGTCATCACGCTTTCCTGCACCATCTCTGGTGTTGTGGTAGTAAAGCGTTTTAACTCCCATCTTGTAGGCGAGAAGCAAATCTGACAGTAGCGTCATCATTGGGACTTTATCGCCTTCAAAGCGAGAAGGGTCATAGTTGGTATTGGCCGAAATAGCCTGGTCAAAGAACTTCTGGATGATCGCCACCTTTGTCAGATAGCCGCGGTTGTCCGGCATATCCCACAGGTATTCATACTGTTCCTTCAGTTTTTCAAACTCAGGCACGACCATCTTGACGATGCCGTCCTTAGAAGATTTCACTGACACCGGGCCACGAGGCGGTTCGATGCCGTTGGTGGAATTAGTGATCTGGCTGGAAGTCTCGCATGGCATTTGTGCCGTCAGTGTGGAGTTGCGAAGGCCGTATTTTGCAATACGTTCACGCAGTTCTTCCCACGGCATCTTTAACTCAAAGTTGGTTTCGCCACTTTCGTCTAATGAAGAACGGTAATGGTCGATCGGCAACTGACCAATTGCGTATTTGGTCTGCTCAAACCAGTCACACTCACCTTTTGCTTCAGCAAGTCGGCAGCTGGCATCAAGAAGGTAATACTGGATAGCTTCGAACGTTTCATGCACCAGTTTATTGCCAGCGGTATCAGAATAACGAACGCCATTCTTTGCCAGGTAATAAGCAAAGTTGGTTACACCAATTCCCAAGCTACGACGAGCTTTGGCAGGCACTTCGGCTGCCTCCATCGGATAGTCTTGATAATCCAGTAACGAATCCAGTGCAGCAACGGCATAGAACGCCACCTCTTTAAGAGACTCCAGTGAACGGATGGCTCCGAGGTTAAAAGCGGATAAAGTGCATAGCGCGATCTCACCGTTCGGGTCGTCGGTAAATGCCAGTGGACGGGTGGGTAGGGTGATCTCCATACACAGGTTTGACTGGCGAACAGGTGCAAGAGCAGGAATGAAAGCGCCATGCTCATTAATATGATCGACGTTCGCAATATAAATTCGGCCCGTGGACGCTCGTTCCTGCATCAGAGATGAGAACAGCTCAATGGCAGGTACTGACTTCTTGCGAATTGAATCATCGGCTTCGTATTTATGGTACAGCTTTTCAAACAGCTCCTGGTCTGTGAAGAAGGCTTCGTACATATCAGGCACATCATGCGGGCTGAACAGAGTGATGTTCTCGCTTCTGACGAGTCGACGGTACATTAGACGGTTACTCATGACGCCGTAATCAAGATGGCGAACGCGGTTTTCATCAATACCACGGTTATTTTTCACCACCAGCAGACTTTCAACTTCAAGATGCCAGATCGGGTAAAACGCTGTTGCTGCGCCACCACGAACACCACCTTGCGAACAAGATTTAACAGCCGTCTGGAAATGCTTCAGGAATGGAATAACTCCAGTATGGGTGGCTTCACCATTGCGGATCTCGCTGCCCAGCGCACGGATACGGCCAAAACCAATACCAATTCCAGCACGACGTGAAACGTAGTCGATAATTGCGGCTGAAGCTGCACTAATCCCTTTCAGACTATCGCCAGACTCAATCAGCACACAACTGGAGAACTGACGGGTTGGAGTACGGACGCCGGCCATGATTGGTGTGGGCAGAGACAGTTTGAACGTACTTGTAACGTCATAGAAACCTTTGACCATCTCCATACGTGTTTTGCCAGCGCAGTCGTCTTCCCAATTCTGGAACAGACACATGCCTACCAGCATATAGATATGTTGCGGCCCCTCATGAATCTCACCAGTAACACGGTTTTGAACGAGGTATTTGCTTTGCAACTGCACCGTAGCTGCATAGCCAAAAAGATCGTCACGTTTCGGCTTAATGTAATTGCCGAGTTCTTCGATCTCTTCAAACGAATAATGTGTCAGCAAATCCTTGTCATAAACGCCCTTGTTAACGTTCTTGACAATGTGTTGGTAGAAGTTCGGATAGTCGTAACGACCGAAGGCATCTTTGCGGATTTTAAAAATGTTCAGGCGGGCAGCCACCTGTGAGTAATTTGGTGCTTCTGGTGAGATCAAATCAGCGGCAGATTTAACCAAAGCCTCATGCAACTGGCTGGTGGTAATCCCATCAAAAATGCTGGCCGCAGCTCCCATTGCTACAGCGGATGCGCTTACACCACGAATGCCTTCTACGCCATACATTACGACGCGGTTGTATTTTTCTTCGGATAACGGCTCTGTTTGGCCGTTACGTTTTACGATGCTTATCATGTATCACCAAATAAAGAGGGCCACTAAATATAGTGGCCCATGTTAATAGATAAGCACTTACCTATCAATGAGATCAAATGAGAGACTTAAGAACATCGCGCACCTGGCGGAACTGATCTGTTTGCATACCGGTATGGATGGCAGCCACCGCATCAGCCAAATGTTCGTTTTTGTTCACGAGAACATCCTGTCCAGATTGCTTACGACGCAGCCACGGTGCTTTAGGGTGTTTTTTCGTAGCCCACTGGATAATCTCTTCTTTCGATGTAGTAAGTTTATTGCCGACAAAATGCTTGATTTCGTTTGGAGTAACCTGGATCAATGGCTTATCCACACACGCAAGTACACCGATACAAATACCGTAAGACGTCTGCGAACGAGAGTTTTGGCTCCCAACCGGTAGCTCACAAAAAACCATATTTGCCTTATCAATGATTGGCTTCGCAACACGCCATATTTCACTGGCTCGGCGCAGATCGTCACTGTTCACACGAACGGTCTTTTTGTTACTCCCCGCTTTAGTCTCAACAAGAGTAAGGCCGTGAATCTCAAGTTCGTCCGTCTCAAGGTCTAAAGTGCCCACAGCAAGCCCAAAGTTGCTCATTGAGGGATCAACACCAACTACGCTGATTTTTTTACTCATATAGTCTCCTTACCATGTTCCCCATATAGGGTTTTCCAATAATCTCGCCTCCAACGAATTGGCTACTATTGCCGTTTGCAACGTTGGTTGGGGATAGTTTGCAAAGTCTGAATACTCATTTTCCTGCGTGACACGTTTATCTGCGGCATGTTTAACACCACTTGCTATGAAATGACGCATGATGCCCAACAGCCTCCGACTGTCTGCACTATCGTTTGCTAAAACATGAGGGAGCTGAAGTTCGATTTCTACCATTTCTCCATACTTACCAACAAACTGTAGTTTGTCCGCACTGTACTTTTTATCCCTCCTTTGGATAAGGAAACCAGTAAAAGCATCACCTGGCGATGCCAAACTATCCACCCGCTTATTGGCAAGTCGAATAAGGTTCGTGAAAGCCATACAGTGATGCGCACCCATTCCCCCAAAGAACCCTTCGCTATTAATGTTAAGATCTTCAGTTTCATGGGATGCAATAAACCCAGGCCCGACGTTGGGAAGATATCCCCCTCAACAAAAGGATTAATCAGGATCGGCGCAATACATCCAGGTGGTAGTGATTTCAAACTTTGCATCAATGGCGTCTCGGATATTAGACCAAGCAACGCGGCGAATTGTACTCCGTCAATATTGTTGCTGCCCCACAGAATACGTGGAGCCGCACCATTGGAAGTATGCCCATTGATCAGTTTTATCGACTGCATCACTGCAAATACCTGCAAAAACTGCGAGCGGCTTAATTTAAACGACATAGCTGCGCCCCTCTTTAACTTCCAGCGTAATAGTTTCCCGGAACCATGACTTCATCTCTTTATGGGAGATAATCAGCACAGTACCTCGCTCGCGAGCTTTGGACTCCAGAATACCCATGAGGCGTTCAAGACCGGCTGTATCGAGTGCATCGTCAATTTCGTCGCCGATAAACAAATCGATGTTTTTACTCGCCCGGTTACTAACCAGATCCTGCAATGCCAAAGAACACGCAATGCGAACCTTCCGCTTCTCACCACCAGAGAGGGTCTGGAACGACTTACTTGAACCTTTCTTCTGCACACTAATGTTGAATTTGTCGCGATACTCACCTTTTTTAGTGACATCCATCGTCGACCACTCAGCAGTAATATTCCCGTCAGACAACGTATTGAGATACTCGGCAGTGCGTGTATTCAGGAAAGGCGTAACAGACGTCAAAATATGAGAACGCACCCCGGCAGGAGAGTAGACCTGACGAGCTTTTTCCAATAGCAACGTTTGTTCCTGAATAGCCTTCAACTCATCTTTTAAGGACTTGAAGGTAGACTTACTGGATACCAAGTTATCTTCGTGTCTGGCGATAAGAGCAATAAACGGATTAATCTCTTTTGATATACGATCGACCTCAGTACGAGCACGAGTCACAAGAGACTCAATAGCAACAACCTCCTTCTCACGATGACGCAAAGATGAGAGTTGTTTCGTAAGCTCTTCAATCCGGGCAATGATAGCCGTTACATCAGGTGTCGTTTTAACAAGGGCAGACTCAATGCTTAACGCTTTCTCAAGATTCGTTTTGTGTTTAGCCATTGCCTCTGCAAGTGTCTTCGCCTGACCAATTTCCTGACGTGCTTGTTCAATGAAATTCTCCTTCACCGTTGATAGATCTTCTTCGCAGTAGGCTTTGCCACAAGTAGGGCATGGTGATCCCACTTTAGTACCAACCTCTTCTGCTTTGGTCTTAAAATTACGCGCGCGGTTCATTGCATCAGCCTGACTATTTTCTGTAGCTTTGATGCTTGCCCGAATATCAGTTATCGCACCACGAACTTTGAGCAACTTGGCGTCATGTTCTTCTTTTGAGGCTAACTTTTTGCGCTCACTTTCGATTGCCTTCTCGGTATCACGTATCTGTTCGGGAAGAGTGCGGATCTCAAGTTCAACTTCCGTTAACTCAACTTCGGCACTGGCCAGCCCAGCCAGGGCATCGTCATAACGTTTAGAACGCTCTTGCTCCCATGATTCAGAGGAGGCTTTCGCTGACTCAATTTCTGACTGTGTTGCCTCAATGGTCGAGATTGTCGACTCCAATTTGGTTTTAACCACATCCATACGTGCGGCAGCTGCATTAGCTCGCTCACGAGCAATAGCGTAGGCGCGTGTCAGTCTGTCAACGCCAGCGGCTTCTTCTACGATGGTTTTGAGGTTTTTGTCGGACATTCCAGGTAAATCTGGCATAGCTTCTTGGCTCGCATAGATGGAAGCCATGAAAACCTCTTTAGATGCACCGATCAGACGCTCGACGAACTCTTGCGTCAGCGCATCTTTGCCTTTCGTCATATCGCCGTCTTCACCACGAACGATAAGCCGATTTTTGAACTCTTTGTGTTTACGGTGACGAATGATCGCATATCTCTTGCCTTCATCCTCGATGGTTACTGCAACACGACAGTTCTTTTCATGGTCGGTAGACAACACATCGTCACCCTTCACACCATGAGCTGTTTCGCCATAAAGACACCACATCAGGCTATTCATTAGCGTTGACTTTCCAGAGCCATTACTTGATGCGGAACTATCATCACTATTAACACCCTGAATGAGCACTAAACCACGCTGATCTAACTCGACCTCCGCGCTGGCGATAGCCATAAAATTCTCAACCTGGAGCTTTAAAAACTTCATATAACACCTTTGATACCGTGTGTTAGCTTTTGACCTTCTTTCAATCTGAACTCCGTATGCGCCGGGAAGGATCTGCGCCTCAATACGCCTTTTCTGGTTAACCTTCCAAGATAAAACGCTACGGGATTTCCTTGTGGCGGGTAGGGCTTGTGAAACATCACCGTCTGGCCTCGTTCAAGTCTTTTCATCGTGATGGCAAAGTCTCGAAAGCTCCCATAACGACTTTGCCTCACACAGCCTCCGAACTCTCCGCTTCGGTGAGGATTTCCTGACACAAAATATCCAACTTGCTTAGATCAAATCCGCCGTCAGTATCGTGGACAATCTTGCAATAAGCAGATACCGACTCTCCCAAGCTATCGATTTTGCTGGTTTCCGTTGTGCTTGCTGTCCCTTCCATCATTGATGACTTACGGATGAAGTTGCACACGACACCTTTTGCACCCATTGTTTTGAGGATGTTCTGGTACTTAATGCCTTCTTCATCGTTCTCAATTACGGCGCGGAAACGCACGTAGTTGCCGCGAATTTGGTCATCGGCAACATAATCTTCCAGGTTAATGAATTTAGGCGCACTGGTTTCGTAGTGACTGAAACTGCCGTCCGGGTTTACGATCATGTAACCAGCCAGAGATCCAACATCTCCCCAATTTTGATGGGTCAGCGCACCGACACTGATAACTCCAGGAATGACCTCTTTGTGGTTGTGGTAATGCCCACTAAGCACGAGACGAAAGCCGATATCCTTTAACTCCTGCGCATCGATACCGACGTCAGGCATTGTTGGAATGGCTTTGTTAATGGATGTATGGATAACAACGTCATGATTATCACCTTCTACGCTCTTACGTAATGCTTTCAGATCGCTGATAAGCTCTGCATGATTGTTACGCCAGCTAATCAGGTGGACAGTCACATCACCAATTTTTATTGAGTGTGGGCGTTTGCCACATACGATTACCACGCCGATAGAACTCAGCGATGCTGCTGCGTTGGCGCTATATACTGAATCGTTGGTTTCAAGATCGTGATTACCGGCCAGCATTACTACTGTCAGATCAAGCTCGTTGATAATCCACTTGTACGTTTCAGTTACGTAATGCAAAACAGAAGGGGACACAGTTCCTCGGACGTGAAATGTATCACCGGCAACCAACATGTACTTACAACCTGCCTTCTTCATGGCGATGGCTGCTTCTTTCGTTGCTTCCAACTGTATTTCAAGTCTGGAGTTAAGCCCCTCTGCGTTCGTCGTGGAGAACGCATCCCATTTGTGGTAGTGGCAGTCAGAAATGACGCCGTATGGCAAAGTCATGTGTTTTTCCTTTGTGGTTATTTTGATACAAATTTTAAGAGCAATGAGAAGGTAAACAACTATGCATAACGGTATGTTAGGAATGAAACGAGCGTCTTAATATACAAAATTTATAAGTAAGTATATACCTATTTGTTGTGACGCAACTTTGCTTGTCTGTATGACTAAAAATAAGACAGGATCACTGTAGAACGCTATGAGAGCTATTTTGAGGAGGCGTAGATTCTATCTACGCCAATATACGATCTGGAGGGTTACAGCGCGTCAGTGGGCTTTTTACGCGCTGCGTTTATGCTTATGACGCCAGCTTTTGGACGTGGGTCAACAAGGTTAAGCTCTTCTTCGCTGTGGTATTCGAGGTCGAACTCACGTTTTACATGTCTGATGTAGATTGCGGTGAGCAGGCTATCTTTGGTCAGAAAGTGTCCGTAGGATTTGCGGATCACTTCTTCTACCTTCTCGATTTTCTCACCACCCATACAGAGATGATTAAACCGGCTGTGTTTCCGCAACATTTCGTCTACTGGGCCTGAGTAAACCTTGTCTACTTTCCCAAAACGGATGATTTTCCCTGTGTCTGCGGATACGAGGCAAATCAGCTTGTCTGGTGATAAACGATCTCGCCACGTCACACCTGAACGGAGTGTGTTGAAGTAGGGAGCATCCAATCCGATGATCGGTTTACGAAATGCGAGTAATGGAACGTACCTGATGCAACTGTTTAAATGAAAATTCACACCAGCCTTATCAAGTTTAATTCTGGTTTCGTAGATCGGGCACTTCGCCGCTATACCGCAGATGTCACAAAGCAACTTCTGCTTATTCAGGTTGGAATTTGATTCGATAGTGTAGGAGCCGTCTTCAAGACGACGAACCCAGCGCGTGCGTTTTAGATCCATATGTCATTTTTCTGTGATTGTTAGCCGAGGCAACGATAACCCACCAGGTGCGCCGAAGGTAGTAAATGCCTGTTTTAATTATTCACATATCCACAGGATAGATCCTAATAAAGAGATCCATAGATAGATCCTTATATAGATCAAATAAGATCCCCGATCGCTGTAAGCCGCGCCACGACTGGTCTGAAGTCATGTTCATGTATGCTGTCAGCGGTAATTGATAGTCTGTCAGCGGTTCACCGTATGCTGCCAACTGTTTTTGGTATTCTGTCAGCGGCAAATCAAGTATGCTGTCAGCGGTTGAATGACAAAGGTGTCCACATGTCCACAAAAAATAAAAAAGGTAAAAATAACAAAGAAGTAGAAGATAACATCGACAACTTTGAAGAAGGTTCCCTTGAATTGTACACAGGGGAACTTGTCCCTAATAGCAACAATACAGTCCAACCAATTGCGTTGATGCGACTGGGGTTGTTCGTCCCCACGCTTAAGGGAACAAAATACAGTAAACGTAACAAGCCAAATGAGATCGATGCTTCAAAGGAGCTTGTCCAGCTCGAAGTAGCCCGTTCTGAAGGCTATTCCGATATCAAGATAACCGGTCCTCGCCTGGACATGGATCATGATTTCAAAACGTGGGTGGGCGTTGTGCGTTCGCTGGCAGAATACGGCGAACCTAATGGTCGTGTCGAGTTAAGCATCACGAAATTTGCGAAGTTTTGTGGCTATCCATCGTCACAGATCCGCAAAACACTCCGCGACCGGCTTACAAACAGTCTTTTGAAGATCATGCGTACAACTCTGTCTTTCCAGAGAACGTATGAAGAAAAGAACGTCGACGGCTCTAACAAGATCTCGCTTCTGATGGTGCACCTCATCAATAGCGTGGACTACAACGAGCAGAAAGATACGGTGGTGTTCTATGCAGAACCGAAGCTGGCCGAACTATATCGCTTTGACCATAAGGTTCTTTTGCAGTTAAAGGTTATCAATAAGCTACCACGCAAAGAAACAGCACAGGCTCTGTACACCTTCATCGAAAGTCTTCCAACCAAGCCTGCGCCGGTATCGCTTGCTCGATTGCGTGCGCGACTCAATTTGAGTAGCAGGAATGTCAGCTCGCAGAATCAGACTATACGTAACGGCTTAAAAGCTCTCCAAGATTTGGGCTATCTCGAATACAGCGAGATTAAGCGTGGGCGGTCGATCTATATCCAGATTCACAGCCGCAATCCAAAACTCAAAGTCGCACCGCCAAAACCTGAAGACATCGAACCCAAAAAACCAGATGAGAAAGCCGGGGAAATTGATGCCAAACAGAACATTATCAATAAGATAACCGAACTTTCGCAGAATTTGACGCCTGAAAATATCAAGATGATTGAGATCCTTTCCAATAGTCTCAAACTGCTTTGATATGCTGTCAGCGGTGAAATGTATGCTATCAGCGGCTATTTTTCTGAAAAGTATGCTGTGAACGGTTAAAGATATGCTACCAGCGGTATAGTGAGATAAACGTATGCTGTGAGCGGTAAATCATCTATCACCACTCAATGCTCTTTTATACCTCCCCAGTGGTTACTAACCTCGAAGAGTGCATTCCATATAGGTTTGCGCTCACTAACATTCTATTCCCATTGCGCTGATTACTTGTAGTGAAAGGTATTTATTGCCTGCTGCTCCCTGATAGAACGTATGCTGTCAGCGGTGTTTTATTGAGGAATTTTTGTTTGGATATGCTATCAGCGGTAATTAATGGCATATGTCAGACCTTCGTATGCTGCCAGCGGTAATTTTGTTCTGGTTATACCCATACCGGTACACATTATTCATGCAATGTCTTAAGTATGCTGTCAGCGGTAAAAAATCGAGTAAAGTATGCTGTGAGCGGTGAGATAGACTCTCGATATGCTATCAGCGGCAGTTGATTGTGTATGCTGTCAGCGGTGACGACTATGAAATATGACTGCGGAACGTGCCGCAGTCAGTTTGCATTTAGTGTATTTTCTTCAACAGACCCCAAAGTGTTCCGGCTTTTGTAGTCAGTTTTCCTGTTTCTGGATCGTACATACGCCATTCACGCCGCTGGTGGACGATATACCCATCTTCACGTTCCAGACGCTCAAGAATGCCAGGCTGCTTGAAACCCTTAGCACGCCAGTATCCGCTTGTTTTCTCGATTTCCAGACCTGCCAGTGTTAATGCCATTATCCAACCTCCTTGCAGTCATCGAAAAGGTAGCTTTGCTGAGAAGCGTGAACGCCATAGAAGCCCTTGTATTTGTTGTATACGAAGTGGTCTTCTCCGACGCCGGTTAATTTGCCATTACGATTTGTGAGATATGGGGATGACAACACTCGATCGTCACGCACAACATAGAACTGGTCGCCGCTGTCTACGACCATCGCTCCATATGGTGCTTTTATGACGTCGGTAAGAGCGCCATTCTTAACGTCGGCTACAGACATTTCACACTGATAAACAGTGGTGTCGGCCACAACGATCGAAGAAAGGAACAACAGCGCGAATGGGATGGCCTTCATGCTGCCACCTCTTTGATTACATCAAATGCTGAATTAAATACGAGCACGATAGCCAAAGCGTTTATGACTACGTCGTGCACCGGGGAAAAGACTTTACGAATGACACTAGTGAAAATGCAGTCGATGACAAAAGCTATTGAAACGATGAGTAACAAGTATTCAATAAAAATCTTCATGATAGGTAGATACTAACTTATATAAATTTTACTGTAAACTCACTCAAAAGTGCTGATGCTTAAAATACGCTCAAGATGTTCGGCATCTTCATCACTGATTTGTTGAGTCTCTTCTACGTACCAACAGTTGCCGTTATGCCAACAAACACCATCATCATCAACCATCACTGAATCAGCGTCATGACCTGTATATTCAACAATAGTACGCTGGATCAGCGCGTCAGTTTCTTCGTCGTTAAGGCCATCGGCTTTGACCATAAAAAGCGGAAACACGTCATAGACAGTGCTGGTAACGATTCGAACTAAAACTCTCATGTGTTTTTCCTTTTGTGGTTAGTGTTTACTTATTTTGTTAGTTATGAATAGGCGATCAATCATCTTGTTTAGGGAAAAACTGTTCAATAACTCTGTCAACGGCTGTGTCTATATGGAGTAGATGCCACACAACCATATCTTTGCTCCCCATGCCTTGTGTGAATATCACGTCATACTTACGCCATGCGCAGTGGAACCAATATGCTGAGTCATCAATTGGTAAATCCTCTCCCGCCTCTTTGAAGTATTTCAGCAGCATTGCTTGCTCTGCCGTTGGCGTTGGACCTATTTCCTGAGCGTACATACGGATAAATCGCTGCCAGTCTGTCTCGTCGGTGGTCGGATCTGGTGGATTCATTTCGGCGATAGCGTTTCGTAGCTGATGCGCCCAATCAGGTTCAGGAAAGCCTTTTGATACTTCATCATCAATAACATCCAGAGCCGCGTTTGCGGCATCGTAGAGTTTCTTAATAGCTGTCATATTTTCTTAACCCTTTAAACAAATTGTTTTCTTAATAAGATAATTGCGATAAAAAAGGCGTCCAACTGGACGCCTGAACTTTTAAGGGGAGTTATTTCACTGTAATGAAAGGAGTGTTAGCCCCTTGAGTCATGTACTGCGGTAACTGGCCATTCCATTTATTGATGGCTTCCAGCTCCATAACGTTCGGGTTTTGACGCAGAGCTTCACCGCGCAGACGAATGGCGTCGGCTTCTGCTTGCGCACGAGCACGGATAGCATCAGCTTCACCATTAGCCTGTTCACGTAGCATATTCGCCTCAGCTTTACGCTGTTCAACTTCCTGCTGACGTTGCAGAGTACGCTGGTTAGCCGTTACTTTGGCGTTGATAGATTCAATGACGGTTTTTGGGTAATCAGGCTTTCCAACCCATGACAGGCTCAGTACCTCAATACCAACCGGAGACATCTCTTTCTGAATATCTTTCAGTGCGTTGTCCAGCAATTGTGCCTTACCACCGTCGATAAATGAGTCAGTGGTCATACGGCTGGCCAAACGGTTTAGAGAGTCGGCAATTTTCTGACGCAGATCTGATTCGGTGATATCGTCTACGCCTTTGCGATAGGTCTGGAACACCGTCGTTACCTTGTCACGATTAACCAGATACGCAACGCCAATTTTGTGACCAATAGCAGTACCGTCACTCATCTGGAATGTGAACGGCTCGTCGTAGGTCTTCATTTGTTTGAAGGTCGGGAATACGTAAAGTTCGGTGTTAAGACCTGTCCATTGGCGACCAACGCCAACCACTTCACCAATCCCTTTGTCTTCACCTAATTTGTTTACTTTGATGCCAACGTATCCAGGCTCCACGCGATCACAGCCAGTAAGACCCGTTGTGCAAATAGCCGCCAGAGCAACTGCAAGTAAACCTTTCTGCATTACTTATTTCCCCTTTGCTTTGATTAATGAGTTGATAAACTTACGACCAGCAATAAGACCGATTACAGGAGCACCAAAACCAACGATAACTCCAAACATGACGGCTAAATCACTCTTGGTAGAAATCAGCGACGGAACCAGTAAACCGTAGATGAGAGCCACTGAAAGGCCTGTGGCCACTGCCAATAGATAGATTTTGATCATGTGTTTTCCTATGTGGTTGTTATGTGAAAATAATAAGTAAGTACTTATATATTTTCAAGAGATAAAAAAGGCGTCCTGTGGACGCCTTGTGTTTACTCTTCTACTGACTCGGTGGGGTTGTCTTTTGCTCTTCGGTCGTCGATTGCCTGCAAAGCCGCAATGATTTCAGCCAGTGGCTTCTCCCGATACATCTCGACGATCTGCGATTTGGTGTATTTCTTGTCACCAATTTCAACTCGCCCGCTGGCGTTCTTTGGCAGGTATCCTTCTTCCAGCATGTACTCGACGAGCGATTCGATAACGTCGAGGCCACGAGTAGGATCGAAGTAGAATTTCCAGGTGCATTTGCCATACGGTGGTGCAACTTTGTTTTTGATGCATTCTGCGCCTACGTCCTGGCCGATCTTCTCTTTACCATCCTTCATCACCGATGCACCAAGACGGATACGTACAGAAGCGTAGAACTTCGGTGAATCTCCACCTGGCGACGTAGTAGGGTCGCCAAACATTACACCGATTTTTGTGCGAACCTGATTCAAGAAGATGATGCAGGCGTTGTATTTGCGTGCCCACAAAGCCAGAGTAGGGAAGTTCGCACTCGTCGCACGAGCCAGTGCCGTATTGTCGTTCATGTTTAGCTGATCTTTGTCTTTGGCAGTGCCTTCAGCCATCTTTTCGAACTTCTCGGCTTTGGAGTTCGGAACCATAGACGCAAGAGAGTCAGCCACGATACAGATAGGTGCTGATTCGGGGATAAGCTCTTCATCACGAACCAATTTAAGTATTGTGCCGATCAACTCTACAGAGTCTTCGAAGGTATCTGGCTGCTTGTATACCCACTGACCGTCATCCTCATCTGCGTTCAGGCCATTGGCTACAGCCAGGCCAACGTCAAAACTGTTTTCATGATCGAGGAATACCGCCAGACCATCTTGTTTCTGTGTGGAGATCATTGCTGCTGTTGCAAGGAACGTTTTCCCTGCACTTGGAGGACCGAATACTTCGACGATACGACCACATGGGAAGCCGCCATCGTAACGACCAGAAATAGCTTTGTTTAACGGTGGAAAGCCTGTATCAATCCAATGAGTTACTTTCTGAATTTCGTCGTTGCTACCGATTTTCTTTTTCAGAGCAAGTGCCAGTGCGGATTTTCCTTTTGCCATGATCAGGCTCCTTTTGTTTCGTTGATTCGTTTTAAAGCGGCGGATTCATCGAATACAATCGCATCGTGGTTAAGGAGTCTGGATACACGAGCGAGGATTTTTACGACCTGCTCGCTGACTAATCCAAACTCGCGATCTGTCGCTTTCATTCCGGCAGCGCCTAGAATTGACGGCAGTGCGATGACAGCGTACTCACCGTGATAAAAGACAATCTCTTTTGCCAGTTGGGCAGGGGTGGTTGTAGCGCCATTGATAATCGATTTAAGCATTAGCAATACCTTTCGAATGGAAGAACAAACACTTCAAGGTCTTCAAGGAACGAACGGAAATTCAGCTCGTAGCACAGTTGCTCGAATGCTTTCACGTCACGATTGCCTTTGATTGTTTCGATTTCGGTAGGCGGAAACTTCGTCTCAATCAGGTTCATTAGCGTGATGTTTCTCTTGAACGCTTCGAGCATTCGACAGCCTGTTTTCTCGTTGAAGGCATTCTTCGCTAGTTTGTTGAAGGCGGTCTTATGACGCCCTTTATTAACCACGATTGAGCCGTCGTTGATGCCGCGTACCATCGTTGCGACACTTCCCCATTCATGCAGCAGCTCTTTCGCACCGCCAGCACCAATGCCACCAACACCGCTAATGTTGTCCGAGTTATCGCCTTGTAATGCTTTTGCTTCCAAAAATGCGCGAGGCGTGGCGAATCCTGTCAGCTCCGCAAATTGCTCAAAATTAACCTGCTTGTTTTTGGCGTCTTCACGCAGGCTTACCCAGCTTACGTTTTCACGAACTAACTGAAGCCAGTCGCTATCGCCTGTTAACAGATAGATGTGTTCAACGGTTGGCTGCGGTGCCATGCGGGATACCAGCAGCCCGGCCAGATCATCCGCTTCTGCATCTTTTGCAATGAGTTGGGTAACTCCAAGCGCGGTCATCATTTTGAGGATGTATGGCTTCTGGATAGCAAAGCCTTCCTTCATCTTTTTCATATCAGGATCGTCGTCGCGATTTGCTTTGTAGTCCGGGTAAAAGTCGCGACGCTTGTCACTAAATCCATCCCAAAGAATCATAGGTCGGGCATGGAGGATGGAGGCATAACGACGGACGTTTTTAACAAAGCCGAAAGCAGCCTGTACTTCCATTTCGCCGTTGTGCAATTTGTCAGATTGTTGGTGGTAATAACCCAGGCTATTGCCATCTACGAAGAGATAATTCACCGGTACATTCCTTCCAAAAAGTAAGGCGTCCGTAGACGCCTTACTGGTCACGTAATGGGATTACAGAGAGTCCAGCTCTCTCAGTAGGTCATCCAGACCTTCATCTTCCGTCGCAGATGCGGTTGCTACAGATGTCGCTGCGACTGCTTCAGACTCTTTGACTGATACGGCAACGGCAGCGGAACTTGCCTCTGGTTTAAATTCAGTTTCAACGGCACGGAGGATTTCTTCATCAACCAGACTGGTTGGTTCAGAAGCCGGTGTGTGCGCGGTTGCTACAGCCGTCGCTCCTTCTGTATGACCAGTGACAGAGCCAAATCCAGGTAGTGCCGCAGCCGATGTTTTCGCGGTAGAGGAAATTGCTGGTGCAGATGCAGAGGCAGTTGGTGCTGCGATGCCAATCAGACGACCCATAGTGCGAACTGTCGAGAGAAGACGAGTTTCATCAGCCTGATTTGCGTATGCGATCAGATCATGCTGGGTATTCCAGAATTTATCTTCGATATCGCCTTTGTAGACTTTACGCTTAGGCGAGACGTCATATTTGGTATCGCGACCAGAGCCAGTACGTTTAATCAGGAATGCGTAGCCTTCCTCTTTGCTCAGTGGATTGCCGATATCATCAGCGATGTCTTCGGTGATTGCTTTGCAGATATCATCGAATACAGTGGAAGGCAGTTCGATTAACTGGCATTTCTCTGCATCGGCGAAATCCTCACGAGCTGAAAGAATGCCGTTGACCAGGTAGCGAGGAGTGGCACGCATTTGACCGATGCGTTCTTCCATTGCTTTGTTACCCTTGTGACGAGCGCGACCTTCCATCACCATTTCGCATAGCTGACAAGCGCGACCGTGAGTATGTTGCTCACAAATATAAGCGTTGGTTGCTTCTTTACCTTCCTCGTTCTGATACTTAACGTAGTGCATACCGAAAGTCTGGAAGAACTTACCGTTTGGGTCGTCTTTATTCGGGAAGATGCGGATATAGTTGACGCCGTCTTTTAAGCGAGTCAGATCAACGTTGTTACCACGTTTGGCGGCAATGTCTTCACGAGTTTTGTTAAGCAAATCAAGTAATGTCTTAGACATGTGTTTCTCCTTGTTGTGATTTGGCCGATGGCGCTATGCGCGTTGGGCTTTCGTTCATTCGTGGCTCTTTCGAGCTGTTAAATGATAGATCAGTACTTACTTATTATCTATCAAAAATCAACGGGGAGTAATAAAGCGTTCAGAGCCTAATCGCTCTAATTCAACGATGGCCATCTTTGACGCCTGAACGATCATGTCTCGGCGATGCGAAAAGGCGGCGACAGCATGTTTGTATATGTCTGCGATGTGCCGTGCTTCATCCAACTTCTGCCGTTTAGACAGATACTGTGGGTTTGTTTTAACCTTAGCGTCCAGTACAGATTCGTTGAACTTAATACCGTTCATACTCAAGTTCTTACGCTCTGTGTCGTATAGCTTTGCTTCAACAGCTTCAAGGTTAAGTTTTGCCTCTGCGACACTTCTTTCTGCATGAGCGAGTTTTGAGCCATATTCCATCAACAGGCGGGGTTGTCTACGCCAGACTTCTTCCAGATTGTCTCGGTCAAACTCGAGATCAGACATTATTTTCTCGTAAATATCGGCGATCATGCACATTTCCTTATCACTTATCATTTTGTATTGATTATATCATTGTAATGATGAGGCAATGAGCTTGAAGATAGGGGATGTGAGGGGATAAGGGAAAACATGGCCTTTATGGCCATGTTTATTGGATCACGTCTTAATAGTTTCTGCTACGTCGGCTAATATAGCTTCTAGTCGTTCTCCCTCTTCAGGTCTGAAGTAAAGAATGTTGGGGTTAAACCCGTAAAAGACAGTAACGTCAAGGTCTGGAAGATACTCCTTCCTGCCGACCAAATCGGATGGCTTGTTTTTGTTGTTAAACAATGAAGTTGCCCGGCTGCCACACGTCAGCACATAGGTCGGACGCACCAGATTGATCTCTTCACGCATAAAGTCGGTGAACTGGCCGATCTCGTCTTTGGTGTAGTCTTTTTCTTTGTCTTTAACCTTCTTGCAAACGCCTGTGACATAGAGATCGCCCATGCGTAAATCTCCAGCCGTCAATAGCTTGGCCTTAAAATCGTCGTATCCGTTCTCCATGAAGTAACCGGTTCGAGCATCATTGCCGTTCGCATTGTCCAGAATGATCATGATTTTCGGCTTAATACCAATGCTGGGGCGGATTAGTTCATCACCTAAGCCCATTTCAGCCGCCATCCGCGTCATGAGTACGTTAATTTCAGCCGAACGTTTGGGGTTCATCTCAAACGGACGTGAGGCTTTAACTGCGTCTATGACAAGATTTCCCATCAATTCAGCCTGGTCGCGTAGGCGCTCTGGAGCAGTTGCTGGCAGACTACCTGGCTCGATGGATGCAAACGCCCCTACTTTTTGCAGCGATTCGCGCACTCGACTATTACAGGCACGTTTCTCGACAGCTTCTTCGAATTGCGCCAGTGACTCGAATTTGCCGCCAACTTTTTCTCGCGCTCTCATGATGGCTTGGCAGCCATTCTCAGAACACCCCTTCACAGCAGAGAATGGCGCATACAGCACCTGGCTGCCATCTTCAAGCGTGCGGATCTCGATTCGGTTAGATGACACGTTAACGTCTGGTGGCAATACGCGAATACCATAGGTCAGCGCATCTTTAACCAGCCCTTGGTGTTTATCTTCGCCAAGAATAGTGAGAGCAGCAGCGAAAAACTCTGCGGGATAATGAGTTTTCAACCACATAGATTGATAACTGATTAAGGAGTAAGCAACAGAGTGTGATTTGTTGAACTGGTAGGCACCATTTTTTTCGAATGCGGTCCAGATCTCCTTCGCTTTCATCTCTGATAGCCCTGGATGTGACGCTGTAACGCGTACTGCGTTTATAGGTAGTTTTGCGCCGTGCTCAAGTGCCTCTTCGACAGTTTTCAGAGTTCCGTCTTCGCATTTAAAATGTTCCGCACGGTGAATGCGCTGTGTAGTGCCATCTTCCAGCTCAACGTCTATCCAGCCAGCTTGAGCCTGAACGATGAACTTCTCGCCCATGCTCTTCATTTTTTCCATGTTCTTCTTACCGATTGCGGAACGCACAGCGTCAGCTTCAGCCATTGTGAAGCCGGCAAGCAATCGAGTCGCGTTCATCGTCTGTTCCTGATAGAGAATCACGCCATTTGTTTCCGCGGTAAGTTCATCAAGAACGGGGTGTAATGATTCCGGCGTCATAAAGCCTTTGGCGACAGAAACATAGTCATCCAACATGCCTGATTGAATTGGCCCCGGCCGGAAGAGCGCAGTTGTAGCGACGACCGTTTTAAAGCTCATTGGCTCAATTCCACCACCTAAATCTTTAAGCAGCTTGCGCATTGGGCCTGATTCAAGCTGGAAAACACCTTGAGTGTACCCAGCAGCAAAACCATCCAGCACCTTGCGATCTTCAAGAGAAATGGCATCAAGATTGATATCTTCACCTGTGTTCTCTTTTATGTAGCGTTTTGCACTATCGAGCAAATCGAGAGTTGCCAGGCCAAGCACGTCCAGCTTAATTAGGCCCATAGCCTCGCAGTAACGCTTGTCAAATGCGATACAACGCGCGTCACCACGTCGTTCAACCGGTGTACGTTCTGTCAGAGGAACACCTGCTACGATCATCCCTGCCGCATGTCTACCAAAGCCACGCATAAGGCTTTGTAACTTGCAGGCTGCATTGAATGCATCAGGATATTTTGTTGCGTATTTGTCGAGACTTGCCAGTTGTTCGCGCAGTTCTTCCAATGGAAGGCTATCATCCTCAGCGTTCTTCAGTTCTTTTGATACCGCCATATCTGCGGACTCCACACCATAAATACGAGCGGTGTCACGTAGTGCAGAGGCTGCGCCCAGGTAGGTGAAGTTCGGAATGCCTGCAACGTAATCTTCGCCGTAGCGTTCATTCAGATACTCGATCACCTCATGGCGACGTGCCTGGCTGAAGTCCAAATCCGCATCTGGCAAGTCGAGACGCTCAGGGTTGATGAAACGCTCAAACAGAAGACCGTGACGGATTGGGTCGACGTTGGTTATGCCTATGCACCACGCCACCAGAGAACCGGCAGAGGAACCACGACCAGGCCCAACGGGAATGCCAGTTTCACGACTATGATTCATCAGATCGCGCACCATCAGGAAGTAACCACAGAATCCCAGGCGAGTCAGCGTGTCCATTTCGTACTTTAGCCGCTCAACATAAACTCTGTTCTCAGAAGCAGGTGGTGTGTATCCAAACTCTTTTGTGGTAAGACGTTTACGCAGCCCTGCAACAGCCAGTTTCATCAGCGTTGCAGGTTCGTCGTCTGCCATCTTGGGCAGTGCTGGTGGCAATTCATGCCAGCGCCATGTGCAGGAATCGATAATGGTATCCTGCGTTGTTGAGGCCATTGCAGCTGTTACAGGCACATCCATGCGAACGGAGAAGGCTTTAAGCGCCTCAAGGAGATGGCGGCGACCATTGACGGCGTTATCTCGCTGGTGGGGGATACGCAGACGATGCGGCTGGTCGATTTTGATGTTGTTCGTAACCATGTGCGCAATGTCTTTAATGTCTGCATCGTCGATCGATTCGTAATAAGCGGGATAGAACGCCACTGGCTCTATTTTCAATGCGCTGGCGACTTTCATCGCCCGGACGTTAATCTGGTCGTAGAATGGGGTAGGGTGCGGATAAACCACACTATAGAAGTTGTCTTTTCCACCCGCTGTAATCAGTGTGCTTATGATTTTTGCAAAATCGTTGCGTTGGAACACGCTACCGATGTCGGAAGTAAGCAGGATGATGTTGCCTTTGGCATATGTAGAAACCAACTGTTCGAGCGAGAGACGCGGTACAAAGTAGAACTGTTCTCGTGTGTTGGCCGCCGTCATTAGTTCGCAGATGTCGCGATATCCTTGCTCATTTTTAATTAGAGCGGTAAACGAGTAGTTACGTCCCCGCTCTAATGATTCCATACATCTCATAGATTCTTTAGCAAGTTTAGCCCGGTGCTCGTATGTGGGATCATCAACAATGTTTAGTTTCACACCACAAATAACCGCCATGTCGTCACCAGCGGCACGTTGTAGTGGAATAACACTTGCAATATTCATGCTATCTGCTGAAATTACAGCGGTGTAGCCAGCTTCTCTGGCAATCTTCACCGCGTTTTCTGCTTTTAGAGCCGACTCCCCAAGTGAGAAGTCAGTTCGAACCATCAGTGCCTTCATGTGTTTTTACCTTTCTGGTTTTTTTGATTTTGTCATTGGGGAAGCCTACGAACTTCCCATACATCGAAATCGCAACTTCTTTTGCTGATTGGTGACAATCGGGCTTGTCTGGACACCCCAGACAAGCCTTGCCAGTTTCAGAAGCAGCGATAAGAGAGCCGAAACATCCTTTACGCACGATTAACCAAATATTTTTTGAACAACTTCACGAGCCGCTTGCGCAGAAGCTGAAGGGAGTTTGTTAATGAAAGAACGCTCAATACCTGTCACAAAGTCGCCTCGCATCATTCCAATCTTGGCCGACAACAAAAGCTCACGAGGCCCAATTGGCTGGCTGATAAGGTGTTCTTCATATCCATCGCGAACGATACCGGCAAACTTAACCATCTTTTCAGCGTATTCATCCACGATGCCGGCATTTATCAACATGTTGATCTCTGCCTCTTTGCTCATGTATTTCACATTCGAAACGATGCCAAAACGTGAAAAGTTCGCGGCGTTCTGGATGTTTGTACCCTGGTACAAGCCGGTTTCATCACCAGAACCGTTTGTGTTGCCAGTGCCAATGAAAGCAAACCGTTCATGCGGAGTAATGCGACGCCATTCTGGAGTTGCCTCTTTGATGACCAACGCCTCACCTTCCAGCACTGGCTGATACACGCCAAGAATTTGTGGAAACGCAAAGTCGTATTCATCCGCGAGGTAAACCCAGCCATGCTTCATTGCGAGCGCAAGCAAGCCAGGCTCGAAATACGTAGAGCCATCACGCGCCAGAATTTGCCCCGTAACATGTGCCTCTTCCATTGATGCTGTATGTTGGGCACGGATCAACGGACGATTGAGCAAAGCACATAGCTGTGTAGGCAATGACGATTTGCCTGTTCCTGCATGACCCCACAAATAGCCAGGTATGCCAAGTTCAAGCATCATGAAAATATCTTTGATCAGTTCGAAGTCGCCATATACGTAGCCCTTCTTCACTTCTGGAACGAACTCTGGATACGGCGTATTGACGTTGACGCTAACCATGAGCGGCGTCCCACGTTTTGTTCCGAGTTCTTCCACCGTTACGTTTAGCAGTTCGTGAGCTGCGACCAGATCTGTCTTGTACTCAACTGTGCCTGTGTAACCAGGGCTACTGGTCAAGCCAGAAGATTTGGCCATTTCGCTTTTTTGCTCGGCACGTTTAGCTTGAATTGCATCAAGTGCCTTTTTCGATAGCGTTGGTTCATCTGGAAACTGCGTTGTGTACATTTTCAGTACGGTGTCAGGATCGGCATCTTTTACTGACTCAGGAATGCCCTCGCAATTACCATTGGCTACATGGGACTTAAAATAGTGAAATGATTTGCCGCACCACTTGCAAACAAGGTAATCAGAAGGATTTTTTTCATTTTGCAGTGCAGTAGTCGTCATGCGTTTTTCCTTTGTTCTCTAATGAGCGTTCAACTTCTTATATAAATATACCATTAACTATCGTAAGTGGTTACTTATCATTAAGGCTGTTTTATTCACTTCAAAATGATACGAGATAGTTCAGTAACTACAGATGAACCAAGACTATCAACGCTCGTTACCAGGGCATGATTTGAGTAAAATCTCTCCGGTGCGTCAGTCATGATGCCAATTGCCATCAAATCAATGTCAGTCTGCGTTTCAATTTGCTTCGCAACCGAACGCAAATGAGCGTCAAAACCTCTCCCAACAGCCCACGGCGCGCCATCGCTCAGAACAAGCATGATCTTCCTGTCCTCCAAGCGACCGGAAAATAACGATGCAAGGCTGGCTATGCTTTCACCATCCACGTTATTAAGAAGTGGGAATGTGTAGCCTACGCACCCCATACGTGAGCGAACTTCGCGAGAATTTGCTTTTTCATTCCAATTTTTGATGATAGGTAGCATTAAAGATTCAAAGCGAGAGAACTCATATTTGATAGCCTTAAGTTCTCCTGCTGCCATATGACTGCCAAATGTAGTGAAGCCGGTGATAATGTTGGGAACATTTATTCGATCAAGTGCATCGGCGATGGTATATGCACTTGCAAGAGCTAGTTTTATCGTTTCGCCACTCATTGAACCCGATAAATCAATCACTTGTTGAACACAGGCGTTAACGGCTTTAGATTCTTCTTTTTTACGAAACACGCGATCATCATTCATTGTTAATCTGTAGATACTTGAACCATGAATGCGCCCCCGACGCTGGCCAGGTATAAACTGAACTCTGTTTCTGCTTGCTATTGCACGTTCCAGGTCTTTTGCCAGCGTCGACGAAACACCTGACGAAAGGTGCTTTTCAATATATTTGTCGAAGAGTTGGTTGCCTTCAGGAACGATGCGATAACGGCTGATTGGATATCCACCTAAATCAATATCGGAGAATGTTTTAATAAGCCGTTTGATATGGGCTTCTGCCTGATCAATCGAGCCGATGAAGTCGTATGAGCGATTGTATGGCCTGTATTCGCTTTTCGAGCTTTCTGTTAACTCGCTTTTAATCGTTTCGGATAGCGCATCTTCTGTCATGCCTCCGACTTCATCTTCCAACTCCTCTAAAGCCTCTTCCAGACTCATTTTTGACGGAGTTGGAATGTCTGAAGAGCCGTCTTCTGTCGATTTTCTTTTTTCGTGGTCAGTGGTAAATGATTCTGACGCCGCGTTATCAGAAGCACCAGAATCTGATACCACTTTATCATTTTCTGTATCATCGAATATTGTTTCTGATGATTCAGAATTATCTGAATCATCACTGTCGTTATTATCATGTTTGTGCTTACTGTGTGATTCTGATTTGATAGATTTGTGATTATCTAACGCTGAGGGTGTCTCATGATCTTCGTTGTCTTCATTGTTTTCTCCAGAGGCATCCGTCTGGTCAGCGTCTGAAGGATCGGAAGTTTTTCCCGGAGCTGACTCCTTACCTTTGCTTTCACTTTCAGTGTCTTTGAGGATCTTAGCTATGGTCGCAGCCACCTTTACACAATCCTCGGTGCAAGACATGTTACGCACGGCCACATCGATACCATGTTCTTTTAATAATGAAATTGGTTTCTCAATGACAGGCCAATATTCATCCATGAAATCTACGAACGGTGCTTGGCCATCCCAGGCTCTTACAACCGGACAGAGAAAGAAGTTTAGAAAAAGCGCGCGCTGATCTTTGCCACAATAAGCAATAGCCTCTGAAGCCTTTGGTTTAAAGACTTTTTCGATTATAAGGCGCTGAGTTGCCATCAGATTACGTCTTGTTCCGTTAAAGACCTGACCCATTTTTCGCTCGATGAACACGTCTTCTAAGGCATTCCATAGCGACCAGGAAGGAACGCGTCCTTTTTCTCTCATTTTGTTGGACACACGAATATCGGTAAACAAAATGTGAGCAACCTCATGATCGAGAAATCCGCGCACAGCATTCATCAATGCCGGTGTTGCGTTATCCGGGATTGATGGGATGTTTACGAGAATTGGCTCTCCATCATCGTTATAGCGTACATAAGCGTCGTCCCCTCGTTCTGCAACAGGGATGTTTTTACCTGAAAGGAGAGCGACTACTCGTTTTACACTGTCACGGAAGTCCTGAACCTCTTTGATGGAACGTTTTTTAGACATGGCTAATCCTTTGTTATGAAAACAAATTATTTACTAGTGTGTTTAATGTAGCACTGCGCGAACAGGGAACTAAGCCATTCGCGCAGGGAGAAGAGGGGTTAACAGATTCTGACGGCTAAAGACCAGGAGCCGGTATTGAGAAGCGTGAAGCGTTTGTTGTTAAGTTCGAATATAAAGCCAGTTGTGTCATTCACACCAACCTGAATCTGCTCATTCGGTAGATCGGTGAGGATGTCAGCTACACACTCATCAGCTAATTTCTGTACGTGTCCGATCTCAAGAGCGATTAGGCTGGAAATAGTGGTGTTCATTCAATCAATCCATTCTAACTTATACTATGGTAAG
>OOCO01000016.1_pt1 | contig 55203 bp, 40 predicted proteins | sample 1670991 | NCBI WGS metagenome assembly OOCO01 (sample SAMN06348111, study PRJEB24527) | human gut metagenome | biome: human gut; feature: ankylosing spondylitis patient; material: feces | host: Homo sapiens | place: China | collected 2015-10 | reverse complement strand
TGCTGAGCTGCTTTCTTGTAATCAATTTCTAAGTTGTCCATAATATAAAAACTGTGTTAAACTACTTTTATTGTAGCTTGACACAGTTTAATTTACACTCTCTCTTACTGAACTACTTGAGTTGCTCGACTGAACTACTTGAGTTGCTACCCTTCCACTGGACTTACCGAACCCGTACTTGCTCTTTTGGTAAAGTGAAGGTGTGCCATAAGTTTATGATTCACCCTCTTGACTTTTCCTGATGCACAAAAAAAGCACGGAATATTAAACTCCGTGCTCTTTGAACACTAAAATAATTCAATGTCTCTCAACATACCACCTCCTCCATCCTCACCAACTTGCCAGCTACAAACTGCATGATGTTTTATGGAGCGTTGTACCCTGGCGCAGCGCCTCGACCCTTGGAGCTGCGGCATATCGCTTGATTTGTTCCTCAGCCTCTTGCCATTGGGCTTCTGCCTTAGAGAGTTTGCCATCCTCTGGCTTTGACTCGTAATCTTTCTTCGACAACACCTTCAGCTCCAGGATATAACTATGCTTCGTAGCATAATGAGTAAGAAATTATTATTGCTCCAACAAACAATCATTATACAACTTACGAACATTATTGTTTGGAATACCCAATATCATCATATCACCAAAAGTACCCTTTATGGTAAGCATACCATAATAGAACAACAGACTGGTGAATGTTTGAGGATTAGTCAACCTACTGGCAGGAAATGTCTCTTCCAGGGTTGTCACAATCTGCCCCGTCTCAGCTATCGTGCGGATAACACCTTTGCGGTCGCCATCCAACTTATCCAACTGAAGAAGTTTCTTCATCTTGTTGTAGTCAGTCTTTGTGTTTGGGTCTATCATCTGCTTTGGAGCTTCCCCCCTATCTATATAATTTCGGAGATAATAGATGACCATATCACTATTGAACACTTTACTCTGAGTATGCAGAGCATCCTCTGAGAAACAATAGTTATCATACCAAGGCTTCATCTCGTCTATCATTGCCTCGATGTCACTTGTTGCAGGAATACCCCCCATTTTCTTGTAATAAGCAAACATCTTGCGCACTTCCTCCAAAGAGAAGCCCAACATCTGATTGAACTCTGGCTTGGTGGAGATATGCCAGCCAATATTGAACCCACTCGTCACATCATCCAAGGTCACAGGACTGACACCTGTGATGAAGATACGCTCAAACATGCCCTTGAACTTCTTGAAGACATCACGGTAGAAGCCGTCGGCATGGGTGATTGCCCAATATACATTCTCCCCCTGCTCATTGAGCACGGTATTGGTGAAATTGTCATATTCATCGATGATCAGATAGAGAGGAATGCCCTTAGCTGCAGTCTCATCCTGAAGCAAAGCCAGTTTCTCCGTACCAGAATCCGACTTAAAGAACCTCTCCTTAAAATCTGCCAGATAAAACTCTTGGTAAACTCGCATGAAACCGTCCAATTTGACACGTAGATACATATTGAAGTTTTCCTCCAACTTTTCGATACCACCACCGACATACGAGAAATCAAGGTGAAGAATCTGATACTTTCCCTGCAAAGGAGTAGGATGCTTACCAACCCATAAATCACCGAAAAGAGTTTGGAATTTCTCTTTCTTGCTACAGTCATAGTAAGCATGGAGCATACTCAGGAATATGCTCTTACCGAACCGACGTGGACGAATGAAGAAGATGTTGCTTGGTTGGTTTTCCAACAAAGGCAAATACATCGTCTTATCCACATAATATTGATTTTGTTCTATTACCGCCTCAAAGTCATTGATGCCGTAAGGCAAACGTTTCATATTCTGATCCATGATTGCTCCTTTTAATAATTTACCTTTGCAAAAATAAGAAAATTATCTGATTATACCAAAGAATTTACCCGGATTTTCTTGCTTAATTCGAATAAGCCCTGCCGGCTTTCACAAGCTGGCAGGGATAATTATAAGCAAAAGATGTAATTCGCTATTCTGATTTCACTTAGAAAATCATCTTATAGTCCTTACTGCTACCATCTGTCAATTCTATGTGTATGATTTGAATGCCTGTGGCTATGCTCGCCTTTAAACACCTTGAACCATTTCCCTGTACCCTGCTGATGATTCTGCCATTCAGGTCTATGACCTTGACACTCTTGAGCAGACCGCAGGCAGATTGCACGAGGACAGAAGAACCTTCCTGAACAATACTGATGCGCTGATCAGTATCGACAGATGTCACATCTGTACTTCCATAACGGCTTCTGATAACAAATCTGCCTAACGAGGTCTCGGCATCCGCAATAATGAGAGGAGAATCGAGTGAATAATCGGCACCCGAAAGCATATCATGGAGAACATATCCGCTCATATCAACACCCTGAATAGGTTTTACCTCGATACGGATGCTATCCTTTTGCGACAGATAGATTCCTAAAGATGTAGCGCCAGTCATCGGAAGGATATCGTAAGCCTGACTCTGCTGAATACCAAATACCTTCAAAGGTGACTTCACTTCACTATCCAGAAGAGTTGGAACCAATACAGAGTTCTTGAAAGAAGAACCGGCAGAAACATCATAAGCAGTTTCTGAATTCTCCATCACCAGCATAGCTGCTGATTTTCTTCGCGTCTTCAGGCTTTCCACACACACTTTCAGTCCCTTGGCTTCAGCAGGTTTACTTTCCTCAGTAGCCTTCTTGCTTCCACCAATCATTTCTGGGGTGAGCAGCAGGGTGATTTGCTTACTCGCCTCATCATTTGTGGTAACATAGAATGCCTGCATTGGGGCGATGGTGGTGGCATTGCCCGTAGAAGCGACCTTGCTTACAGTTTGCTCTTCCATACCTTCTAATTCATTCTCTACTTCCACCTTCACACTGCTCACGTTCTCATTCACCTCCAGGAACTTCTCGATATTCAGGCGGCTCATGAATGGGTTGCCCAGCAAGAAGGTCTGCGTAGGAATATCCGATTTCAGCGTAATCTGATACTCGCTCTGCCCTACGAACACCGTGCGGTTCTCCGTCACTTCCTTGCCTTCCGACAGATACTTATATTCCATCGTCAAGTCGCCTTCCTGCGGAGAATCCGGTTCGTAGATGAAGCGGTTTATCTTATTTGCATCTTTCGTCACTGTTTCACTAGCCACTTTCTCCTGATCGTAATCCACGAAGTAACTATATTCTTTATGCGCCTTAGGCAGGCGGATACTGAACTTATTGGTAGCCGGCAGATTGCCGTTGTCTATCCACATAGAGAAGCCTTCACCCATGCCGTAAGCCTTAGCCACGGCATTGAAGTTGTGCGACCAGGTGGTCTCGTTCACGTCGAGCGTTTCATCCTTCAAAACCGGATTTCCCTTGCTGTCTAGCGAATAAATCTTACCCGGATGCGCAGCCGCCCAGAGGCGCTGGTAGATGCTCGGGTTGAAGCGCTGTTCCTTCCAGTTTTCTTCGTTCAGCTCCTCGAAGTATTTCGCCTTCGTGGTGTCGGCAGGCATGAACATATCGCCCGTGTACATCTGCTTGAGCGGTGCACTCAGCAGATAGTAATGGTTCGGCTTCTGCTCCAGTTCTACCCATGCCTTGCGATAGTTGAGCGATGGCACGTTATCCACCGCCGAACGGGGTTCGAAGAAGATATCCTTGCAGCAGTAGTCGGCTGGCTTCACTGGCGTTCCCAGCATTGGGAAGTTATCGGCATCCGACGAGATGATGGCGTTGGTGCAGCAGTAAGGCGAACCGTCGCTCCAGTTGTCCCATTTGTTCCATTCATTGGTAGATGCACTCGGAAGCCATCGGGTCTGTAATGGATGAACCTGATATACTACAGAAGAGAGTGGCGTCCAGCTGCCGTCGAAGAAGGTGAGCTGATATTCGCCCGGCTCCTTGGTGGTGTAGGTATATTGGATATTGTTCTTGGTGTCTGGTGTAGAATGCAGAGACACGATGCCATTTTCTCCCGCATTCTTATCACCGAAGTAAAGATGATAATCTACTCCGGTCAATCCGGTAGCAGTTACGACAATCTTATCTCCTACGCATACATTGTTGACAGCGATATCTTTTACACCATCTACGCACGACTTGTCGTCCTTACAGTCAGGAATACCATCATTATCAATATCACCACGTGTCACGAGTCCGTAGAATTTCTGCACATCCAATGCGCCTACAATTTTGGCTAAAGTTAATCGCACCTCGTCATACGCTTTCTTTGGCTGAAAGAAGAGGATATTCTTATCGCCATAACCCGCTACATTAGCGGAAATCACCTTCCAGTCGGTAAATTTATCTCCCGTAGAATTACCGTCTTTGAAGGTTTCTACCGTTAGCCAGTCTCCTACATCTACGGCTGCCAGGAAAGTCTTGTTGTCAATGACAATTCCCAACTGATGATGATAGTCGAGTGTTCTACCCATCTTTACGGCGAATGTTTGACCAACTCCCAGACTTACCGTATTGGCAACCGCCATATAGGTATTCAAGTCATCATCCACCAGATAACCTAAGTTATCATCTACAGTAGCCACACTCACCGCTCCGCCAAATTTGGTTTCATTAGCATTGATGGTAGTATGTGAATGATTATGCGACATCACCAGACTGCTACATGCAAGTGGCGAAGAACAGTCATCGGCAGCCTCCTCGATAAAGGCATAGTAGATACGGAGTTTAGAACCGCCCAGATTGAGTACACCCGAATTCCAGAGTTGGAACTCATCCATCTGAATCGGGTTGCCTTTGCTGTCGTAGGCTGGAACTTCGATAGAATATCTTATCTTTTGCAGCTTGTCTGAACCTGCAATATCTGCACTAATCGCATTGTTCTCATCTATCAGATGGCGATATACTTCCTTGCCTTGGTTATAGCAGCGTATCTGCAGGAATTGCAGGGCATGCAAATTGATTACTGTAGCATCAGCCTCTACCACAAAACCAATGCGCTTAGGTTGAGCTCTCTTGACGGCATCCGGCTCTGATTCACCTTCGTGTCGGTCGGTAGCATCGTATATCAGTTGACCATCCTTGCGGTGAATTCCGATGATGCAGAGGTTATCGGCAAGACTCAAGCCACCTATATATTCGGCATATTTATCATATTCACCTTTGATAATATTGTCTCTATCCTTGAGTTCAGAGACAGAAAGCAGCGAGCCGGATGTTTCGTGAATCTTAGGCGATACCTCGTAGAAATCTTCACCCAGTTTGTTGACAAGTGGTTTGCCGCAAGTTGTATTTCCATCATTAAAACCACCTACAGTAATGGTGGTTTCATCATAACATCCGTCCTGAGCCGTGGCCCTGAAGGTATATTTACCAGGTTCCAGATTGGTAACTTGCCCAGCAGAGGTAACCTTTACTGGTGTGGTGGCAAGAATATCGTTATTTTTCAAATCCCATGCATTCACCAGCTTCCATGTTACGCTCACCTTGGGGTTGGAGCGAAGGTTAAAGGAAGTCTGCGATTGGCAGACATTGCTGCTGATGGTAGGATTGATAGGGCACCGGTGGGATACATCTGGAGCCATTCTTACGAATCCATAGTGGATGCCGATGGCGCCTGCATCAACTCCGAGAACCGTAAGGAATCTGATTTCGCATCCTGAAAACGGCACCTTTGCCTTGATGCTCACCGTTCCGTCGCCAATCTGCACCAGCGAGAGGTGGAGCACCTGGGCAGAAATCGTTTCTTCCTGCACCTTGTTTCCCTTGTGGTCGAAGAGCAGCACGTTGACCCATGTTCCTGCATTGAGGCTCAGCAGGGCATCCATCTTGTATTTGAAGCCAGCCTCCATGCCAGCCTCGAATGCTTCGCCTTGCGGGTTCTTGTTGTTCTGCATCATAAACTTGGCTCCGCCCTGGTAACCTATGTCAAGAAGAGGGACGATAGTGGCGAAATTGTCCAGATCATCATCTGTCATCTTCTTTATATCTTTGTCCAGGAAAGGCAGGGGGATGCCGAGGATAATAGGGCGCCAGCCTTTCATCTCTTTGAGCGCTACCTGCTTGTCGTCTTTGAAATATTCGTTGTATTTTTTGATGCCTCCATCGGTGATGGTAAACTCCGTAGATTCGCCCACGAAGGCATATTTGATTTTCAGAATATTCGCCACTTCTGCCTGAATGCCGCCCGAGCAGTCGAGAGTGATTTCATCGAAGAGCCAGTCGCTTTCTGCCGTCAGCATGGCGCAGATGTTGTCGGAACCCGGTATCTGGAGCAGCTTCAGCGTTACTCCCGAACCATTCTGTCCTTCCCTTACCGCCTTCACACCCTTCAGTTTGCCGTCACGATAGAATCCGATGGAGAATGCCTTGATTACATCGAGGCTCAGCACGCTGCTACCCGAACCAGCCACGATGGTAAAGCCTGCCACCGTTCCCTTGGAATAGTAATTATCCATATCTTTTACACTTACTATCGGGTCTACGGTTACCCCTGCTCGTACCACGGAGTTCACCTGTGCATAGTTGTCGAGTGAATCGTCGGTAAGAGCGCCCATATCCTTTGCCCAGCTGCCTACGCCTACCACACCAATCAATTTGTTAATGGTGCACGATTCGCCTGTAAGGGCACGGCGGTTGCGCAGCTCACGGAATGTCATGTTGCCATATTTGGGGTCATTGTTGAACTCCACAAAATGGTCCTGCTGCTTGTCGGCTGGCAGAGCATCCCAGTTGTTGGTCCAGATGGGTTTCTTGCAGTTCATAAACGAGTCTCTAACGGCAGCACTCTCGAAATAGGGACTGGTGTTATCATCCTGAGGTTGTGCCGCCTGGATAGAGGCGGGCACAACCATCAGGAATGCCAACAAAAATGATATGAAAGTTTTATATATAAAATGCAGTTTCATTGTCTGTTTGATTTTAAAACATAGCATAACGTCTTGATAATTCTCTTGATCTTATTCGAGCAAATGTCTGGAGTCTGTAAGTGTCTTTTGCTCATCGTATGTGAAGACATATTTATGGTTTCGTCTCAGATAGAAGAGGTTGCTTACTCCATCTACCACGATAACGCCCGTGGCTGCTTCAGAAGACATCATATCCTTTGCCTTTATCTGATAGTTGTGGGCGTGAGGATAGGCTTTGAGGCCTATTCTCACGGCAAGATGGGTCTTGCCTGGCAGCACAAATGCCTTGAGCACCACTTCCTTGCCTTCACCCGGAAATGGGGCATAGGCAATGGCGGTATAGGAGCCTCCCTTTTTTGAATAGTTATTGATAGGTTCCCCACCCTGCTTAAAACCGTCGTAGCTGGTAAGAGGCATCTGGGTAAGCACGGTGTCGGCAAGTAGGCAATACCATTGCGTCTGCGCTGTAATGCTGTAATGGGCGGCATGAGTGATATGAACCTCCACTTCTGCCATGCCTCTATAGAGTGTTCCTACAAGCGGCGTAGGGGTGTTGTTTCCCAGATTTTCCTTCTGGTAATCAGCAGAAGAGATGATTGGATTTTGGGTATCATCCCCCTGCTGGTAGAGGGTGCCATAGAAGAGCTGCGGCACCGTGATGAGCTGGCGGCTCAAGCAATTTACATTATTGAGAACTATTTTTTTTAGATACTCAAGCCAGTTGTTGGGGGTGTCGGTTTTGTCATCATCGACCAGGTAACTCGCAAACGTGGCCTTGAACTCCTGAAATGTAGTACCTCTCTTGATATTGAGCATATCATTGGTTATCACTTTGTTTTCCTCATACTGCGGATAGGGCGATTTCTCCTGGCTATTGTAAGCGAGGGCAATAATGCGATATTCGTAGCCCCTGCTGACGCCGAAGGTGCCCTTTACCACATAGTGCTTGTGGGGATTTCCCGAAAGATAATCGTCTTTCTTGCCGTCTTCTAACGTGGGTTTCCCGTTAATCACCCTGTCGTTGGTAGGGTCGTACTCGAAGCCCTGGATATCGTTGACTGCAGCATCATAGGTTGCAGTTTTTTCTCCATTGTTCTGAACTCTTCGTCGAAAAGCTATCAGCCTTACGGCATCGACGTTGTCGGTCTCGGTATATCCGTCGTCCTCGCCTATTGTGCCCGACGAGGAAGAGGATCCTGCACCAGGAGGAGCTACACGGGTGTTTCTGCCATCTTGCTTGGCATTGCCATCGCTGCCGCTTAATCCGCCCAGAGTGATGGTGATGGGAACAGTCGTAATTTCATCTTCGTTTTCCGAAGGCTGATTCATGCCTGCATCTCCATTGCTGCCATCTGGATAAGGTGGCAGATCGGCATCGCTGCTGCATCCTGTGGCTAGTGCGAGGAGGAAGCAAAAACCTGCCGCCATGCCTGTCCTGATGGCGTTCATCCTGATGGCGTTCATCTTGATGGAGCTTATCTTATAGATGCTAAATCTTGATTTCTGCATATTCTATTTCCGTTTTATGCTGTTTTGTAACGTTTATTCTGTTTCAAATACATGTTTTTTTTCGAAGGCTGGTTCTATCTCAACCGTCACGTCGGTCATCACCGGCTCGTAATACTCCTTCAGGTCGTATGGCTGGTTCACGGTCTTGCTCTTGGCTCCCAGGCAATACAGGTGGTTTGCCTCGATAGGGAATTTGAACTTGTCGCCAGTGGTTGTAGACTTCCTGATATTGTCGTACCTGTGGTGCGTGCCATCCGTGTAATGCAGATAGAAGGTGGTCTCGTTCTCTGCCGAGTTCTTGCTTTTCTGCATTTTTCCCTCTGGTGTAGGCATCATGAAGTTGCTTATCATGTAGCTGTTTGCCTTCCATCCTTTCTGGGAGTCTGCAGCTCGCTTGAATATGTTCTCTTTAGCATCTACGGTCCATCCGTTTGAGGGGGTGAGGTCGATGGTGCCCAACGTCTGATAAGTCAACGGTTCAGCATCTGCTGGTGCCTGCTTCTGCCTTATCAGCGTTTCGGGGCTGATGCCGGTGGCTACAACGGATAGAGAGGTGGGCGTGAAGGGAACGGTGCTCACGTCTCCTGCTGCATTCGACTCCACCTGTGCCGGGATGTTTTCTACGTAAATCATCAGGCCAGCCACGTTACGGCTGGCGGTCAGCGTGCGGTGGAAGTATTTCGTCTCTTCCGTTACGAGAACGGGGGCTTCCTCATGTGTCTTCTCGTCTTGCAGAATGCCGCTAAACAGCTCTGTGGTATTGAGGATACCGAGTTTGACGCTGTTTTTTGCCTCCTCGGTGAGGGAGATTCTTGCGTCCTCCAGTTTCGTTTCGTTTATAGTGAATTTGGGTTCTGTAAGTACTTTCGTCGTTGCGTATTTATCATCTCTTCCTATGGCTAGAAACTGGTAGTAGTAGCCGTTCTGCAGATAGGGTTCGAAGGTGTATAGATGCTGCTCGGGCATGTTCTGGTGCTCGGCAGAATAGTAGGGTTCTCTATTGTTGAATGCGTCAACGGAATAGTAACCTTTCTTGGCTGCTTCCGTTTCAATAGGGGTGCAATAGGTATATGCTTCTTCTGGGGTGCCCTTCTTGTCTTCGGGGCATCTGAAGACGTAGATTCTCATATCATTCACCTGCTGTGCTCCATCCCACGTATCAAGTTCTCGTGAGCCGGTAACAACACCTGCGCTTACACCCACTCTCATGTCCAACTTCACGGCATGCGAGCCGTCGGCGAGGGTATCAGGCACATCATTACTTGCGCTGCAGCTCATTAGGAGACTGGCAGCGAGGATTATATTTAAACTGTTTTTTATAGATTTTCTCATCATATTCGCCTATTCGATTTCAATGTTTGCCTATTCGATTTCAATGTTCGCCTATTCGATTTGAATGGGAATTACGTATAAAATGAATGATAAATTAAATATTGTGATGTTGGGATAGTAAGGGATGCGAGTGCCTATAGCGGGCACAGTGCATCCCTTGGATATATTTTTCTTAATACTGCCTATATTTTATAAGAGCATATAGTAAGATTAATCACCCAACTCCATCTGGTGGATAGCCTCCCAGTTGTCGTTCACCTTCAAGATGAGGTTCTGAGATTTGCTCAAGTCTTCTGGCTTGTCAGGATCTGGTTTATCAGGATCTGGATCTGGTTTTGGATCTGGATTTGGATTACCTGGGTCTGGATCTGTCTTACCTCCATTAGAAGGCTTCACACCCAAGTTGTACATGTGGTTGCGAACCACGTTGAAGATAGAAGGACTTTCGTCTGCAACATTTCCATTTGTAGCATCAGTATTTACATCTTTAGCTGGGATAGAAACGGTCCAAGTCTTGATGATATCGTCAGCAGCATCCAAGAGCTGAAGCTCCATGGTGCTCTTCTCAGGTGTCAAAGCAAATGGAATGACGAAGTTGCTTCCGAAAACTGAACCCTTAACAAGGGTAGTATTCTTAAAAATGTCAGCATGGGTCCAACCATCTTCTTCTGTCAATAAGCCGTCGTGATTCGTATCACCATTTTTGAACCATTCATTCAAATCGATAGAGTAGAGCACATAACCATTGCTGCCATCTTTGAACTTTGCATCTGTAGCAAGTGGTGCACCTGTTGATGTAGAACCATTAACACAATACTTGATAGTGCTGCCAGTTGCTCCAGCAGCTGTGAATGAGCTGTTGAAGTTGTTGAAAGTCAACTTATCATTCTTATCTCTTACTACGAGACGGAGGGTCTTGGCGTCTTTACCATTCACACGTGCTGGGATGTTACTGAAATAACCGAAGCTACCAGCTACCTGACGATGCAAGGTTACATCTAATCCATCCTCTTCACCAGAAGTAAGGTTGGTGATTTTCTTGTCAGCGTTGATATTCAGTTCTGCATCACCTGCGAATACTTCCTCTGCTACTTTGTTTGCCTTCAAGGTTGCAGTAATATCCTTGTAAGTACCAGTAAGGGCATCTTTACCTGCCACATTCAAATCATAGGTGTAGTCACTGTTATCGCTGTAACCTACAGCCATAACCTTGTAGTTACCTTCACCCAGTCTCTGATCACCCTTGTAAGTAAGAGTAAGCTCGCGACCATGATTGTCATACGTAGCACTCTTTTTCCAATCCATCTTTGCGTCTTTGACAATTTCATTTGTTTTGGAGTTGTAAATCAACACGCGAACATTCTGGATAGTCTGCAAAGCCTGTGAAGAATACAATGGGCGGCCTGCACGTGTTGTCAAGCCATCACCACTACTAGCTACCTGCAATACAATCTGCTGTACTGCCTCGTTCTGACCCTCTGTGCTAACCACAGCGTCGTCACTGCTACATGCGCTGAACAGCAAGCTGCTTGCTGCAAGCGCAAAAAACATACCTTTTTTCATAAATTATAAATTTAAAAATTAAGTATAAATTAATTATCAATCCAATATCATGCCGTGAATTTCCTCCCAGTTGTCGTTCACCTTCATATAGATGGTGAAGCGATTGCGGTCGGAATCGTACACATATTTCAGCACCGTAATCTTGTTGCGCTCCATGCTTACCTTCACGTCATCAGGTGACAACACAGATAAACTGCTGCCTTCGCCACTATTCTTATGGAAATTGACATCCACCACTGACTCATCCTTCTGGAAAGAAGGGGCCAGGAAAATAGAGGTCTTAGTCTTGACGCCAGCTTCAATTTCCGATTCATGAAAGACGCTGGTCTCTTCAGAATATAGGAAACTTGGATTTACTATTCCATAGAGCTGGCTTACTTCAGTATTCATCAGGTGATACCCGGCAGGAAGATTCTCTGACCATATAACCAGTTTTCCCTTGGTGCGCTCCATCTCGCTGGTATAGCAATAATGGTTTTCATCATAGACGAGGGTATCGCAAACCTGATAAACATCATCGCCCTGACTGTGCTCCGGATGTAGCAACAGTTCGTTTTTATCCAGATTGAGTTCGCCTCGCGTCTTCATACCTCCCCATACCGTAAAGACGTATTTTCCGAAAGGCATATCGGGGTCGAAGCTTACAGGATAAGTTAATCCATCACCCTCTACTCCGAAACCTTTTTCTTCTACGATAACCTGCTGAGTGCCGTCGTCGTTGAGTCGGCTCAGACGATAGGAAAGAGACGGAACGAATGACCTAAATGGCTGATTCTCATCTCGTTTCTCTTCTGGTGCAGTCTGGTCGACATTGAAATAATTCTTGTCTTTCACCTCGATGTTGATACTCAGAGGAGGACATTGGTCCAGATTTTCACGGACGCACGAGGTAAATGATATAGCCAGTGCCATGCCATATATGATAACTTTTAATCTTGTCATACGCTGTTATTTATTCTGTGAGTGCCTTCTGGCTGATCAGAGCCTCTTCTACCTTCTGGCGGTTCAATATCTCTTCAGCCACATCCACCTTGCCGTCTTTCTCGAGTAGGATGGCAAGATTGTTGGCAGCAATCTTCGACATAGGGTAATATTTCAAAGTCGTCTCATATACCTGCTTCTGCTTTTCTGCGCTCTCTGCAATCTGTGCCACATGCAGGAACTCATCTTCGCTGAAGGCATCTGGGCGGAGCTCGTACATCTGCAGCATTTCTTCATCGGTGGTGAAGTTCTTGATGATGTATGTGTAGGTGTATTCCACGCTACGGCTCTTCTGCAGATACTTCTTCTTGATGCTGTTCCAGATAGGCAGGCGGCGGATATAGCGTTCCTGCACATCATCGTTGAAGTTGGCATATCGGGTCAGGATGTTCTTCACCAACATGCTGTCGGCATCGCCGGCGGCCACCATCGCATCCAATACTGGCTGCCATCCTTCAGGGCGTGAACCGATACGGGCTATTTTCTTCACCTTGTCGCCATTCTCTATGTGTGCAAGCAGCCACTTCAGGGCTGAGTTGGCACGGTTGCGGGAAAGTGGGGTGTTAAACTTCAGCGGGCCGTCGGCTGACGCCAGACCATAGATGCCCAAAGAAGTGAGGGTAGCGAGGCTGTCGCTGAGCACTGGAGCTATATCGCTCAACATGTGGTCGAGCTCAGCCTGGTTGTTGCTCATCTTGAGATTGATATCATATTTATTGATAGCAAACTCAAGTCGTGCCACGCCCTTTCCTTCTCTTATCTTCGGCTTGATCTCGAAGGTATGCTTCATCCAGTTGAGATGCAGTTGCTTCTTAATTTCCGGACGGAACACATCGGCTATCTTGGTATGGCTGATGGCACGGCATTCGCCGCATCCGTCGGCAGAAGCCACTGCCACGAGGCTTCCCTTATGGAAGTTTGCAGGCAGGGTGATGGTGTCGTTATATAACACGGATAAATCTACTTTTGTGTTGGTAACTCTCTGTGCAATAGAATCGTATGGATCAGCAATGCTGTCGAGCACCCATTTACGTTCCATCTTCCTGCTGTAGATTGGCGCATCCAGCACTATAGGCTTGTATTTAGCCACGATGCTGTCGCTGTCTGTCAATACGGGTATTACGAAGAGACGGCTTCTCTTCGAGAAATAATGCTTCGGGATATGAACCTGAAGGTTGAGTGCAGCCTGATTGCTGCTATCTGGCAGAAGCATAAAGGAATCGGGAGTACATGTAATCTTTTTATCACTTACTATATTCTGTTTGCTGCATGAAGACATAGTCGTCAGAAGAGCCAAGCCTACACCTGCAATAGCCAGATATACTATTTTGAGTTTCATTCTATCATCCATAATGTTCTTTGTGATTAAATGATGCACTTTTTTTAAAAGATATAGACTAATGATAGCGCAGCCTTGGTAGGACCGATATAGTTCTCGTTCTTCTTTTCCTGGCACTTGATGCAGGGCAAGTTAGGGCTTTGCTTGTACCAGAGGTGGGCGTATCCCACACCGATGGCTGCCTCCAGGTTCCAGTGAGGGGATAAAATCCAGTCGTAACCGTATGTTACGCCTCCGCCAGCCAAGTAGCCATCGTAGAGCTTGCTGCCAAAACCTCCGTAGAATTGAGCACCATGCAGGTGGATACCTACGAAATGTCCTTCGTACTTTTCGCACAGCCAGTATTTCATTTCTGGCTGTACCAAGAGAAGGTGCATCTTCTTGTCTTCCCTGAATGTCCAGGGGTTGTATGCTACATCTGCTTCCAGGGTTACCTGGTTGCTGATTGCCTTCTCCACGCCCATATTGAGTGTGGTTGTCGCCCAGTAGAGTCCGTTCGTCTTCAGGGCGAAATCTTGTGTGTAACCTACTGTTTTATTTCCCAAAATAACAAACAGTAAAACTGCTATCTTTTTCATTTGTCACTTACTATATTAACTATTTATCCGGTTACCCGGAATCTTACTGTTGTATTGTTGTTTAGCAATATAAAACATCTTTTTTAAGCAATATAAAACATAGTTATTAAGCAATATAAACATTGTTGTAAACCAATATAAACCTATTATGACTTATCAAATGGTCCTCAACATATTTCAACCAATCCCCTTGTATATTACTTGGAGTCTGATTTCTGATTGCAAAAGTATATAATATTCATATAGATTCTACAAATTACCCCCCCCCGTTTTAGAATGATTTAGCAATAATAAATGTATTTTAAGTTAAATAGCAATTAAATTGAGGTGACGAGTGGATATGTGCCGGATGTTATCACAGAAGCAGTAGGTAGTGAACCTACTTATCAGATGGCGGTAGAGGAAGTGGCTTTTACCGCTCGAATTGGATATACAGCACCTCCTTCCCGCCAGCTTTCACCAGCAGGAAGGCGGCGCCTTAATGGTTCTGATTCAATCTAAAAAAATGAAATTATTGTTTTCCAATCTCGTCCTGGGCCTTCTTCAAGGCGCGGATTCTTAACTCCTTCTCTACTCGCTTCTTCACTTCCTTCTCTATCATGTCCTCTAAGATCTGGCCGAGAGGACGGGAGAATGGATGCCAACCGTAATCGGCGTTCTCCTTCGTGTGACAGAACAACACCGTGCCAATACCCATCCATACCTTCAAGCGAACCTCCTCGCTAGTATAATGGGTGAAAATCCAATTGGTGAAACGCTTTCTTGATGCCACTCTTCTTCAACACCCAGGCATGCATGCCTTCGGTCAACTCATGATAAGTCGCCTTCTCTGAATAAATGTGCTTGGCAGACTTCACTAACTGGTTTGACAACTTGTCGAAACGCTGCTCAGCAGTCTTCGACGAAATCTCAGCCGCGAGCTTCAACTTCTCATCGGCAGAAAGTAGGAATTTCTTTTTTCCATTCCTAAAACTTTTAAATAAAATTAATACTTAAATTATTTATTTTTACCACAATGTGGTAAATTCCGATTTCCTATATCGCCCTTTTGTCGTAACTTTGCTGACAGTTACCGATTGGTGAACAGCGGGGTGAACACTTGCCCCAAGTATTCACCTTTTCGGCTCCGGGGTGAACCCTAATAAAAAGAACTTTGTATATACAGCGCATGCTAGAAATATAAGAGTCTCTATTATAATGGGTTATATAGTGTTTTTAACACATTATTAACGCTAAAGGTTGGCATCAGGGTTCACCCTTCACCGACTTCATCGCCAAGTGTTCACCCACACTCTTACTTAGAGAACGTTGTAAACAACAAAATAGTATAAACAACTGCAATTTTTAAACAAAATGGAAAAAGAACTAAACAACAGCATGTATGAGGCTGCTACGATGCCATCGTACTTCCCTTGCATCAAATCTTCGGAGAGCCATCCACTTGCCGACTTCCTCAAACCGACCTACATGTTCCAGCTCGACTTCGACCATGTGAAGAAGGAAGATATGGGCATAGAGAAGGAACCTATCGAGCTGAACAGCGATGCTGCCGTCGATCCTACGGATACTTTCGAGGACTAAGTATCTTACTTTCAACCCGTAAGTATGTTACTTTCAACCCGTAAGTATAATACTTAAACATCAAAAACAATATGGACATAAGAAAGCTATACGAAGCAGGAACTGGCTCTGCTCTATTTCCCCCATTCATCACCCGTGGTGGCAAGTGCTCATCTGATGCGTTGGATTCAGCGAAATCCCGATCTTCTGCAGAAGCTCCGTGAGAGCGGATACGGCAAGAACAGCAAGGAATTCACTCCGATGCAAACCTCCTATATTATCTATTTTCTCGGCGAACCATAGGCTTCCAAGTATGAGAAAGTGTGAGAAAGTGTGAGAAAGTATGAAGTGACATTTTCAGATTTCGTATCTTTGCATTGTCATTCAAAGAGGATGATGCTCCTACCCCAACGGGGGGAGAAGGATAAATGGAGGAAGAACAAAAAAAGCATGGATTAAACTCCATGCTCTTTTTTGCTTTTATATTTAATCTTGTCAAAACCTTCACCATACACACCGATAACGGCACTCTGACTGACAAAGGCATGTGGGTCTATCTCGCTGATAAGACGGAAGATAGCTGGAGCCTGGCGCTGCTTGGCAAGCACGAAGAGCATCTTTACATCCTGACCGGAATAAAAACCGCTGGCATTCACCACCGTTACTCCCCTATCAGCATCTACATTGATGCGCTTGCCTATCTCCTCATACTTCTGTGAAATGATGAAGAACTGTACGCTTCTTCTTCTGCTGTTCACCACCTGGTCGATGCAGAATGCCTGAACGCAAAGAACCACATAACCATATAACACTTTTTCCCAATCGTGAACCACCAGATAGCTGGAACTGATGATGAAAATGTCGCATATCATAATCACTCTACCTAAGGAAATGTCGCGATACTTGTTGACGATGGCGGCAATGATATCCGTACCACCCGTACTTCCACCAACCGAGAAACCGAGTCCAATTCCGCAGCCGCAGAAAACGGCACCCAGGAAAGCAGCCCATAAAGGTTGGTCTTCCAAGAGATGAATATCGCCTAAACGACTGGAGAAGAAGGAGGTCAAGGCGGTTACCACGATGACGGCATAAACGGTCTTGACGCAGAACTTAGCTCCCAAAATCTTGAACGCACATATTAATAAGGTGGCGTTGGCGATGAAATACGGGATTTGCACGGGGCAACCGGTTGCCCAAAAGATAATACTGGATATACCTGGTAATCCGCTTGCCGTAACATTAGTAGGCAAAAGGAACACATTCCATCCGATACAGTATGATATCATACCTATCGCAATCAAAACGTAGTCTTGTACAGACTTCCACAAGGGTCGAGGAGGATTCATAATTAATTTATAATTTACAACTAATAGTTGATAGTTTATAATTTATAGTTGAAAGGGGGCTCTTACCAGAATTTTTTCTGCTGCTCTGACCACTCAAATCCTTGGGTAGCCATTTTGGCTTCTAATGCCGCACGGTTCACATTGAAGTGATTACAAATCTCATCGAGTGTTTCAAACTCGTGGTCACGAAGCAGGAAGTTGATGGCGCTTACGAGCATCGGAACATCATTCATTGGTAACTTATCCATCCTTTTTATATTGATTGATTAATTAATATTTATTATTGATTACTTGAGGCACCATGCCTCTTTCGGGGTGCAAAATTACTGCAAAATTCAGACAATACCAAAAAAAATCCCAGCAATCTTTTACCGATTGCTGGGATTTTTATAAATTATTGATGATTTACGCATTCACTGCAACTGAAATCCAGTCGAAGACGAATGAGCAAATACCGAATGCTACGATACCTACGGTGCAGATTGCAAGCGCCAACTTGGTTGAGCATGCACTCTGGAAAGTAGGAAGCGGATGATCGCTATGCTTGATGAACATAGCCTTCACGATGAGCAGATAGTAGTACAAGCTGATAACTGTGTTTACCAACGCGATAAATACTACGCCATATGCCCAGGCTCCCAATGTGGTGTGGATGTCGTGTGTACCAACTGCTGCCATGAACACGAAGAACTTCGAGAACATACCAGCGAATGGAGGAATACCACCCAATGAGAACAATGCCAAGGTCATCAGGAATGCCAGACGTGGGTTGGTCTTGTACAAACCATTGTAGCTGTCCATCTGAACTGTACCGTTGTTGTGCTCCTCAATAGATGAGATGATGGTGAAGACGCTCAGGTTGGCTACTACGTAAATCAATACATAGTAAGTCAGGGCGCTCACGCTCATCGCTGAGTTACCTACCACAGCCAACATGATGTAACCTGCCTGAGAGATAGAAGAGAAAGCCATGAAACGCTTCAGGTCGCTCTGACGGATGGCAAACAGGTTGGCGATAGTGATAGAAAGTACAATCACGATGTAAAGCAATACGGTCCAGTACTCTACCATTGGCTGGAACACCTTCATGAGGATAGCGCAGAGAGTGAACGCAGCAGCACCCTTAGATACTACTGACAGATAACCTGTAACAGTAGTTGGTGCACCCTGGTATGAATCGGCTGTCCAGAAGTGGAAAGGAACCAAGGAAATCTTGAAACCGAGACCACTGAAGAAGAATACCATACCGGCGATGGTCAATGGTGATGCAGAGATAACCTTTGCGATATCATCGAAGTACAAAGTACCACAAGCAGCATAGAGCAGAGAGATACCGTAGATCATCACGCCACTTGAGAAAGTAGCAGTAAGGATGAACTTAGCTCCTGCCTCAGCAGAATTGTGACGGTACTTATCGAATGCTACCAAGCAAGCCATTGGCACAGATGCCATTTCGAGACCGAGGAAGAACAGGAGGAAGTGGTTGGCACTAACCATCATGTTCATACCGAGCAAGGTAGAGATAATCAGCATATAGAACTCACCCTCCTTGAAGGCTGTGTCCTTGCGGCTCAACCACTCCTTAGCCTGTACCATTACGATGAGGGTACCCAGCGCCAGGATAGTCTTCAAAACACCGGCAGCAGGGCCTGTTGTGTACATGCCACCAAATGCCTCTGTGGCTTCTGTTGGGAAGATATTGATGGCAATGTGAGCCACCATCAAGAGACATACCAGAGGATTGAACCACTTACGGTCTGCGCTCTTGGAACTGCAGAAGTCAGCAATGAAAGTGATCAACAGAACTACCATCAGGGTAGCTTCTGGAATCATATTTAAAAATTGACTGTAATTCATTTCTTCTGATATTTATTACATGATTACACTAAAGATAGGACCGACAGCGTCCATGATAATCTCCTCTGCCCAGAGTGGGAACATACCGAGACCTGCAACGCAGGCGATAAGACCTGCTACAGCGATACGCTCGTCCCAGGTAGCATCGTGAAGCTTCTCCAACTTTGGATTAGGAACCTTCTGATAAAGGATCTTACCTACACAACGCAAGATGTAAACCGCTGTTACAACGATTGAGGTACATGCGATGATGGTACATACGCGATGGAATGTATCTGCATTTTGGAAAGAACCCACGAAGATGGTCATCTCGGCTACGAAACCTGAGAAACCTGGCAAACCGAGGTTAGCCAAACCAGCTACTGCATAACCTACAGAGAGGAATGGAATAATCTTCATCAAACCACCCAGATAACGTACGTCACGTGTACCAGCCTGATGATAAATCATACCGATAACGGCGAAGAAGAGGGCGGTCATCAAACCGTGAGACAACATCTGGAGGATTGCACCAGTAGCAGCAGTCTCGGTCATCATACAGAGAGCGAAGAGCACCATACCACAGTGAGAAACTGATGAGTAAGCGTTGATGTACTTCAAGTCGGTCTGTACACATGCTGACAAAGCACCATATACGATAGAGATAGTAGTCAGCACGAGGAACACCTTGATCCAGAAGCCGTGAGTAGCAGCTGGCAAGAGGAACATGGCGATACGGAAGCAACCGTAACCACCAAGCTTCATCAATACACCGGCGTGCAACATAGATACGGCTGTTGGCGCACTGGCGTGACCATCAGGAGACCATGTGTGGAATGGGAACAGCGCACCGAGGATACCGAAACCGATGAAGAGCAATGGGAAGAACACGTTCTGCACACTCTCTGGAATCGCATGAGCACCATTGGTGTGGTGAGCGATATCGAGGATTTCGAAGGTCTGAGCACCACTGTAGAAGTAGATTCCCAGGATACCGATAACCAAAAGGGCTGAACCACCCATCAACATCAAAGTCAACTTCATGGCTGAATACTCCTTTGCACCACTACCCCATACACCGATGAGGAGGTACATAGGAATCAGCGCAACCTCATAGAACATGAACATGGTAAACATGTCGATAGAGATGAAGAAGCCATATACACCGATGCTCAGGAGCGTGAACCAGAGGAAGTATTCCTTCTTCATTGGTTCCATCTGCCAGGAAGCAAATGTACCGGTGAACACGATGATAGAAGTCAGGAGAATCATCACCACTGAAATACCATCCACACCGAGTGAATAGTTGATGTGCAATGGTTCAAACCAAGGCACACAGTAGGTGAAGAGCATCGGAGCTTGGTCGGCTGGCATTGTCTCACGAGCTTCGAGAAATGCAAACACCAAATAGATGGAGAGACCGAGCAATACGCTGGCACCTGCTACCATCACACCACGAACCTGCTTGTCGTTGCGTGCCAACCAGAGGCCGAGCAACATCAGGAGTGGTACTATGACGAATATACTTAAATTCATTTCTTTTCTATTTACTTAATTGTGAGACTTTCATTAAAGAAGTGCGAGCAGGCACAATGTCAATGCCACGGTACCGGTGAGGAACCAGATAGCATAGCTGCGAACATCACCACTCTGCCATGGGCGGATAGTTTCACCTGCCTCCTGTGTACCCCAAGCCATGAAGTTGAAGGTACCATCGATAACACGACGGTCGAACCATGCGATTGGCTTTGAGAAGCAACCGAAGACAATCTTGTGGGTGAAGAACTGCCAAGCATCGTCGATATAGAAACGGTTCAACGCTGCCTTGTGCAACTTAGGCATCTTCTTAGCCAAAGCGTCTGCCAATGGAGTCTTCTTAGGAGCATACATGTAAGTAGCCAGACCGATACCGATGATAGCAACGATAACAGAGGTTGTTGCCACACTCATGTCGATATGGATATCGTAGCTCTGACCTGTAGCAGAAACGAAGTGACCGAATGGAATCAAACCACAGAGGCAAGAGATGATGGCGAGGAATACCAATGGACCCCACATCACGAAAGGAACCTCCTGTGGCTTGCGACGGTTCTCAGGATCAAGCTCATAGTAGCTCTGTCCCCAGAAGATTACATAGTAGAGACGGAACATGTAGAATGCAGTCATACCGGCAACCACTGTCATGAACCAGCCCATAAATGGAGAGAACTGGAAGCAAGCTGAGATAATCTCATCCTTTGACCAGAAACCTGCGAATGGAGGAATACCTGCAATCGCCAAGCAACCGATGAGGAAGCAGATGTTGGTAATAGGCATATACTTGTGCAGACCGCCCATGTAATCCTTGAAGTTGCTGCCGATGATGACGATGATAGCACCAGAGCAGAGGAAGAGCAACGCCTTGAACATAGCGTGGGTAAACAGGTGGAAGATACCAGCCATGTAACCCAAACCACCATGGTGGTTATCTACAGCGAAGCAAACGCCGAGAGCTACGAGCATGTAGGCAATCTGAGAGATAGTAGAGAAAGCCAGACCACGCTTGATATCACGCTGGCAGCAAGCTACAGCTGCTGCATAGAATGCGGTGAAGGCTGCAATGTAAGCTACATAGTGCAAAGCCTCAGGAGCATACTGTACCCAGATTGGGAAGAGGCTGGCTACCTGATAAACACCTGCTACAACCATGGTAGCGGCGTGAATCAACGCAGAAACAGGTGTTGGACCCTCCATCGCATCTGGCAACCAAATGTGCAATGGGAACATCGCACTCTTACCGGCACCACCGATGAACATGAGGAACAAAGCTGTTGGCATTACCCAAGCTGCACCTGCCAAAGCAGAGTTGAGCTCTGGCTGAGCATTCAAGTCATAGTTGAAGGTTCCTACATAGAAGCTGTAGAACAGGATACCGATGAGGAAGAAGAGGTCAGCGAAACGGGTTACGATGAACGCCTTCTTGCTGGCATGAACTGCAGCATGCTTTGGATAGTAGAAACCGATGAGCAGGTATGAGCAAACACCCACCAACTCCCAGAACAGATACATCTGGAAGATGTTGGTAGCTACTACCAGGCCCAACATTGACATGGTGAAGAGGCTCAGGTAAGCGTAGAAACGCTGCATACCCTTCTCGTATTCCTCAACCTTGTAGTTCTCATCGCGCTCTGCCATATAGCCGAAGCTGTAGATGTGAACCATGAAGCTGACGGTGGTAATCACGATGAGCATCAATACGGAGATTGGGCTCAGACGGAAACCGATGTTGAAGGTGAGCAACTCAGTAAACTTCAACCATGTGAAATTAAATACGGTAACAGTTGGGTACATACCTGTTGAGGCATCACGACCCACTGCAAAGAAGTACTCGTATGCTGTATAGACAGACATCGCGAATACACAGCCCATCAATACGGTACCGATGAGTGCTGCTACCGGTCTTTTCATCTTCATACCCACAAGTCCCAGAACCAGGAAGCTCAGGAATGGCAGAAGAAGTATCAAAAATGCATAATTGTATTCCATTGTCTTTTAGAATTTCATGTTTTCAATACTGTTCACCTGGTCACTGTGATAGTTGCGGTAAACGTTGATAATAATAGCGAGCGCTACAGCTGTCTCGGCTGCTGCTACTCCGATAGAGAACAATGTGAAGAAGAAACCTTCCAACTGTCCTGGGAAGAGGATGCGGTTGAACACAGCGAAGTTCAGGTCGGCTGCATTCAATACAAGCTCGATGGAGATGAGCATGGCAACGAGGTTACGGCGTGTACAGAAGCCATAGACTCCGATGAAGAACAAGAGTGCTGAAAGCACGAAGAAATATTGTACTGGAATCATTTCTTATCCTCCTTTCTTGCGATTAAGATACCACCGATGATACATGCCAACAGGAATACAGAGATAAACTCGAATGGCAATACATAGCCATACTTGTCAGCACCTACCAGTGCAGAACCTACCTGGTCCATTGGCACCTCGGTGTCGGCTACGGTTGCAGCCATATCAATAAAGTGATTCTTCAACACGACGACTGCCAAGGTTACGAAACCAACGAGGCAGACGAGTGCGCGACCTACAATCTTGCTACCCTTGACATGCTCCAAAAGACCCTGGAGAGTACGCTTTGATACCAACTGGATAGCGAAGACATAAAGCATGGTGATACCACCGGCATATACAGAAATCTGAGCTGCACCCAGATAAGTATAGTCGAGCAGGAAGAACATGCCTGCTACACCGAAGAGTACGAACAACAGGAAGGTTGCCGCACGCATGATGCGCTTGGTGAACACGCACATGATGGCTGAGCCAAGGATGACTACTGCCAAGATGACGAACATAAATAAATTTGCTGTTATCATTGTCTAAAGTCCTCCTTACTTAGTCTTGGTGTTAAACTTACCGATTTCCAATGGGGCACCACCCTCGATGAGGTTTGGAAGGCTACCGCCCTTATAAACCTCCTTGTCAAGGTGCATCACCAACTTGTTGCGGTCGAAGACTGCATTCTCGAAATCGTTGACAAACTTGATTGCACCGAAGTTACATGCGTTCACACAGAGCTCGCAGAACATGCAGTCGCCCAAGTCGTACTGGTAATCTACCAGCTTGCGCTTCTTCTTGCCTGTCTCTGGATCCTCCACCATCTCGGTTACAATCTTGATGGTATCGTTAGGGCATGACTTCTCACACAATGTACAACCCACACACTTGTAAGCCTCGTTCTCATCACGAACGAAGACCAGGCGACCACGGAAACGTGGAGATACGTGGAGTGTAGTCTTGCGGTTCTCAGGATACTGCTCTGTGCTCTTTGGTGTGAAGTACTCCTTCATGGTAGTCTTCATACCGATAGCGAGGGTCTTCAAACCCGCTGCAATACCGCCGAAATATGAATTGTTAGACATACTTTCTTATTATTATAATAATGTGTATTAAAGATTATCCGTGGAATCCGAATGCTACGCATACTGTCATCAAGATCAGGATGACCAGTGACAATGGCATCAGATACTTCCACTCCAACTTCAGAATCTGGTCGATACGCAGACGTGGGAATGTCCAACGTACCCACATCAGGAGCCATACCACGGCAAAGGTCTTACCGAAGAACCAGATGAAACCTGGGATGAGGTTCATCAGATTGTCGAAGCCCTCGATACCGATGTTCAATGGCGCCCAACCACCGAGGAATACGGTAGAAGCGATACCAGAAATCACGAAGAGGTTGAGGTACTCTGCCAGGTAGTAGAAACCGAAGCCCATACCTGAATACTCTGTGTGGTAACCTGCGGTCAACTCACTCTCAGCCTCAGCCAAGTCGAAAGGACCACGGTTAGCCTCAGCATTACCTGCTACGAGGAATACGAGGAAAGCCAGAATAGCTGGCACATGACCCTTGATAATCAACCAGTTCCAAGCGCCAGTCTGAGCCTCTACAATACCGCTTACCTGCATGGTACCGGTAAGAACAACTGCAGAAATCAGACAGAGACCGAGAGACATCTCGTAAGAAACCATCTGTACGGCACCACGCATGGCAGATACCACAGAGTATTTGTTGTTAGATGCCCAACCAGCGAGGAACACACCCAGCACACCGATAGAACTTACGGCTGTGATGAGGAATACACCTACGTTGAAGTCAAGAATATGAGCTCCCTTGTTCCATGGAAGGAATGAGAAAGTACCTACAGAGGCTATGATCACGAGGAATGGTGCCATGTAGTAGAGCAGCTTATCGGCTCTATCTACAGCGAAGATCTCCTTGATCAACATCTTGAGCACGTCGGCGAATACCTGGAAGATACCCCAAGGACCTACACGCATAGGGCCGAGACGGCACTGGAAGTAGGCACACACCTTACGCTCCATGAAGATAAGTACGATAGCGATGAGGGCGTATGCTGTCAAAATACAGATACCCACGAGCACGCACTCAATCAGAATCGACAGGAAGTCGCCCAGACCCAAGGTCTGGCGAAGCAGATTGTCGATGAATGTTGTTACTATACTAAAATCAAACATAATTATCTATCAATATCAGGGATTACGAAATCGATTGCTGCACCTGTAGTGATGAGGTCGGCGATCTTCTGACCACGGAGCATTGGATCCAAGGCTCCTGTGAGTGAGAGACCCATCGGACGCATCTTCATACGGTATGGACTCTTGTCACCCTTTGAGTCGAGATATACACCAAACTCGCCGCTGGCACCCTCAACAGAGAAGTACCACTGTCCCTCCGGAACCTTGATAATTGGCTTCTGCTTGATGTAGTACTCACCCTCTGGAATGTTGTCAATCAACTGCTCGATGATGTCCAAGCTCTGATACAACTCCTGGATATGTACATAGTAACGATCCATTGAATCGCAACCGGTAAGGGTGATTTCCTTCCACTCCACCTTGTCGTACATATCGTATGGATGACGCTTGCGGGTATCGTTCTTCCAACCTGATGCACGACCAGCAGGACCGGTTACGGCATAGTTGATACAATCCTCAAGGTTCATAGGGCCTACGCCTTCGAGACGATTGTGAGTAATCACGTTGTCACCGAATACGTCGAGGTACTCCTGAATCATCGGACGGAGATACTTGCAGAGGGTCTTCACGTTCTGAACGAAGTTAGGGTCGATATCTGCCTGAAGGCCACCGATACGGTAGTAGTTCTGAATCAGACGGCCACCAGTGGTTTCCTCCATAACGTTCAATACGTGCTCACGGTCGCGCATGCAGTAGAGGAATGCGGTCAAGGCACCCAAGTCCTGTGCGGTACAGCCGAGATAGAGCAAGTGTGAGTCGATACGCTGCAACTCATCCATAATGGTGCGGATGTAGCGGATGCGGTCTGAGAGTTCGATACCCATAGCCTCCTCGATAACACCAACCAGAGCGTGGCGGTGCATCATCGCAGAAAGATAGTTCAGACGGTCGGTCAATGCCAAGGTCTGAGGATAGGTCATGTTCTCCCACATCTTCTCGATACCACGGTGAATATAACCGAGGTGTGGATAGATGCGCTTCACGGTCTCACCATCAATAACAGTCTGCAATCTGAGCACACCATGGGTAGATGGGTGGTTAGGACCAATGTTGACAACATAGTCGTTCTCATCAAAGCGACGCTTCTCTGTAACAACGAGATGGCCATCTTCGCTCAAGGAATACTCCATGGTGAAGTCATCCTCTGGCTCATCAGTACAAGGGAACTTGTTTGCCTCAGGACTCATATCGAAGTCCTTGCGCAATGGATAGCCCTGGAAATCGGTGCGGAGGAAAAGACGGCGCATATCTGGGTGACCCAGGAACTTGATGCCGACAAAATCGAATACCTCACGTTCCAGGAGGTCAGCTACCTTCCAAAGATTGATAACTGTAGGAATCACATCACTGCCATCTACCTTCTTGGCGATGGTCTTTACCGAGCAGCGCTCGTTGGTCTGAGTATTCTCGAGAATATAGATACATCCGAGACCTTCCTCACCGAAGTCTTCACCGATGATGGTAACAAGGTAGTCGAAATGCTTCTCGTTCTTCAACTTCGCCATTTCTGAGGCGAAATTATCAAAACTCAATTCAATATTATTCAGTTTCATGTTCTTATACCTTATTATATTAATCAGTTAGACCTTTCTGAGGGTCGAAATCCTCAGGTACTTCAGTTACGATGATAGGCTCCTTGTGTCCGAGCTTCTCGCTGTCAGAGAGGTTCTCGTTGCTCAAGCCGCGAAGACCACCCTTGCTCATAGAGAGTTCCTTCTCATCCTGAGTCATCTTGTGGTTGGCACCACCGAAGAATTTCTCAACCTTTACCTTACGCTGCAACTGCATCATACCGTAAAGGATAGCCTCAGGGCGTGGAGGACAACCAGGGATATAAACATCCACAGGAACCAACTCGCTGATACCACGAACCACATTGTAGCTCTTCTTGAACGGACCACCAGAGATGGCGCATCCACCTACAGCTACCACATACTTAGGCTCAGCCATTTCATCGTACAAACGTTTGAAAACAGGTGCCATCTTATTGGTAATAGTACCGGCACACATGATCAAGTCAGCCTGACGTGGAGAGTTACGGGTTACCTCGAAACCGAAACGTGAGAAGTCGTAACGCGCACAACCTACAGCCATAAACTCGATACCACAGCAAGAGGTACCGAAGGTCAAAGACCAGAGTGAGTTACTGCGTCCCCAGTTAATGGCAGCATCGAGCGAACCGATTACCACGTTAGCACCACCCTCATTGAGCTCCTGCGCAATCTTTTCGAGGGTGTCATTGTCCTTAAACTCGTCGTAAGGAATACTCTTGATAGAGGCTCTTTTGTTTACTTCCATTCCAATGCTCCTTTCCGCCAAGCGTATGCAAGGCCAAATACTAATACCAACAGGAAGAACCCGATGCTCACGAGAGCCATAGGTCCAAACTGCTTAACTACGACTGCCCATGGATAAAGCAATACTGTCTCGATGTCAAACATCAGGAAAAGGATGGCGAAGAGGTAGTAGCCGATGTGTGATGGCAACCATGAGCTGCCACGAGTCGGAATACCGCACTCAAAAGGTTCACCCTTTACCGGATTGTATGAACGAGGACCGATCAACTTCGCGATGACATAAGCAGCCACCACCAAGGTTACAGCCGTCAGCAAAACGGTGATAAATAGTGTAAAGTTCATAAATTTGTTATAACGTTATTTTATATAAATGCTTCTAAGCGGTTGCAAAGGTAACACTTTTTTCTGAAAGAGCACTTTTTTTTATGGTTTAATTTGCGTTCAAAGTGAAAAAATACAAAAAACTGCCTGATTTAATCAGTTAACAGACAGTATTAACGAAGGTTCGGAAACAGAGAAAACGAGCGTATTTTGTAGCAAAAAGGAACAGAATAGTAGGATTTTTTTGCCCCAAAATAAGTTAAAAAGAATACAGCTATTGAATATTTTCCAAGGTTTAAGAGATTATAACAGGGAAAATATGTATCTTTGCAGCCACGAACCAGGTTCTAAGGATATGATTGAATAAGCGAAAGGAGACGTTTCTTTGGGTTCAAAGAGATGTCTCTTTTAGTTTTAGGAGACTGCTTCTCGAGTTGAAGGAGACTGCTTCTCGAAGGTTGCCACTAAGCTCAGCAGACCTACTGAGCCTAGTCAGCAGCTCTGCCGAGCCTAGTGACAACACCTTTTAATCGTACAACTACAACCCTTATAGTCGTACAACCATAACCCTTTAGTTGTACAACCATAAAACGCAACCACGCCAGGCGTTCCTCCTTTGACGCCTAGCGGGGTTGCGCTTTTTACCTTTATGATAAGGACTTGGGGGACTAGCGATGGAATCGCTAAGAACGGGGGGGGCGAAAGGGGTTAAGGTTCTTTTTACCTTTTTACCCTTTTACTTTTTACTTTTAAACCTCCTTTTCAGCAAACAGGCCGAAGAGTTCAGCATCTATCAGGTCAGTAACCTTTCGGAAGTCTTCCGGATTCTCTCCGAACTCCAGATTATCACCATCGATGATGATGAGGCGACCTTTATAATCCTTGATCCAATCCTCATAACGCTTGTTCAAGCCCTGGAGATAATCGATGCGGATGCTCTTCTCGAAATCGCGGCCACGCTTCTCGATATGCTTCACGAGCGTAGGAATGCTGCTCTTGATATATATCATCAGGTCAGGGAGTTTCACCAGACTGATCATCAGATCAAAGAGATCGGTATAGTTCTTGAAATCCCTGTCGCTCATCATACCGATATCATGAAGATTAGGCGCAAAGATACGCGCATCCTCGAAGATGGTTCTATCCTGTACGATGGTCTGCTCTGAACGGGAAATCTCCACAACATCATGGAATCGCTTGTTCAGGAAGTAAATCTGAAGATTAAACGACCAACGTTCCATATCCTTGTAATAATCAGCCAGATATGGATTATTATCTACCGGCTCGAAATTAGCTTTCCAGCCATATCTCTTGGCAAGCATCTTGGTTAATGTTGTCTTGCCGCTACCTATATTTCCTGCTATTGCTATATGCATTTTTTTTACCTTTTTACTTTTTTACCTTTAAGAGAACAGCCCGAAGAGCTTGGCATCTATCTTATCTACGATTTCACCAAACTGCTTGGGATTGTGCTCGAAATCGAGATTATCAACTTCTACGATAAGCACCTTGCCCTTATACTTGTTCATGATGAAATCTTCGTAAAGATTGTTGATACCTTCCAGATAATCCAAAGGCATCTTCTGCTCATAATCACGACCGCGCTTCTGGATATTCTTCACGAGGTGAGGAACTGAAGAACGGAGATATATCATCAGTTCAGGCATCTCCACCACTTCCATCATAGACTCGAAGAGCTCCATATAAGTCTCGTAGTCGCGCTGGTCCATGTTGCCCATCTTCCGGTTGTTGGCCGCAAAGACATAAACACCCTCAAAGATGGTGCGGTCCTGGATAACCGTCTCTTTACTGTGTTGGATTTCCAGCAGATTCTTGAATCGCTGCTTCAGATAGAACACCTCCATATTGAGAGCCCATCGCGAGATATCCTTGTAATAGTCATCGATATAGGGGTTTTCAGCCACGGGCTCCAAGTACTGTTTCCATCCATAATGTCTAGAAAGCATCTTGGTGAGGGTTGTCTTGCCACTACCGATATTTCCTGCTATTGCTATATACATTTATTAATACGAATAATTTACAATTTAATAATGAATAATGGGGCTGGCGCCGCATTGGCTGCAAAAGTACAATAAAAAATCGGGATAAACAAAAAAATCCAAGCAAATATATGATTTGCTTGGATTTTTGTATTCTATTCCTGCCTTGCAGGGAATCTGTATGTTAATAGTCGCGTTCGATGAGTTCGAGACACATACGGGAGTTGTGATAAGGACATTTCCAGAAACCCGCCTTATCATCCTCCTTGTTCACCGTACCATCTTCCAGGATAGCCCAGTGCCACTCACCGTTCTTGTTATCCAGCAGATGCTTGGCTACATAGTTCCAGCAAGAGATGGCAACCAGAAGATTCTCTTCGGTACGGAAATACTGATAGAGGTCGATATGTCCGATGATGTTCTCGCACTGCACCCACCACTGGCGCTGGAGATCATACTTATCTCCATCTTTCCAATGCTCATAAACCATACTGCCATCCGGACGTAAGCCTTCATCTGCAGCATCGGCTATACGACGGATGATGCGCTCTATCTTATGCAGCAATATCTTATCGTCTAAAACCAGCGCGGTTTCGTGGAGCAGCCAGGACGCTTCAATATCATGACCATAGCTCTCGATGTTGCGCTTGCCCTCCCACTCGTCATTGAAGAAGAGGTCGAGATGATAAGTCTCCTTGTTCAGAAGTTTATCGGTGAAGATATCGAGCAGATTGCGGATGCTCTTCTCCAGTTCCGGAGTCTTCCATACACGATAAAGATTGGTATATGGCTCGATGATATGCAGATGGGTATTCATCGTACGGGAACCATTCTCATCCTTATCAGAGAGACGCATGTCTGCAATCGGATTCCACTCACGGGTCAATGCCTCGATATATCCGTTGTTCTTGGCATCAAAGGCATGCTTCTCGATGTCATGATACAGGGAGATGGCGATATCCAACGCCTCCTTGTCACCTGTTGCACGGGCATACTCCGAGAAACCATAGATGGCAAAGCCGATGGTATAAGTCTGCTTCTTGGTATCGAGCGGATTACCCTGACAGTCAACACTCCAGTAGATTCCGCCATATTCCCTGTCGAGGAAATAATCGCGCACATAATCCTTGGCACGAGTGGCAGCCTCAAGATACTCCGGCTTCTTCAAGACACGATAGGCAGCAGAAAACGCCCAGAGGATACGGGCATTCATCACTGCTCCCTTCTCGGCTACAGGATGTACCTGGTCGTTACCGTCTACACGTCCGTAAAAGCCACCGTTTTCTTCATCTTTCACTTTCGTTAGCCAATAGCTGAGGATGTTGTTCTCCAGAACATCCCGCATCGTTTCTTTAAGATTGTCCATTTTTCCTTTTTTAATAGTGATTATTAGTTATGTTAAAACAATTATTTGCGGATAGGGAACTTCCAGGCAAGCACCATCAGCAGGAAGGCGATGACGGCTGGGAAGAGTGAGAACAATGACCATACCATCGTAAGCACAGAGTCGGTGACACTGGCTGGGTCGATCATCGTATTACCCATCTTATCTGTTATCATGTTGGCACCTGCCCAGCCCAGGAAGAGGGCGATGAGAGAACCGGAAATGGCGGTACCAAACTTCTGGCTCATCGTACCGGAAGAGAAGATAAGACCTGTAGCTGATGTTCCGAAATGCTCGGTATGGTAGTCGGCTACATCGGCATACATAGACCACATCAATGGCGAATAGATACCGATACCCATAGAGGTAAGGATAACGATGGCTATCATTACCCAGATATACGACGGATTCATCGGGATGAAGAAGAAGACAACCGAGAGTACCAGACAGAGAGTTGCAGACCAGAAGAATGCCATGCGCTTGCTGCCTACCAGACGGGTGAACCAAGGAGATACACCACCGAAAATCATACAGGTTACTTCACCAAACGCCATGAAAACGGTATAGTTGATAATCAATCCCTCGATGGTTACATTGCCATGCAGACAGTAATCAAACATATAGCCAGCTACGGCATAGCGGAATCCGTTGAAGAAGTTGGTACACACAGCAATGGCTGTCATATAGAGCCAAGCCTTGTTGCGAACGAGGTCGGCAAACTGCTGGAAAGAGAACTTCTCAGCGCGCTTCGGCTTCAGACGTTCTTTGGTAAGGAGTCCGCAAGCCAATGTCATCACAGCTGCAATAATACCGAGCACGGCACCAATGACAGCATACTGATGTGCGGCTGTTCCACCTACCATCTTCTGGAGATAAGGGAAAGAGAGCAGGGTGACGAATCCCATGGCATAAGCACCCACCATACGGAAAGAAGAGAACTGGTTCTTCTCATCATCATCATCGGTCATCACACCGAGCAATGAGCCGTAAGGCACATTCACCATGGTATATACCGCCATCATCAGCAGATAGAGGGCGTAAGCATAGATTCGCTTGCCCACAGGACCGAAGCCTGGAGTATAGAGCAAGAGGGCGAATATCAATCCGAAAGGAATGGCACCATAGATGAGCCAAGGACGGTAGGTACCGAAACGGCTCTGGGTACGGTCGGCAAGAGTACCCATCAGCGGGTCAGTAACCACATCGAACATGCGGGCTACGAGCATCAGTACTGCCGCATCCGCAAACGAGAGTCCGAAGACATTTGTAAAAAACAGAGGAAAAGCGATAGACATCACCTTCCATACAATACCACCCGCAGCGGCATCACCCAATGCATAAGCTATTTTTTCTTTTAAACGAGCCATTGTTTTTAATTGACAATTTATAAATTACTAAAAAAGGGATTCGCTCCCCATCTATATTTGATAATACGGATGAGGAGTACGAATCCCTACAATCTTAATACCTGAAACTTATTTACTTAAAGTCTGTTTATTTTTTGCTACCAAAGCCTTGATCTTCTCTACTGAGAACTGAGTACGATAATCATCCTTTGGTGTATTCATGCAGTAGTCTACCAATCGGTCGATGGTAGAAGTTGCCACATGCATGCGGGTATCAGAAGAAGCATAGTAGATGAATACCTTGCCATCCTCATCTGCAATCCAACCATTGGCGAAGACTACGTTCATCACATCACCGATATACTCAGGACCTTCAGGTACGAGGAGATATCCACCTGGTTCTGCAATCACCTTAGTAGGATCCTCAAGAGAAGTCATGTACATATAGAGCACATAGCGGAGACCGCTGGCACAGCCACGAACACCATGAGCCAGATGCAACCAGCCCTTATCAGTCTTGATAGGATGAGGCCCCTCACCGTTCTTCACCTCCTGGATGGTATGATAGTGACGGGCATTGATGATCTTCTCTTCCTTGATTTCGGCATGAGTGATATCATCAACAAGAGCCCAACCGATACCACCACCAGAACCTGTATCGATGAAACCATCCTGTGGACGGGTATAGAAAGCATACTTGCCATCAACAAACTCCGGATGGAGAACCACATTGCGCTGCTGGCTCTTGGTCTTCAAGTCAGGAAGGCGCTCCCAGTTTACCAGGTCCTTGGTACGGGCAATGGCTGCAGTAGCAGTAGCAGCACTGAGGTCGCCAGGCTGTGCATCATCATGACGCTCTGCACAGAACACGCCATAGATGTAGCCATCCTCATGAGCTGTGAGTCGCATATCATAGATGTTGGTAGCAGGAACAACATCCTCCGGCATGGTGATAGGCTCATCCCAGAAACGGAAGTTGTCAACACCATTAGGACTCTCTGCCACGGCAAAGAAACTCTTGCGGTCAGCACCCTCTACACGAACAACGAGGAGATACTTACCATTCCACTTGATGGCACCCGAATTGAGCGTAGCATTCATCATGATGCGCTGCATGAGATACGGATTGCTCTTCTCATCGAAGTCGTAACGCCACTCCAATGGTGTATGTTCTGCGGTGAGGATTGGGTTCTTATACTTTTCGTAGATACCATTTCCCCACTCTACGGGTTCATTCTTACGGCTCAACAATTCCTCATGATGAGCGCGAAGTGCTTTCACTTTGTCTTGAAATGTAGTCATAATATATCTTTTTTTACTTTCTTACCTTTACAATGTCTTTGGCAAAGAGGACTTTCTTTTCCTTCTTGAATGCTTTGAAGTCCTCGACGATGGCACCATCGCCTACTCCAGGAAGATAGGCTTCCTCCTGAGGTTTATCCCAGGCATTACGCCAGAAGAGTACATAACTCAACTGATACTTCTGAAGTACAGGCCAAAGGGTTTGGGTAAACCAATCCTTCTTGCTGGAGATACCCCTGCAACCCGTTTCGGTGAGGGCAGGAATCTTGCCGACCTTCTTGGCTGCCTCCATCAGCACATCGAGCGTAGCAGCAAGGTTCTGCTGATAGTTGGCATCGCTGTTGTCGAACTCGTAGACGTCAACACCCAGCATATCCACATACTTTTCTCCTGGGAATCGCTCCAGGAATTTTTCTACCGTCTTCTCGTCGCTGAGATTTGGTGACCAAGCCCAAACGATGTTATTGCACCCTGCTTTAGTAAGTATATTTAGGGTTTTTACGTATAATTGGTTATATTGTGCAGGTGTGCAACTGCTAGCTCCCCACCAGAACCATCCGCCATTCATTTCATGCCATGGTCGGAAGATGACAGGAACCAGTTTACCATCGTTTGTCTTCAAAGAAAGGATGAAATCGGAAACCTTCTTGAGCCATCCATCGAACTTCTGTTGCTGGGCGCCTCCATCCAGGACAGCAGCTACAGCATCACCTTTCGGATCCCAGGCATTCTCGCCAGTAACCGGATTCCAAGGATGCCAACTCAAAGTGACGATGCCTCCTCTCTCATTTTGGGCAATGATTTCTTTTCGCATACGATCGAAAGACACGCCGTCAAGGTTTTCCTTGCTGTCCAACTCTATTTTTCCAAGATCGAAACCCATCACAGCAGGATAATCACCTGTAGTGAGGAGTACATCGCTCTTTCCTTCATCCCATTTCCAAGTAGTACCATACACCGGATCATCCTGATGACCGAGCATGATTCCCTTGTTCAGTAATTTCTGCAGTCTAACCTTCAGTTGCTCTGCCGGAGTATTGCAACATTGCTTTTTACCCTTGCAGCAGGAAGTATTGGCAGTCTGGACTGATGCGCCCGTAACGCCATCAACCTGTGCCATTGCTCCTTGCATCGCCATGAGGCAAGCTGCACCAATCAAAATTCTTTTTCCTATCATATATCTATTTCTTTAATTGCTGAATTATCCAAGCCTGCCATTCATCCCACTGCTCCTGATACCAGTAATGACCGGTCATCTGGTACAGACTCAATGTCTTTGGCGCTTTTACCGAATTATAAAGGCCGTAAGATGATGTTGGCGGAACCACCTCATCATTATAACCGAAACTGTACCAGCCAGGAACGGTGATGCGACGGGCGAAGTTGACGCCATCATAATAGCGTGCACCTTCGAGTCTTGCCTTTTCCAAATCCGTAAGTTTCTGCTCTTTCCATGCAGCCCCCTGCGCCTTGTCTTCCTTATAGAAGTAGTGAGGCCAGCCACCTGCAACTCCGTGAATTTCAGCTTCATAATCACACATGGCATCATGAACAGGAGCCAGGAAAGTGATTCGCTTGTCGAGAGCTGCCACAGCGATGGAAAGGAATCCACCCTGTGATGAACCCGTTACACCGATAGTCTTTCCGTTCCACTCAGGGAGCGAAGCGATATAATCCACGCCACGAACAGCACCGGTTACTACCCGTCTGTAAGCATTGCGATAAGGATTCTCGAGATTGGTATCCCAGTAACCTTTCAGCTCGCCATTGGCAAGATCATCATAAATTTTCTGCTGCATGGTAACAGGAACACCGTGAATACCGATTTCCAGTACGATGCACTCAGCAGGAGCTGTATAAGTATCGCCGGCATAAGGGCGTACACCCGCACCAGGTACACGGAGCAAAGCCGGATACTTACCTTCTTTTACCGGTACACTCAGGATGCCATACATCTTAGAGCCCCATCGGTTGTTGTTATAACTGATTTCATATACATTCTTATCCTTGGTACAACGCTCAGGCAGAAGCACCTTGGTAGGATTGAGGTCTTTCTGTCTTGCCTCATCCAGTGCCTTCTTCCAGAAAGCATCAAAATCCTTAGGTTCCTGTGCGAAAGGCAGAATCTTCTCAGGAGAGAAACCTGCCGTGCAAAGTCCTTCGTAATCCTTGCCATCAACATGAGCGATAACCTTGAGGCGGTAGAAACCCGGTCTGTTCAGACTGCCGCACCATTTCATGGTTCCATCCTTGAGAGTGGTACTTTTCTTCACCTCCGGAAACATTGCCGGTCCGGCTTCGTAATCTACCTTCACCTGATTGAGTAGCGTACCGCTCTTTCTCACATTCACCGTGAAGTTAGCCTTCTCGCCTACCCGATAATTCCAGTCCTGATGGTCAGGAGTCACCGTCACAACGATGTTGTTTCCTCTGATTTGTGCGCTGAGGCTTGAAGTCCCCAGCACACTCATCAGAACACCTATAATTATTAACCTAAAAACATTTGCAATTCGATGATTCATATTGTCGTTGTTAATCTTGCTAGTTAAACATTCTGTTTTACGGTTGCAAAGTTAGGCATAATTTCCGATATATCCGTGTATTATTTTGCTGAATAAACATACTTTGTTGCAAAGGCAGAAAAATATTTGGAAATATCTGAAAAAAGAAATAAGAATTGATGCACATCAAGTCAGAAAAAGCAAAGAAAACAACAAAATACACACTCTATTTAACTCAAGAATTGACCGAAAACACCCAAAGACCAATTAACAAAGCACAAAAGGTTATGACAATTCATATAATAAATAATGTACGCGTACCTTATATATAATAGAATAATCAATATAAATCAACCATCAAGTAAATAAATTGTAACGCTAACACTTAATCTTTAATAAATATGACGAAAATTACATTTTATCTTCAATAAAGCAGAAAAGTATTAGTAATCAGCAAAATATGTACAAGCTATTTTGCAAAAAATAGCTATCTTTGCAGCAGATTTACAAAATAGCCTAAAGGTTTAGAATAAACAATATAAAAACAAATAAACATAATCACAACAATGGAAAAAGTAAATGCAACCTAGAGCTAGCCTCTAGCCTTTTCTTCTCATCAGAAAAAGATGACGAAGGAATAATCAGAGAGCAATAATCCGATTTGGATTCTTTCCCGTATCAATCGTATAAGTGAAAGAGCCAAACTGTTTTAACCAACTAACAAAAATTGTATGAACTTTAAAAGTAGAGAAAAGTTGCTTGCTAGTGTAGCTGCCCTGAGTCTTCTCGGCATCTCCCCTCAGCAAACTTTCGCAGCCCAGATCACAACGAATCAGGCTGTGCAACAGACCAAGAAGATTACTGGTAACGTATCCGATGCAATGGGTCCTATCATCGGTGCAACAGTAAAAGTGAAAGGCACAAAAAATGCCGCAGTGACAGACTTTGATGGTAACTACACACTGAATGTAGGTGCCGGACAGACTGTAGAGGTAACTTACGTAGGCTATGTTACCAAAACTTTCAAAGTAGGAGGCCAGAGCAAGTACGACATCACTTTGGCAGAAGACAACAACAGTCTTGACGAGGTGGTAGTTGTAGGTTATGGTACCATGAAGAAGAGCGATATCTCAGGAGCATCAGTTTCTATGGGAGAAGATCAGATTAAAGGTTCTATTATCACAAACTTAGACCAGAGTTTCCAAGGTCGCGTTGCCGGTGTCACATCTGTAGCGACTTCAGGTGCTCCAGGTTCTTCTACCTCAATCCGAGTTCGCGGACAGTCAACAATCAATGCCGGTGCAGAACCACTTTATGTCATTGATGGTGTCATCTTCCAGGGCGGCGGTTCAAGCGGCGGTTCATTAGGTTTGGGAGATGCCTTAGGAAATGGTTCTGTTTCTACCGTATCACCAATGTCAACTATCAACCCTGCCGATATCGTCAGTATGGAAATTCTGAAGGATGCTTCTGCTACAGCCATCTATGGTGCCCAGGGTGCAAATGGTGTTGTACTTATCACAACCAAACGGGGTAAGATTGGAGAAGCAAAATTTACATACGACGGCATGGCTGCATGGCAATACCAGGGAAAGCGTATTGACATTCTGAATCTTCGTGAATTCTCAGAATATTATAATGATTTTGTAAACAACGGATGGATTTCACAGGATCAGGCACGTCCTGATTTCTCAGACCCATCTATCTTGGGTCGAGGAACCAACTGGCAGGACGCTGTATTCCGCACAGCTTTCCAGCACCAGCATCAGGTTGCTGCACAAGGTGGTACAGAGAAGGTTAAGTACTATGTTAGTGGCGGTATGATGGATCAGGATGGTACTATCATCGGTTCTAACTTCAAGCGTTTGAACGTACGTGCCAATCTGGACGCTCAACTGAAGAAATGGTTCAAGATAGGTATGAATACTACATACACAAGAGCCAAGGAGCGCCTGCTCCATGCTGATGGTACAGAAGGTGTTATTACATACGCATTGACTACACCTCCAGATATTGCAATCTATGACGTAGACGGAAACTATACATCTGTAGTACGTGACGGCTGGTCTTCACCAAACCCTATTGCACAGGCTTTGAGCAAGGATATCACCATGAAGCGTAACAAGCTGACCGGTAACATTTTTGCAGACATTACTCCTATAAAGAACCTCACCTGGCATACAGAGTTGGGTTACGACTTGTCATGGAGTGATGCAGAGGTCTTTACACCTACTATGCACTTAGGCAACTGGAACCAGGACACAAACTTTGCAAGCTGGCAGAAGAATACAAGCAAGTATTGGCAGTTTAAGAACTACATTACTTATAATGGAAGTATCAAAAAGCATTCTTTCACAGCCATGCTGGGTCAGGAAGCTTGGCGCAGTGACTGGGATTATACCTATCAGGCAAACGCTAATTTGCCAAACAATACAATCCATTTGCCATCTTTGGGTTCCAGCACTCCTAGTATCAAGTCTGGTTTCGGTGTTACAACAATGTCATCATTCTTTACACGTGAGACATACAACTACGATGACCGTTATTTAGCAACATATACATTCCGTCGTGACGGAAGTTCTAACTTCGGTCCTGAAAACCGTTGGGCTTCATTCCACTCATTCGCAGCAAGCTGGCGTTTCTCTAACGAGAAGTTTATCAAGAGCATCGCAGGTAAATGGTTGAGCAATGGTAAGATTCGTATTGGCTGGGGTCAGACTGGTAATGCCAATATCGGTGCTTACAAATGGGGTACTACCGTAACCAAGTTCCTTGTTGGTCAAACAAGCGTAGCATACCGTCCTACCAACATTCCAAACACTTCTATCAAGTGGGAAACTCAGGAACAGACCAATATCGGTCTCGATCTTGGACTCTTCAATGATAAGATTGGTTTCACTCTCGACTGGTACAACAAGGTTTCCAACGATATGCTGATGCCTTTACAGTTGCCTTCATATATGGGTACTCAAGGCAATGGTTCTTCACGTCTTAATGCACCTTGGGGTAACTACGGTAAGATCAAGAACACCGGTTTCGAGTTGGCAGTAAACGCTCATCCTATTGCTAACAAGAACTTCTCTTGGGATACAGAGTTCAACATTTCTTGGAACAAGAACAAACTGGTAGGTCTCAGCGGCACAACCAATGCCAACATCATTGGCTATGGCCAGTGGAACGACGTTGTCTGTGTAAGTAACATCGGCAAACCTCTCTATCAATTCTGGGGATATCAGACCGATGGCGTATACAAGGATTTTGAAGATATCAAAAACTCTCCTAAGCCTAAGAGCTACAAGGAAGGAGCCCTGAATAAGGGAACAACCGTATGGCCAGGCGATATCAAGTTTAAGGATATTTCAGGTCCTGACGGAAAGCCTGATGGAGTTATCGACGATTACGACAAGACTTACATCGGTAATCCACAGCCTAAATATACATTTGGTTGGACCAACACATTCCGTTATAAGGACTTCGACCTGACATTGTTCGTCAGCGGTTCGGTTGGAAACAAGGTTATGAACTACCTGAATATCAGCATGAGCAAGATGAACAATGCCTGGGTAAACCAGAGTGCAAGTGTCAAGAATCATGCCGTACTGGCTCCAATTGATCCGAACAAGGACTACAGTAATGGTTATAAAGGCAACAATGCCAATACCGTATACAACTGGTATGATGACGTAGACAACATTTATGTAGTAAACGCAGGAACCAACATTCCACGTCTTGCTATCGGTGACCCAGCCGGAAACTCTAGCGTTATCAGTGACAGATATGTTGAAGATGGATCATACTTGAGAATGAAGAATATCACTTTAGGTTATACATTGCCTAAAAAGTATGCAAGATACCTTCATATTGAGAGTTTGAGAGTATATGCAAATATACAGAACCTCTTCACTATTACCGGTTACGACGGTTATGATCCAGAAGTAGGTGCAAGTACATCCGATTCACAGGGATACAGCTTCGGTGTAGATAACGGACGTTATCCTTCACCAACGGTATATTCTTTCGGTATCAACCTTGCTTTCTAATTAAATAACAAAAGAATAAACAATTATGAAAAAATACAATATATATAAAACGGCCGTTTGCGCATTCGTCTTGGGTCTCAGCTTGTCTTCTTGCGGGGACTTTCTGGATCAGCCAGACAATTCCAACTACAATGCAGACACGTTCTATAATGGTGATGCAGAGTGCTATCAAGGCGCCAATTCTCTGTACAGTATGCCATGGTATGATTTCCAAAGAGGTTTCTTCAAAGTTGGTGAAGTAATGTCAGGAAACTATTATTGGTGGGGAAGTGAAGATACTCAATACTGGAACTGTAACGTATCTGCCAACAATGCCAACCTGAAAGATATGTCTTATTCACTTTGGACAGTAAATGCCTACGCCAACACCATTTATGATAAACTGAAAGGTGCCAACGCAAGCGCAAGCGTTAAGAGTGCATGTATGGGAGAATGCCTGACATGGAAAGCTATGGCATACTTCTATCTTGTACGTACATTCGGTGCAGTGCCAATCATCCATAACAACACAGACATTATCGGTGCCGGTACATACAATGACCAGTATAAGGCCAACATAGAGGATGTATACGATTACATCATCATGACCTTGAAAAAAGCCATTGAACTGTTACCGGAAAAAGATCCTACAGGTCTTGGACGTATTGATAAATACAGCGCAGAAGGCTTGCTTGCCAAGGTTTACCTGACAAAGTCTGGTTTCGATCCAGCAACTACAACTTACGAACAGGGAAGTGTGGCATATATCAAGACCACCAATCACCAGCGCAACCAGGAAGATCTTGACAACGCTGCCAAATATGCAAAGGATGTTATAGACAATAGTGGCAGAAGTTTGGAACCTGCAGCCAATTTCCCAGCAATGTTCTACAGCGCATACAAAGGTCCTGAATCACTCATCGCATGGCACTGGCGTGCCACACGTGACCCTTGGACATCTCAAAACTCACTTCAAAGTGACCTCGCTATTTCGGGTTTCGATGAAACAGGTAACAACTGGGAAGGATGGGCTGGTCCATCAGTAGACCTGATAGAAGCTTTCGGAGATAATCCAACAAGCCAGACTAGAAACAACACCGACATCCGCCGTAAGGCTACCATGATCATGGCTGGTGACAAATATGATTATTTCTACACAGACTGCGGTGGTTTCGACTTCTTGAAGCATGTATATAAAGGTTATGAGAAGCATCAAGGCAATGGTGAACTCCAGACTCCAACAGGAGCACAATGTGCAAAACATCTTGTTGGTGATAAAGCCGACCATAACTTGCATATAGGCTGCGACTTTGATGTGATGGCTTATGGTAACTATACTCAGCTGTTACGTCTTGCAGATGTTTATCTCATCTATGCAGAAGCCAAGATTGGTAATGCAGGCTCAACAACAGATGCATCTGCCATTGATGCATTCTACAAAGTTCGCAACCGTGCGGTATCTACATACGAACGCCCAACATCTATCAGTTTCGAAGATGTATGGAAGGAGCGCAGATTGGAGTTAGCACTTGAGGGCGATCGCTGGTATGATTACGTACGCAGATACTACTTCGATCCTGATGCAACAATTGCTGAGTTGAACGCACAGAAGAGAAATGAGTATTATGGTCTGAATGCGCTCTATGAGACATGGTACAACAAGGGTAGCTATGATGGTCCTTGGAACTTGAACAGCGATGTAAGATACAATGATGATCCTGGTAAGCATCAGAACGTTCAGATGAGCAGTTTTACCATCCCATTCCCTACAGAAGATGCAACCATGAACCCTCATTTGCTGGAGGCACCACAGCATGTTGACATTTCTCAGTTTACTTATTAATATAAGAAACCTCAAAAATAGAACAATTATGAAGCTAAATAATAAAATATTAAGTGTCATGCTTCTTGGAGCTACAGCATTTACAGGACTCAGCATTACAAGTTGTGTGGATGAGCCTGACAAATATGAAATAGCTGGTGGAACTCCTTCTATTGATTACGTTCGCCTGTGCGATGTAACCAAGAAAGATTCCATGTTAACTGGAGCATACATGGGTACAAGTATCTGCCTGGTCGGTAACAACTTGAGAAGTATAACAAAAATGCTCTTCAACGACCAGCAAGCCATTTTGAACACAAGTATGATTACAGACCATACCTTGATTGTAGACGTACCAAAGACTCTTACTGACAATCCTACCAATAAGATCTACATGTACAACAAGGATGGTGAGTGTACTGAATATAACTTCAAGACGCTCGTACCAGAACCGGTGGTAACATCATTGAGCAATGAGTTTGCAAAAGATGGCGAAACCGTAACCCTGAAAGGCGACTACCTGCTGGATTACGAGAATGCTCATCTTAAAATCACATTCCCAGGCAACGTAGACGTTACTGATTTCAAGAGCATTTCCAAGAATGCCGTTACTTTTGTGGTACCAGAAGGTGCACAGAAAGGATTTGTCACAGTAGAAAGCATGTATGGAAAAGGTAAGTCTAAGTTCTATTTCCGTGACGACCGCTGCATACTCTTCGACTGGGATAATGACGGAGATGACGCAATAGCAATGGGTCATGGCTGGCGTGATGGAATTCAAAATGGTAACCGTATTAGGAATGATGTTGAAGGAGTTCAGCCTCTTGACGGAAATTACTACTACTTTGGAGGCAAAACCGTTAATTTCGATTCATGGGCTGAAGATGAATACTCATTCAACTACTGGCCAGAGCCAGCTGCAGGTTATCCTGAGTTGAACTCGCTGATGAAATGGAATGATGTTGACAACATGCAAGTGAAGTTTGAGGTTAACATTCCTAATGATTGGACAGGCTTGTCATTACAGGTATATTTTACCGGTAACAACCAGGTAACATACTCAACAGGCAACAACAACTATCTTGCAGATGACAAGTTTCCACGTGCACTTTGGACTCCATGGTATGGAGCAACCAACAACACATTCAGCACTTCAGGAAACTGGCAGACTGTTTCTATTCCATTATCAGAATTTGCATACGACAGATATGGAAACAAATTGGGTGGTTTGAAGTTTGAGAATCTCACAGGTATGACCATGTTCCTCTATACAGGACCATACAAAGAGGCTACTGTAGAATGCTCACCAACAATTTGCGTTGATAACATTCGTGTTTGCCCTATCAATGAATAAAATTTGCTGATGCTGGCAGTCATCCAACTGCCAGCACTGCAAACAAACAAAAACAATAAACGTCAATCATTATGAAAAGACATAATAAATCTTTCCTCTGGTTGGTTCTGCTACTGATATGCAGTACATTTGCGTTCACATCATGCGACCGTGATGACTTGAACACCGACCAGTATGGCAATGAAATATCTGTATTATCATACGGTCCAAACCCTGTACTCCGTGGGGGCGTCCTTACTTTCAAGGGAGCCAATCTTGACCAGATTACAGAAATAGATCTTCCTGGTGCAGAAGCTATTACCAGCATTAATGTTGTTACATCAGGAAAAAACTCAGAAATCAATATTGAAGTTCCTGCAGAAAAATGTGAACCAGGTATTGTTACATTGAAGACCGCCAAGAATGGTGAAATCAAGACACTTACCCCAATCACATACATTGAGAATTTGAAATTCACAGGTTTCTACGTAGGTGAAAACAAGGAAAACCTGGTAGGTAATGTTGGAGACGTCCTCACTATTGAAGGCGATTATCTCAACAATATTACATCTGTCATTTTTGCCAATGGTGCGACTATGGATGCCGAGAATTTTAAATCTCAGACCCGCTATCAGATTCAGCTGGTAATCCCAGCAGAAGCAGGAGAAGGCAGATTCCAGATTAGCGATGGAAACAACTACATGTATTCTGAAGGTGCTTTAGTTATCAATACTCCTGAAATTGATGCAAACAATGCTATCGGCAAGACCCTTATCAAAGCTGGTGAAACTGAGGTTCTCAGAGGTACTTCACTTGATCAGATTGCAAGCATTGAGTTGAATGGTGCAACCGTAGAAGCAGCTGACTTCAAGTCACAAACAGCTTCTGAGATTACCTTCATTATCTCTTCTAAGGTAGCAGACGGTGAAATTACAGCTGTAACAAAAAGCGGTATAAGAATTCCTTTCGGTGAGATTACAACCGTTGTTCCTAGCCAACTCGTTGCAACTCCTTCCCCTATCAAGAATGGTAAAGAGATAACAATCAGCGGTAAGGATATGGATCTGATTACAGGTATCGCATTCCCTAACGCCAAGGAATCTAAACTTAACAAGGTTGAGACAACAAAGGTTACATCTACAGTACCAGAGGATGCACAGGAAGGCGACATCACTTTGAGTCTTGATAATGGCAAGACTGTAACAGTAGCCTATACATTGGTTAAGCCAACCGTTACCGCTTGCGCTCCTGCTGCCATCACAGCTGGCGAGAAGACCATCATCAAGGGTACAGATCTCGACCTCGTGAAGAGCATCACCTTCCCTGGCGATGTAGAGCAGACCGTAACCGACTTCAAGGGTACCGCCAATGCCATCGCAGTAACAGTTCCTACAGCTTGCGCCGGTTCAGGCTTCAAGCTCAACCTGAAGAATGGTATTACTGTCAACATCGATGGTCAATTGAGCATTAAGGCAGCAACAGATCCAGCTATTGCATCTGTTACACCAGGTGAGGCTATCGCAGGTTCAACCATCACCATCACTGGTAAGAACTTCCAGAACATCCAGAACCTCTATATCGGTTCTTACAAGGTAAACCGCTATACTTCTCGTACCAATACTGAGATTGTATGCCAGGTTCCAGCCAATGCTGAAGTTGGCACCTACAAGATCGTGATGGAAGACCCAGACGGCAACAAGATTGAAGGTCCTGAGTTCAAGGTGGTTCCTGCAGAAAAGGATATCGCAGAACTTGTAACGAATATGGATAATGGGAAAATAACATATCCATTTGATTTCTCATGGTCAAGTGGTAGTGGAAAATTCTATTTGACCAAAGAAGTATTTGAGAAAGTAAAGGTAAAAGTTGGTTCTAAGTTGATTGTGTACAAAGACCCTACCGTCAAGGGACAAGTACAGATCAATAAGAATAAAGATGGTTGGCCAACTATAACAACTATTGCAGATTGGGATCCTTCAAAAAGTAAACTTGAATATGTTTTTGATGAAACTGCTGTAGAAGTTGCAAACTCATGTGGCTTTGCTATTCAGGGCGATCTGACAGGCGTTACCAAGATTACTATCCTCCCATAAGATAGAAATATTTAACATAAAAAACGCATTTATGTGAAATATAATTCGTAAATTTGTGGCGTAGTTATATCAACTGCGCCACATTTTTAATTAAAACCAAAACATCAACCCGATATGAAGAAAATAGCATTATCCTTACTGATAGCTCTGAGCTGCATCTCAGCCAAAGCTGCCGACGGCAAGTCGCTGTTTGTATCATTCAACGATGGTAGCAAGATAGAGTTTGCACTGAGCACGCTACCGGAAGTGTCCTTCGGAGATGATAAGATGACTGTAACATCTACAGCTACTGCTGCCAGCTATGAACTATGGAAGATTTCCACCTTCACTTATGGTACAACGACAGGCATCAAGCAGGTAGAAACCAACAACAAGTTTGCCTTCGAAGGTGACCGTATCATCGTGGATGGTACCAACAACAAGGTAAGCGCCTTCGCACTGGATGGGAAGAACATCAAACTCTCTCCTATCACAGCTGGCGACAAGACCATCATCAATCTCAGTGAATTGACACATGGGGTCTATATTATCAAAATCAATAACAAATCCATAAAAGTAGCAAGACAATGAAAAAACTATTACTCTCACTCCTAGCAGTAATGATTTCATTCACTGCCTTGGCACAAACGAAAGGAGACAAGCTGACCATCAACCTAAAGAATGGTACATCACAAGTCTGGGATCTGACAGCAGACGGACAGGCTCCAGTTTCTAAAATCACACACTCTGCAGATGGTAAAGTGGGATTCGTGATGACGGGTCTGGAAGACTATGGTACTTTCGAAACCTACGACATCAACGACATCAACAACATCTCCTTCTCTATCTATCACGAAAGCGAAGTAGGCGATGTGAATCTTGCAGACCCTTCAGCTACTGAAAAGACCAAGCGACTCTACAAGTATCTGCAGCTGAATTATGGCAGCAAGACCATCTCTTCGGTCATCGCCAACGTTAACTGGAACACCCAGGAAGCAGACAAAATCTATAAGGCAACAGGCAAATATCCTGCCATGAACTGCTATGACTTCATCCATATCTATGTTCCTAAGCAGGGTTCCAACGGCTGGATCAACTATAACGACATCACTCCTGTTACCAACTGGGCAGACCAGGGCGGACTGGTATCGCTGATGTGGCACTTCAACGTGCCTAAGACAGAAAGCACAGTGCCTGGAACTAATGGCAGTGGCGTGACCTGCACCCCATCCGAAACCACCTTCAAGGCAGCCAACGTATTTACTGCTGGCTCTTGGGAGAACAAATGGTTCTATCAGGAGATGGACAAGGTGGTGGAAGTTCTGCAGAAGTTGCAGGACGCAGGCGTTGTTGCCGTTTGGCGACCATTCCACGAAGCTGCCGGTAATGCCTGTCTGAAATCAGGTGCCAGCTGGGGTAAGTCCTGGTTCTGGTGGGGATATGATGGTGCCGAGACCTACAAGAAGCTTTGGCAGACCATGTTTGATTACTTCCAGAACAAGGGAATCCACAACCTGATTTGGGCTTGGACTACACAGAACTACAATGGCGATGCCAATACCTACAACAATGATGCAGACTGGTATCCTGGCGATAAGTATGTAGATATCATCGGTCGCGACCTCTATGGCTATGATGCAACCAAGCAGGCTCAGGAGTTCAAGGAGATTCAGACTCGCTATCCTGGTAAACTCATCGCACTGGCTGAGTGCGGAACTGATGCCAACAACAATACAGCTACAGCAGGTATTGACGAAGCATGGAACGCCGGTGCAAAATGGAGCTTCTTCATGCCTTGGTATGGAAGCAACATGCCATCCAACGACTGGTGGAAGGCAGCATTGAGCAGCAAGAACGTGATTACCCGTGACCAGGTGAACCTGAATGCCAACTACGTAGAGGAAAGCGCAGTAGATGCTGTGAAGAACATGGGCATCGGTACCAATTTCGGCAACTGCACAGATGTGGTAGCCATGTGGATGAACATGAACAGCAATTCTGTTACTGATTTCGAGAAAGCATGGGGACAGGTTCCTACCACCAAACCGATGGTAGATTTTCTGAAGAAGAACGGTTTTAATTCCGTCCGCATCCCAGTTACCTGGTTCCAGCACATGAAGGAAGACGGAACCGTGGATGAAGCCTGGATGAACAGAATACAGGAAATCGTTGATTACGTGATTGATAACGGTATGTACTGCATCCTGAATGTTCACCATGATACAGGTGCAGACGATAAGGATGTGAAGCACTGGATCAAGGCTGATGAAGCCAACTATAAGGAGAACAAGGAGAAGTTTGAATATCTCTGGACCCAGATTGCCACCCGTTTCAAGAACTACAACCATCATCTGGTGTTCGAAGGTTACAACGAGATGCTTGATGCCGACAACACCTGGAATGCACCAAAGAGCGCAAGCAGCTATAAGGGTTTGAACGGATATGCCCAGAGTTTCGTGAATGCAGTACGTGCTACCGGTGGCTACAACGAGACCCGCAACCTCATCATCAATACCTATGCTGCAGCTAATGGTGACGACGTATTGAACAACCTCGTCATCCCTACCGACAAGGTGGATGGACATATCGCCATAGAAGTTCACACCTATGATCCATGGGATTGGTTTGCCCAGAAAGGCAAGTGGGATGCTTCCTGCAGCAATGATATCAAGAATATGTTCACCCGCCTGAAAAATAAGTTCATCAGCAAGGGCATACCTTGCATCATCGGTGAATACGGAACTCACGGAAGCAAGAGCGTCAACAAGAACAGTTCTGCCAGCGAGATTCAGGCTGCTGCCGACCAGGCTGCCGACATCGTGAAACAGGCAAAAGCTTACGGCGTAGCGACCTTCTATTGGATGAGCATCTTCAGCGAAAAAGACAGAAGTGTGCCACAGTGGACCTTGCCTACCGTGGTAGAAGCTATGAAAAAGGCTTATAATGAATAACAAATTATGAGAATCAAATATATTATATTGATGTTCGCGGCCCTCCTGGCTTTCTCTTCATGCGGTGAGAAGAAAAAGAAATCGTATGACGAGATTGCCATGAGCGGTCTCACAACCCGCACAGAGAATCTGAAAACCAACATCAAGGCGTATGCCAACAAAGGTACGCTGATAGGCCAGATGTATGGAACCTTAACCGGAATAGGCTGGAACCGCTGGCAATGTGACAGCGACCGATGCGACTTGAAAACTCTCTGCGGTTACAGACCGGCTGCAAATGGATATGAGTTGGCTGGCATTGAAAATGGAAAATCACAGAACATAGACGGCGTTCCGTTCAAGGCTATCAGGGAAGATGTGCTGAAACACTTCCGTAAGGGAGGCTTACTCATCATGAACTGGACAATGCCTGATTATAACGGCAATGATGATATGCTGGAGGAATATACCAAACAGGTTGCCAAATATCTTGATACACTGCAAGATGGTTATGGTATCAAAGCACCTGTAGTACTCAATCTTCTTCCTGTAGACGGTAAGACATGGTACTGTAAACTCAGCAAAGACGACTATATCAGTCTTTACAAGAAGATACAGGATCTCTTGGATGACGAGGATGTAACGAATGTAGTTTATAGTTATTCTGAAACCTACCAGCCGGGCAAGAATCTGATGGATCGCTATCCGGACAACAAGATTGATGTGATCAACGTGACATATCTGCAAAGCAAAAATGCCATCGACCTCCCACTCTACCAGAAGAGCATCAAGGAGATTATGAAGCAGGCTCTGCCTTTTGCCCAAGACCACAACAATGCCTTCGGACTGACAACAGGAGTAGAATCTATTGGTGATTCCAGTATTTTTTCAGAGACATTGCTTACAGTACTCAAGCAGCATCACATAGCTTACCTGATGTTTGGCAGAAACCAGGGAGAACCGATTGAGGAGCATTACTATACTCCATATCCTGGTGTATCGAACAAGAAGACTCATGGTTTCATGGAAATGATAAATGATAAAGTTTGTGTTTTCCTGGAAAAGCTAAACGGACTATATCTGGAACATTAATCAATGTTCGAAACGGATAAAATCAAAAAGAGAGGGCATTCACATACCCTCTCTTTTTGATTGAAACTGCCAAGAAATTCAGGGTCTTTCTTTCAAAAAGAAGGAAAAGAAAAAAAATCATCCTCCTCTGGTTCCTCATTTCAAGTGAAGTTTATCTGGAGTTCAAATGAGGCTCACTTGATTCTGGGCAGGATGTATCTAAAATTACGTCGCGACGTATCTGGAGCTGCGTCGGGACGTACCAGATGCTACGTCGGGACGCAATTTCGGGAACAGCATTGGAGATTATACGGGAAAAACAGCATCAAAAACACCGCTAAAAATCACCAAAAACGCCTGAGTATCGCTATTTTTATGGCAATATATGGCAGATTATGGCAATTAAAAAGCTATTGCAATATCGGGACATTCTCATAATCAAACAGTTAACGAACTATATGGCAATTCTTTTACGAAAAAACATAAAAGTATTATCATAAAAAGTCAAACAAAAAAAAGAGGGTGCACCATGAACAGATGGTACACCCTCCTAAAACAACTAACAATTTCACTAAACTTATAACTTACCAATCTTCTTCATTCTGTCTACATGCGTCTTTACTACATCCAATGTAGATTTATCGGTAGAGAAAACGGAGTTCAGACCTTGCGCCTCCTGAGCAGGATCACCGGTGTAGTCATCACCTACCTGCCACTGCTCATGCTTAGGATTGGCAAAGCCGCCCCATCCCCAGAAGTTGCAACCGGCAAAGTAACCGCCAGATGCAGCATTGTCGCCAACAAGACTGAACACATACTTATAATATCCATCACGTGCTTCTGTTGTAGAAGAAGTTGAGAAAGAGAAACCATCACGAGGATAGCCGAACTCCTCCATCACCAATGGCTTCCTGATACGTCCGCATACCTCAAGATGTTCATCAATATACTCCTTTGTGTTCTGGCAGGAGATTCCCAAATCTTCCTGCAAATGGTCTTTTCTCGCCCAACTCCAGTTGTATGGCCAAAGATGAATGTTGCAATAATCCACATTCTTGTCGGCACAGATCCGTTCCCAACAGTTCAGTTCACCTTCACATCCCCATTTACCTTCGCTACCGATAGAAATCAGATGATTCTTATCGAGCGAACGGATCAGCTTGCTCGCTTCACCCAGCCACTTTTCGAAAGCAGGCAACTGCTCTTTGCTGAAAGCACGAGGCTCATTACCTATCTGCCATGACATGATAGCCGGGTCGTCCTTATACTTCTTCTTTGTATATCTGTTGGTTCTCGTAAGTATGAATTTCACATAATCATAGAAAAGCTGATGCGCCTTTTCGCAGGATGCATATTTGGCGACGAAGTTCCTGAAGGCAGAATAGCCGTCGATACTAGGAAGCGGAGCCTTACCAAAACCAGCCTGCTCCAGATAATAGCCATAACCGCCACTCCATTCCCAGGAATTGTTCAGATAGAGCACGGCCAGCATCTTGCGTTTGCCCATCTCCATCAGCAGATAGTCGAGACCGGCAAGAATCGTATCATTATAAACGCCAGGTGCTTCCTGCAGCGTCGGCTCCACCTTGGTCTTCACTCCTCGCTTTCCATCAGAGCCCACCAGGATGCGGAGATTGTCAATGCCCATCTCCTTCATCTTATCGAGTTCCCTACAGAGACGTTCACGGTTGCCGCCCTGTCCTTCTGAACCGAGGATTGCACCATACCAGAAATTGGTACCTACATAATAATAAGGTTTACCGTTGCGAACGAAATGTCCGTCCTTCACCTGCACAAAGTTTGACTTCGCAGAGATATTGCATGTAGCCAATGCCATCATCAATAAAACAAATATCTTCTTCATTTATTATTTAAGTTTACAGTTTAAAGATTCATTTTCGGTTGCAAAGATACTAAATAAGGGCAAAAAAGCATGATACTTTTTTGCCCTTTTTACATATAAATCTAAACTATGCTTATTTATTATTGCTTTTTCTCTATTTTTCTAAGGTTTCGGATAGATTTTCAGGTAATCTTCCATCCCTTCGGCTGCTCCCTGCATCACACCTTTAAATATATAGGAGTCGGAAACCACCTGCTTCTTTCTGTCGAAGATGGTCATGTGAGGAAGAGGCTGCACATTGATATCCCAGACGTATGGGATAAGTCCTGCCTTCATTATTTCGGCAGTCACAGCACCATACCATGCCATTATACTCTCATTGTGCTTCTCCTGATTACCACCGAAGAGAGAGGCATCCTTACGATTGGCACCATATTCACCGATGACTACCGGATACCCCTGGTCAACAAACTTACGTTTCATCTTCATCATCAGATTGGTGATATACTGGTAGGCATCCACATTCTTATTATTATACCTGATGGTGTTTATGGTTCGTCCCTGGTCATCGGCAGGCGCATGTCCTTTCCAATAAAGAGCCACCTTGCCCCAATCGGCATCTTTGTCCATCAGGGTAAATATGTAAGGATCGTAGAAATGAACCTCTGCCATCAGGCGGTTCTTCACCTTATCCTTCAGACGGGTGATATCGTAAGAATCCTTGGCAGCCAAATCAATCTCGGTCTTTGGAGCCTGTACGATGAGCACACGGCTAGCATTATTTCCACCGGTAGCACGGACGGCATCGATAAACACCTGTTCGTATGCCAGGAGCCGGTCGGCAAACTCCTTGCTTTCGGGAGCCATCATTTCACCCTGAACCTGCGGACTGGCACCTCCCACTCCCGGTTCGTTGAGGGCAGCAAAGAGAACCCGCTGGTCATACGCCTTGAATACCTTTGCTATATTCGTCCACAGCTTGCGGAACATCTCCTTATGCTCTGCCACATTCGCCCCACTAGTAAAAGCATCATGCTCCATCCATCCGCCATCCCAGTGTTCGTTGATGATGACACAGAGACCGGCATTGAGACCATAATTCACTATTTCCTTGATTCGTTTCATCCAGACCGGATCGATGCTCATATTCTCCTTATCCGTAAGATGCCCAGCCACCCAGGATGTAGGGATGCGAAGACTGTTGAACCCCTGCTGCTTCAAACTCCGGATATAGCTTTCTGAAGTTTTATCATTCTGCCATGAAGTTTCCGACTTCAGTCCAGCCTGATTGGTAAAGACATCGTTCCAGTCGCATGCCTCCATCGTATTACCCAGGTTGACTCCTGGAGCCATATAGTGAGCCAATTCGGTAGCCGTGAGTTTCATTTTCGAGATACGGCCATCCACTGTTTTAACCTGTGCGCCAGCCCAAGCAAAATGAGCGGCAGCCAATATAATCATAACTATCTTCTTCATATATCAATCTTAATGTATTAATGGTTTTGAATTTATCATGTTGCAAAGATAGTGAAAAAACTATAGTCTGAATGTATACTTTTGATAAAAGGATAGGTATATTATGTTAGGATGTACGATATTTGCACAATCGGGTAGGAGGTAAATGCTAATCATAAAAGGCATTTGCCTCCTATTTTCACATTTACCGACCTCCCACACCACCGTACGTGCGGTTCCGCATACGGCGGTTTCGTGCTTTCTCATCTTGCGATGTGTGGCAAGTTGTTTTCAGCTATCCCTATGAGTAGCGTCACTTCTATCCTATTGTCGGATTCCGTCCTATCGTCTTGAATAGAGAGTTCCTTTCGGACATCTGACGAGGTGTCTCACAAGGTAACATTCATTTACTATTGCACTGCACGATTCAGTCCTTCCCTATAAGCACACGTGCCTTGGGTACTATGACCTCTGCTGACTTCTCACGGCAAGCTTTACTCCGTCATTGTACATCGAATTATTCATCTTCACCCATGCGTCCGTGAGACCTCCTCGGATAAGGGCTTATTCTTTCCATCTTATACCCACTTCATTTACACCAACCATTCCGAATAGCTATGGGACTTTGATTTGTCTTGCAATCTCATCCATGGTCAAATGCCTTATATGAAGTTTCTGTACGTTAGGTCAGATGTTTGCCGCCAGCTTCTTTCAGATTCCACCTCGCAGTGGACACCCTTGCTATTGGCTATACAATTCCCGCTATTAGGGCTTGTTAGGGACTTGCACCCATTAGAATAAGCTCATGCCGAGCATACAAAAAGGACGCACATCAGAGAAAGATTCTCCGATATGCGTCCACACACTTTATATTAAACCTAAAGACTTAATATCTCGTTTTTTATTTAGCAGGCCACTTTGCTGCTGCAACTCCGGCTGTAATACCATCCATCATGTTGGCATTATCTATCTTCAGAGTAGTGCGATTCAACATACTCATGCCTTTACCTGCATTGATGTCCCAAACCATTGGCACACATCCATTACTGATGGCGAACTCTGTAACAGCCTTATAGTAAGCCCTGATAGAGGCATCATGAAGAACGTCTTTGCCAATAGCGAAACGCTGGTTAGCACCAAACTCACCAATGATTACAGGAATGCCTTTGTCTACGTAAGTCTTCTTCATCTTAGCCATTTGAGCACTCACAAATTCCTCGTTGTTTTTTGAAGTGCGGTCAGCATCACCGCTTTGGTTGTCCTTGCCCCAATAATACCACTGCTTGCCCCAATAAGCATCCTCTTCCATCTGGCAGAACTGATATGGGCCATAGAAGTGAACTTCCATCATCAAGCGATTGTCAGCAGTATCAGTAATCTTGGAAATGTAATCGTTGCCCATGGTGTCGTCAATGTCTGTATGAGGACCTTGAATTACCAATATTCTAAGAGCATTGTTGCCACCAGTAACACGACGTACAGCATTGATGAAAGTCTGCTCATATTCAGCAAGACGATTAGACAATTCATTCACCTCAATGATACTACCAGTGCCACCACCTACACCAGGCTCATTCATTCCTGCAAAGATGAGGTGCTCATCATAATCCTTAAATGCAGTTGCTATCTGAGTCCAGATTTTAGTAAGTTTTGCTTTGGTACCTTCGACATCAGTATCAGCAGTAAAACCATTGTGTTCAATCCAACCACCATCCCAGTGCTGGTTGATGATAACATAGAGACCATCCTTGATACAGTAATCAACCACCTCTTTTACTCGCTTCATCCAAGCAGGATCGATGGTGCATTTTTCAGCATCAGTAATATGTCCCATCACCCAAGAACAAGGAATACGGACACTCTTGAAGCCTTGCGCCTTCACAAAGTCTATCACCTGCTTAGTAGTCTTGGTACTCTGCCATGAAGTTTCGGTTGCGATGCCGGCATTTTTCCAGAGTTTTTTGCTGTCGCCAGCTTCCAGGGTGTTACCGAGGTTCCAACCTGGATACATCAACTGAGCCACCTCCATGGCAGTCTTGTTCATATCAGCAGGTGGTACATCAGGAGTAACAACAGCCCCCTTCTTGGCACGGGTAATCGTAACATCCTTACGGCTATCGCCCAGGATGATGCGAACGGTAGCAGTAGTTACTTCATCTTCCTGAGAAGCGGCTACGGTTACATCGAAATTGTATGTGCCGGCAGCCTGATCCTTATAAGCAACAGAGCACCAGTCGGCACCTTCTATCACGGAAGCTGTAGGCTGAGCATCAGCCTGAACATTGATGGTCTGCACTCCGCCAGTACCGGCAAATGAAAGCTCTGGGGTGAGAACCTTTAAGCTAGGCTCATCGTAATCATCGTCTTTGCAAGAGCAAGCCGAGAAAGCCAATCCGCAGACTATGCCCAAGAGCAACAAATATAGACATTTAAATTTCTTCATATTCTTTCTGTTTTGTTGAGAACCCGATAAGTTCTGAGAACTATCGGATTCTCCTTATTATTAATATTTATCAAATCACTAGTGTCCCGTTAAAACGAGACGATTATTAAATAAGTTATTAATACTCAAAA